>CEBY01053698.1_pt1 | contig 70658 bp, 67 predicted proteins | sample 554731 | NCBI WGS metagenome assembly CEBY01 (sample SAMEA3182050, study PRJEB8094) | gut metagenome | biome: human; feature: gut; material: Stool; isolation source: human stools | place: Canada | collected 2012-02-22
CGAGGCAGAGCGCACCGACTTTATCCGGGGAATCCGCAGCCAGACGGATAAGCTGGACTTTCTCTTTCAGGCCCTTGTGAAAACCTCCCGTCTGGAAACAGGCGTGATCCAGTTGGACAAGAAACCGGGCCGCCTCTTTGATACCGTGGCACAGGCCATGAGTGGGATCGTGTATGCAGCGGAGAAAAAGGAAATCGCCGTGTCCGTGGACTGCCCGGAGGATTTGACCGTTTCCCATGACAGCAAGTGGACATCGGAAGCCCTCTTTAACCTGCTGGACAATGCGGTGAAGTACACCCCGGCAGGCGGGAAAATCGCTGTGTCTGTGGTGCTGTGGGAAATGTATGTGGAAATCAAAGTGACCGACACTGGCAAGGGCATTTCCGAAAGCAATCAGGCCGCTATCTTCCAGCGCTTCTATCGTGAGGAAGAAGTACACGAACAGCAGGGTGTGGGCATTGGCCTGTATCTGGCCCGCGAGATCGTAACGCGGCAGGGCGGCTATATCAAAGTGGTTTCGGAGCCGGGCAAGGGTTCGGAATTTTCCATTATGCTTCCCTTGCGTTGAGAGAAACTTTCTGCTTCGGGTCAAGTTGGCCCGAGGTGCAGAGATAAAATGAAATGTCCGAGCGTTGTAACATTTCACCTCAATTTTCAATGAATTTTTTTAGCCGCTGTAATATTTCGCGGACATTTGGGTTTTACAATACACTTATCAACAGGTAGGAAGCCTTGAAAGGAGTTTTGAATATGAGCGTTTTACAGACGATTGACCTGAAAAAGTATTACGGTACAGAACCGAACATTACCCGCGCCCTTGACGGCGTAAATTTCTCCGTGGAGGACGGCGAGTTTGTGGCTGTTGTGGGAACCTCTGGTAGCGGCAAGTCCACCCTGCTTCACATGATGGGCGGGCTGGACACTCCAACCAGCGGAACCGTGATCGTCCGGGGCGAAGAACTGGCAAAGAAGAACGATGAACAGCTTACCATCTTTCGCCGCCGCAACATCGGCTTTATCTTCCAGAACTATAACCTTGTTCCTATTCTGAATGTGTATGAGAACATCGTCCTGCCGGTGGAGCTGGACGGGGACACGGTGGATCAGAAGTTTTTGGACGAGATCGTTCACCTGCTGGGGCTGGAAGATAAACTGAAAAATATGCCGAATAATCTTTCCGGCGGACAGCAGCAGCGTGTGGCGATTGCACGCGCCCTGATTACCAAACCGGCTATCGTGCTGGCCGACGAGCCGACCGGTAACCTTGACAGCAAGACCAGCGCCGAGGTGCTGGGGCTTATCAAGCGCACCAGTGCGGAGTTCCGGCAAACCGTTGTGATGATTACCCACAACAACGATATTGCCCGTCTTGCAGATCGGATTGTCCGCATTGAGGACGGCAAAATTGTGGAATAAGTAGGGGGTGGCAGACTATGACATGGCCTTTTGAAAATGATACCAGTAACATTGAAAAGAAACTGGCAAAGCGCAGTTTGCACCATGAACGGCAGCGTAATTTATTTGCAATCATTGCTCTGGCGCTAACTGCATTTATGATAACTGCGACATTTAGTATTGGCTTTAGTTACTTTGAAACCTACCAAATGCAACAAATCCGCTTAATGGGAACTACCGCAGATGCCGGAATCACAAATGTAACGGAAGAACAGTTGGTTGAGATTTCAAAATCAAGTCTTGTACTTGACGTAGGCATACAGCAGCGTTTAGGCAGTGTTGATACAGAACAACTGAGAAACGCAAGATTAGGTGTAGTATGGATAAATGATACAGAGTGGGAACACCACCGTCTTCCTACTATATCAGGTGTTGTAGGAAATTATCCGTTAAGTAAAAGCGAAATCATGTTGCCTACATGGGTGCTTGAACAGATGGGTATTTCTGATCCACAAATAGGGATGGAAATTGTGTTGTCATACCAAATTGGCGATAGCTATGATTATGTCACGGACACCTTTTTGCTGTCGGGCTACTATACGGACTACATTCCAATGCGCACAAATAATCGTGGTTATGTTTATGTTTCATCCGCTTTTAAGGATAGCTTAAATGTATCACTGGATAATAGTGTTACGGCAATGATCCGTTTTCAAGGCAATGATAATGCTGACAAAAACTGTGAAAGATTGCGGCGTGAGATTGACTTTACAGAAGGGCAAACATTTGAAATTGTACCATTAGAACAGGCAAATGGTGGAACTATTATTTTAGCTGTAATAATTTTAGCAGTTTTTATATCCTTTAGCGGCTATCTGCTGATTTATAATATTCTTTATGTCTCTGTCGTAAAAGATGTGCAATTCTATGGCCGTCTTAAAACGATTGGAACGACCCAAAGGCAGATAAAGAGAATTATCTATAAGCAGGCAATCAGAATCTCTTGTATTGGTATTCCGATTGGTCTGTTACTTGGTGCGGTTGTTTCCTTTGGCATTGTTCCTTACTTCCTGAATATGATGTATTCAACAAATTCTGATGTGGGAACAAAAGTATCTTTTTCGCCGTTTATTTTCATAGGAGCGGCCATATTTACGTTCATTACCGTTATGATTGCAAGCATGAAGCCCGCCAAAATTGCCGGAAGTGTTTCACCAATAGCAGCACTCCAATATACAGCAGCCAGCACAAAGAGCAGCGCCAGAAATTGTAGCAAAATGAAGTTGTCCAGAATGGCATGGAACAATGTCTTTCGTAATGCTAAGAGTACAACCCTTGTTTTTGCATCGCTTTTTTTCGGCCTTACCTTGTTCCTTGTCGTCACAGGGCTATTACATGGTTTAAGCCCGGAGAATTATGTGAGCCAATGGGGAGTAAGCGATTTTGCACTCACATATAGTATCCACGAAAGAGAAGATTTAATTTCCAGCGAAATGGTTTCAGAGATTGGTCAGCTTGACGGCATTGAGAATTTGAGGTTGACCTATGCACCTTATCCTCAAGTAGCAGCAGATGTTGTATATGACGATGCTGTATTTCACGAGTTTCTTGCGTCATTAGACGGAGTAAACGGCATTGATTTTTCTGATCCGGCAAAATTAGAAAATTATCAGCAAAACTTTTTTAGCGGGGTTTTTGGAATTGACAGTGCATATTTGGAAGAAATCAATAAAACCTTAAACTTGCCTATTGACACGTCTGCCTTTGAACAAGGAAAGGTTGTGCTGCTGTCCAAAACAGTAGAAGGCCTTATTCAGCCAGGGCAGGAAATAACAATCCAGACGCAGAACGGACAGCATTCCTTTATTGTAGCGAACGGTTATTTGAATGAAGGGTTTCGAGCAGGAGGAGGCAATGAGAGAGGGACGGCTCCTGATTTGTATATTAGTCAAACAGCTTTGAAAGAACTCTTTCCGCAATATAGAGTGTTCCGCGTGGCCTTTGATACGGATGGTCAACATGACGAAAGTATACTGCAAGAATTAAAGCAAATCACCGCATCACAAGCTAACATTGATATTATATCCCGATATGAACGGCGAGAAGAAATGCAGGAATATCTCATTACAGCAAAGGTTTTAGGAACAGGGTTGTCCGTGATCCTGCTGCTTGTTGGTGTCATGAACTTTGTCAATACAATGGTTGTCAATGTAAATACTCGGCGCTATGAATTAGCTGTTCTTGAAAGCATTGGAATGACAAAGCGACAAATCAAACGAATGCTATTTATGGAAGGTTTCTATTATTGGGGTGTTTCCCTTTCCCTTGCAGTCACCATTGGAACAGCAATCTTCATCTTGCTATATATGATTTTTAGTAAAGTGGCCTATTATGCTGTTTTCTCCTATCCATTTATCCCACTGGTGCTGGTGTCTGGACTGGTGTTGCTAATCTGCCTTATTGTGCCTATATGGGTCTACAAAACTGACGTTAACCTTCCAGTTGTGGAGCGATTGCGGTTGACAGAGTGAGTTTAATCAAATAGCAAAACATCCTTAGATCAATCATATCGAAGCGGAGCAGATTTTAGCTGCTCCGCTTCTTTAGTATTTTTCAAAAAATTCTTTTGAAATGTCCGAGCTTTGTAACAATTCAGCCTGTTTTTCTGTCGAAATCAAAGACGCCTCGGACATTTGTGTAACATTTGTAGTTTATGCTTGTGGTAAATCAATTAAGAAACATCTGCCCCCACAGCGGGGAAAAGAAAAAAACCGCTGACGGGCAGAGGATTTCGTGTGCTTTCCTATATCACTGACGATACGGCGGTTTTGAGAAATCAGAGCCGCCGTTTCTTTTCGCTCCCCTAAACCAACGACGACCTAACACCGTGTAAATCCACGGCGGCATATAGGAGGATTGCCGCCGTGTCTATCTTTGCCTTTTTTCACAGTGCCCATGACCTACATCAGTTAAAAAAAGCATAGCCCCGCCTCCGGGTTATTCCGGCTATGTATGCGAAATTTGTTGGAACCTTAACTATTATGTCATTTCATGCGTCCGTGTGGCTTCATGCCGCCCGGGCGCTTTTGCGTTCTTATGGGGCGGCTTCGGGTCATGTTGGCCCGAAGCCATTCCCCGGTGCCGCTCCCCGCCGCCTTCGTTTCGGTCACTCGTCAACCAACAACCGAAACGGAGGTCAATATGGCTATTATCAATTTGCGGGACTATTACCCGTTCTATACATCGGATTGCTTCATGGAAGTATCGGAAGAAGTTGCAGAAATGTTCAAAGAGTTTGATCGTAAAGAGGCTGCCTACCGGCTGCGTACATACCGCCACAAAGCCTACTATTCCCTTGATCGGGATGACGGGCTGGAGCATGAAGCTGTCTTTGTTGCCTTATCTCCCCATGAACTGTATGAGCGGAAAGTGACCATGCAGGAGCTTCACGCAGCGATTTCCAGTCTGCCGGACAAACAGGCAAAACGGATTTATGCTCATTTCATTCTCGGCATGACCAAACAGGACATTGCCCGGGCAGAGGGCGTCCATGAAAAAGTGGTTCGTGTCGCAATCGAGCGAGGTCTGCGGCGCTTAGAAAAAATTTTGAAAAATTCTTTGTAAGGCGTACCGATTTAGGCCGGAAAATGAAATGGCTTATGAGAGGCAAAACACTTCGGGTCACAATGGCTCGAGGTTCAGACAAGCCTCATGCAGATTGAAAATCGAATAAAAAGACACCCGGATACGAAGGGGAACGCGCTGTGTGACAGACCCGCCATGACCTCGGATTTCAGAGAATACAGTCTTTGTAAAACTGAGCGAGCGAACAGGTCCATGCCATAGGTGGGGCAAGGCTGGCTCCACCGGAACAGGCGCAGAACCCGGATACTTGCGTTTAGTCACAGTCCGAGCGTTGAAGCGGCCTTGCAAGCCGTGAGCCGTCGCAGGCAATGAGAACGCCTTGCCATCAGAATGGGGAGAGTTGAAATACTATGGGGCATGAAGCCTATGTCCGTCCGGTGTGTCTGAAATGAAGTGAAAACCTATGGGGAGCCCCCGGCAATGCTGTCTGATGATAGGCCAACCGATCCGGCGTGGCTCCCCATCTTTTCAAAAAAGGAGCATTTTATGGGAAATGCGTTTGGAATGATCCCCGGCTTGGAAACGGACGAATGGAGCAATGACGCCTGCCGCGGTTATGTCATTATGGCAATGGAGGACTGCGGATTTTCAAAGAAGGATATACGGCGTGTTGTGGGGCAGCTTTATGAAGTATTTGACCTCAACAGCGTGGAGGACGCCAAAGAAAAGTACCTTTCCAGTCCTTACTGACCTCGGGCCATATCGACCCGAAGTGGAGAAAGCTCAAAGGGCGGCACCTGCTGGGTGTCGCCTTTTGACATTTCCCCACAGGACAAGCGGGAAAGGCAGGCATATACACGCACTTTCGCAAAGGAGGTTTTCAATGACGCAAGCTGTCACTTATGAACGAGAAACAAAGTCTGTCGCATTTCAAGGGAAGATCATTGTGCTGGAAAGCCTCACGCCGGTACTTCCCCCGAAGGAGAAAGCACAGCGCAAAAAAGAAATTGAGCGTTGTCTTTATGAGGTGTTCAGAAAATATGGGGACAGATTTCCCTAATCATTCGCAACATTGTTGTCCGGGGCTGCTGATGGTATAATATAGTTGTAAGGTTGGTAGCTCCATTCCAACAAGGAAAGGAGCCCAATATGGAATTTATCAGAGAAGATTGTATTTACGCAAGACAGTCAGTAGACCGCAAGGACAGTATCAGCATTGAAAGTCAGATTGACTTTTGCAAGTATGAATTGAAAGGTGGGAGCTGCCGGGTATTCAAGGACAAAGGCTATTCCGGTAAAAATACGGATAGGCCGGAGTTTCAAAAGCTGTTGGGCGAGATCCGCAAGGGAAAGGTCAGGCGGGTCATCGTGTATAAACTGGACCGTATAAGCCGCTCTATTCTGGACTTTGCAACGATGATGGAACTGTTTCAAGAGTATGATGTGGAGTTTGTATCATCCACAGAAAAGTTTGATACTTCGACCCCGATGGGCCGGGCCATGCTGAATATCTGCATTGTATTCGCCCAGCTTGAACGGGAGACAATTCAGAAGCGTGTCACAGACGCCTACTATTCCCGGTGTCTGAAAGGTTTCCACATGAGCGGACAGGCACCATACGGTTATCAGTTAGAGCCTACTGTGGTAGAGGGTATCCGTACAAAGAAAATGGTTGCCGACCCCATAGCCGCCGACCATGTACGGCTGATGTTTGAAATGTACGCTGAACCGGAAACCTCCTTCGGAGATATTACCCGATACTTCGAGGAACAGGGTATCAAGATTTACGAGAAGTCAATGGTTCGGAGTTTTCTTTCCCAGCTTTTGCGAAACCCCGTTTATGCACAGGCCGACTTGGAGCTGTACGAATTTTTCAAGAGTCAGGGTGCAGCGATTGTCAATGACGCTTCTGACTTTGCCGGAACAAACGGCTGCTATCTCTATAAGGGGCGGGATGTGAAGGAGGACAAGGACAGGTGCTTAAAAGACCAGATACTTGTTATCGCTCCCCATGAAGCACTCATTTCCTCTGACACATGGCTGAAATGCCGGAAAAAACTTATGGCAAATACCACCTTCCAGCAGGGACGGAAACCGAAGAACACTTGGCTGGCCGGAAAAATCAAATGCGGTCATTGTGGGTATGCGCTGAAAGCCACCCATGTGCCAAACAGCACCGGGTATTTCCGCTGTACCAAACGGACGGAAAACAAAGGTTGTCCGGGCTGTGGGAAAATCCGCAAAGAAGAATTTGAGCAATTCATTTTCTCGGCCATGCAGGAGAAATTCAAAGACTTTCAGATACTCCACGGCAGGGAGGAAAAAGTCAATCCGAAACTGACAGCCTATCAAGTGGAACTGGCACAGGTGGAGGCAGAAATTGAAAAGCTGCTGGACACGCTGACCGGAGCCAATGCGACCTTGCTTGCCTACGCTAACAAAAAAATTGAAGAACTGGACACCCGACGCCAGACCATTTCAAAGGCAATCGCCGAATTGAGTGTTGAAACCATATCGCCCCAGCAGATAAAGAAGTTATCCTATTATCTCGACAACTGGGACAGCATAGATTTTGACGACAAAAGAAAAGCCGCCGATGGTTTGATCTCTACGATCAAGGCCACCAGCGACCGTGTTCAGATAGAGTGGAAAATCTGACATTTCCGCTCTATCGCCCCTCATTTCTATTTTATCTTGTTTGTACCCCTTGTACACCGATGTTTGAATAACCGAAAAAACAGTTGACAAAGTAAAGTCAATCATGTACTATTTTTGTATAGCGATAATAAATTTCATAATATGAAATTTTAGCGCATTCATTCGTTTAAGCACCCTTTAGTAATTGCCTGATAGAAAGGAGCACCTTTTGTGCAAAAAAAAATTGTGACATTTGGAGAAATCCTAATGCGCCTCAATCCGGAAGGATATTTTCGATTTTTGCAAAGCTCTAAGTTTGAAGTATCTTACGGTGGTGGGGAAGCAAATGTAGCAGTATCCCTTGCTAATTACGGTATGAACGCAACCTTTGTCAGCAAAGTACCAGAGCATGAAATTGGTCAGTGCGCAATTAATGAGCTGCGGCGATATGGTGTAGATACAAAATTTGTTGCCCGCGGCGGAAACCGATTAGGGGTATATTTCTGCGAAAAAGGCGCTTCCCAAAGAGTCTCAAAAGTTATCTACGATCGCGAGAATTCTTCAATATCCCAAGCAGATCCTGAAGATTTTAATTGGGATCTAATATTTGATAAAGCAGACTGGTTTCACTGGACGGGAATTACACCTGCACTTGGCGGAAGGCTGCCCGAGATTTGTAAAGCAGCATGTAAAGCGGCAAAAGAAAGGCAGATACCGATATCGTGTGATCTCAATTTCCGAAAAAAACTGTGGACAAGGGAACGAGCCAACGCAGTTATGCAGCAGCTGATGCCGTATGTTGATGTCTGCATTGCTAATGAAGAAGATGCTAAGAATGTATTTGGAATTGTATCAGACGGAACAGATATTGATAAAGCGCAGATTAACAAAAATGGATACATCGATGTGGCCCGTCAGCTTACCCGTAAATTTGGATTTCGCAAGGTAGCTTTTACACTGCGCACATCACTTTCAGCAAATGATAACGATTGGATGGGGATGCTTTACAACGGGGAAAAAGATCATGCAGAATTTTCTCCTCAGTATCATTTACATATTGTGGACCGCGTAGGCGGTGGGGACAGCTTTGCAGGTGGACTAATATTTGGAATGCTAAACGGGTACTCTGATCAGAAAGCACTGAACTTTGCAGTGGCAGCCTCCTGTTTAAAGCACTCTATTGAGCACGATTTTAATATGGTGTCAGTTCCTGAAGTTGAGTCGCTTGTTGCGGGAGACGGATCTGGACGTGTACAAAGATAAGCAGGTGCAGCATTATCCGAAATATTTGTTATGCAGAAAGCGGAGACACATATTTACCGAATAGAGATGAGCAAAACAAACCCTAAATCAAAAGGGCGAAGAGAGAAAGAAGACGGGGGTCACCCGGCAAAGAGAAAAAGCGCATAAAAAGCAAGCCCGGAGGAAAACCGAGCGAAAAAGCCATTTGAGTGATTTTCGGTTTCAGCCATGGCCGGGAACCATTGCAATCACTGCGTTTCTTGCGTTTTGCTCATGGCTATTACCTTGCCATTCGGAGGTGGAAAAATGAATACGGGATAAAAACAATTTTAGCAATTTATAAAATAATAAGGAGCTATACAAGAAGAGTACCAATCTCGGGGATAGATGCCTTGGGTAGAAATTGCTCCGAGAACGGCCCTGAATAATTAATAATTTGCTGGCGTAGGTTAAAATATTAGCTGTTTCTTTTTGTCGCATGCAGTAAGTATAATATTTTCCTTTGTTCTCTTTAGTATAATGGGCCGTAAACCACCTATGTTGCATTAACAAAAAGAGTCAAAAACTATAACATTAAGGGGGATAACAAGATGAAAAAGGCATTACTTAAACTATTGGCATTGTCCTTAGCTCTGACATTTGTAATGGGTGTTTTAAGCGGATGTGGTGATACTGCGGAAAAAGATAGCGACGGAGATGTCGTAAAAATTGGCTTTGTTACCTACCTTGCCGGTGACCAAGCCTATGTGGGCCAGGCAGCAAAGCTTGCCCTGGAGGACTACGTAACAGAGCTTAATGAGAATGGGGGGCTTTTGGGCAAGCAGGTCAAGCTTATAACTTACGATTATTCGAAGGATCCTGCTACAGAGGCTGTAAATGCAACGAACAAGCTTATCCAGCAAGATGGTGTTATTGCAATTCTTGGTCCCAGTGGTAGTCAGTCGGCAATACCTATGATCCCGGTTGTGACTGCAGCAAAAATTCCTGTAATTGCAACGTCTGCCAGCAATGAAGCGGTAACCATAGATCCCAATACAGGCAAATTAAATGAGTGGATGTTTAGAGTTTGCTTTGTGGATCCTTATCAAGGCAAGGCACTGGCAAATTTTGCTATTACAGAGGCCGGAATCAGCAAGGTCGCATCATTGGGAGCGATTGGTGATCCGTATACAGAGGCCTTGACTAAAATTTTTGAAGATGAGTTCACAGCAAAAGGCGGCGAAATGGTAAAGAAGCTGAATTACCAAAACAAGGATGTTGAATTTAGAGCACAGCTGACTGAGGCTCACAAGGCTGGTGCGGAGGCAATTTTGGCCCTATCTTCTTACTATAAAGATGTTGTTTTGATGGCGCAGCAGTCAAGAGATCTGGGATATGATTTCAAATTCCTGATTGGTGATGGCTGTTATTCTCCGGAGCTTGTAGAATTAGCCGGAGATGAACTAGAGGGTTCATATATGATCAGTGGTGTTTCAGAGGATGACCCTGCCCTGAAGGAATATTCTGTGGAATTTGGAAAAAAATATCCAGGGCAGACTGCAAATGTTTATGTTGCTTATTCATTAGATGCCATGATGCTGTTGGAATATGCGATCAACAAGGCAGGATCCTTTGACACAGAAGCGATTCGAACTGCTTTGGAAAACGCTCAGGGTGTAAAGCTTTTTAGCGATGATAACTTTACTGTTGATAAAGAAACACATAATCCTCTGAATAAAACGGTTAGTGTTCTTAAAATTACCGACGGCCAGTATACTCTGTATAAAAAATATAAGCCAGAAGGCTAATGTTATATTGCTCTCTTTAAACAAATTTTTGATATTTGCATAGATAAACAAAGCCTTTGATAGGCAATGTGTAATTGCTTTAATGGGGTGCTGGTATATTTTTCATATATCAGCACCTCTGAAATGGAGAAGAACTATGAACCAATTGATTCAACAGCTTATAACAGGTTTGTCCATTGGTGGCATCTATGCTTTGCTTGCAGTGGGTTACTCCCTTATTTACAGCATTTTCAATTTTACAAACTTTTCATTCGGCGCGATTATGATGACATCGGCATTTGCCGGATATTTTGCTATTTCTAAATTGGGCTTACCTCCGGTAGGCGGTATGCTTTTTGCTCTTCTGTTTGGTGCGTGTATTTCACTTTTGGTCGAATTTATTGCATATAGACCAATGAGAAAGAAAAATGCTCCCAGGTTATTTATTATGATCTCTGCGTATGGCATCAATATGTTTATTATTAATTTAACATTGGTTCTCCTTGGTGCAAATCTCAGAGAATTTCCAATATCGATTGGGCAAACAGCCTTTCTTGTCGGTAATATTTCTATTGGCAAAATTGACATTATTGCTTTGATCGTTTCGCTAATATCCCTTTTAGTTTTATGGATATTTTTGGAAAAAACAACCGCCGGTATTGCAATTAGAGCATGTTCTCAGGACTCCTCTACCGCAGGCCTGATGGGAATCAATGGTAATAAGGTATCCACGATGGTATTTGCCATATCAGGCGTTACAGCAGCTGTTGCAGGGATTTTTTTCGGTATAAAATATACAGTTTATCCGAACTTGGGTGATTTAGCGACGAAAGCTTTTATTGCCAGCGTAATCGGAGGCTTGGGGAGTCTGCCCGGCGCAATTACAGGCGGCATCCTGCTTGGTGTACTGGAGACAATGGTATCGGGATATATTTCTTCAACCTACAGAGACTTATTTGCATATGGGTTTATGGTAGTTATGCTATTGTTTCTTCCAAACGGTCTCATGGGAAAGACTTCTCAGGATAAACTATAAAAAAGGGGGGGGAGCTTGTGCTATATATTGAAAGCCTGGTTATTATTGGTTGTATAAATGTTGTGGCAGTTTGCGGGCTGGTTTTGCTGGTGGGATATACGGGCATTTTTTCTATGGGACATGCCGGTTTTATGGCAATTGGCGGATACGCAGCTGCGTTGCTTTATTTACATCTTCATATCCCATATGTAGTTGCCGTAATTGCCGGAGGATTAATTGCAGCAATTTGCAGCATAATTATTGGTTATCCAACGTTGAAAATGAAGCTTCGTGGAGATTATTTTGCAATAGCAACGCTTGGCTTTGGCGAGATAGTGAAATTGATTTTAGCCAATAGCGGGCCAGATTCTATATTTGGCGGAGCTATGGGAGTAATTGGCATTCCTAAGAAAACCAATCTTATATGGGTAATAATTTTTACCGTAATTAGTATCTATGTTTTGCGTTCTATTATCAAATCAGATTATGGGAAAAATTTCGTTGCGATTCAACAACAGGAAGTAGCAGCCGAAATGATCGGAATTAATGTTTTTAAGGTAAAAATGACTTCTCTGCTTATTTCTGCGTTTTATGCTGGTATAGCTGGCGGGTTGTTTGCATTTTATATGACCTATATTTCACCGGGCACCTTCAATGAAGTAAAATCTACAGATTTGACAACCGCTGTAGTTATGGGCGGAATTAACAGCATATCCGGGCCTATTCTGTGCGGCTTTTTCTTAATTCTGCTGCCGGAGGTATTAAGATCACTTATCGAATGGAGACTGGTTATATATGGTCTGATTTTTGTATTAGTTATGATTTTTAAACCAGAAGGCCTATTCGGATATAAAGAACTGCCGTTTGAGAAAGTAGCTGCTTTTGCCAAAAAACTGATAAAGCCAAGGGGAAAAGAGGACACTATGGAGAAATGTGCAAAGGATAGGAGGCCTACAATTCGTGGAGGGAAGAAATAATAGAATATTAGAGATCGACAGCCTAGCGATTTACTTTGGCGGCTTGAAAGCAATTGATGGCGTGAGCCTATATATTGAAAAAAATGATTTTTTGGGACTGATTGGACCTAACGGTGCAGGTAAGTCAACTTTATTTAATGCAATAACGGGAAATATTGTTCCAACTATGGGAACAATTGCTTTTAACAATACAGTTATCAACAAGAAGCGGCCTGATCAAATATGCCATTTGGGGATCAGCAGAACCTTCCAGAATATTCGGCTGTTTCCTAAAATGACAGCCATTGAAAATGTTTCGATTGGTATGAATAGTATACCAAAATACTCCTTGCTACAGGCTGCTATACGCAGTGGGAAAGTGGAACAAATTAATCGGGAGACGATTGATCAGGCATATTATTACTTGGATTTGCTCGGGATAGCCGGATACAAGGACAACTTAGCCGGAAGCTTGCCCTATGGACTTCAGAGAAGATTAGAGATTGCCCGGGCGATTGCAACCAAGCCAGAGCTTCTTTTGCTGGATGAGCCGGCAGCCGGAATGAATAATGATGAGTGTAATGAGCTGGTAGAAGTATTGAAGAAGATACATAATGAGCTAGGGTTCACGGTTGCCTTGATTGAACATCACATTGATTTTGTGATGAATCTATGTAACCGACTCTATGTTTTGAATCTCGGAAAAATTTTGGCAGAAGGAACACCGGAAGCCGTCCAAAATGATCCTAATGTTATTAAAGCATATTTAGGAGAAAGGAGAAACGGTCGTGGGAAGTAGTGCGCATGAGTTGACCGGGAAAGACGAGAACCTTTTAAGCGTAGAGCATTTAAATGTATTTTACGGAGGGATCCAGGCGCTGTATGACGTTTCTTTAAATATCAGAAAGGGTGAAATACTGAGTATTATTGGGTCAAATGGCGCAGGTAAATCATCTCTCCTTCGAACAATTGCGGGCGATAAATCCATTGATTCGGGATCTATAACCTTTCAAGGGGAGCAACTGCCTAAAAGCTCATATGAGGTAGTAGGAAAAGGAATTTCCCTTGTGCCAGAAGGCAGAAGGATCTTTCCTAACTTATCTGTTAAAGATAATCTTGCAATTGGCGCATACAATCGAAGGAAGGATAAAGAAGGCATTAAGGACAGCCTTGAAGAAGTGTTGGATCTGTTTCCGAGGTTAAAAGAAAGATATCATCAGCTTGGTGGAACATTGTCCGGCGGTGAACAGCAAATGCTTGCCATAGGCAGAGCACTAATGAGCAAGCCGGAGCTAATATGCTTTGATGAGCCTTCTTTAGGACTAGCGCCAATTATTGTCGATGAACTGTTTGATAAGATCAAATTTTTAAATGACGAAAGAAAACAGACAATTCTACTTGTTGAACAAAATGTTTATCTTGCGCTTGACATATCAAGCAGAGCTTATATTCTTAGCAGCGGATGTATCGTTGCGGAGGGAAAGTCGTCAGACCTATTAGAAATGCCAGATATCCAAGAACAGTATATGGGAATCAGGTAAGAAATAAGGGGGATATAATGTCTGAATCGGTGTTAAATATGTTTGCGCAGCAATATATCGATATGATTTTGTGCAAGAGTCGATACGATGTCGGTGATATCCAGTGGTTTACAGAGGGGCCCTTTTGGCGAAGAACCAGCATGAAGTTCTCTAGGGAATATAGAATCCTTCCTGATTACGAGATCGGTGATTTAAAGCATGGCCTTACATTGGAAAATATTGTAGACCGATCGGAGACTCTGCTCAGAGAACTGAAAGACTATGAGGAAACCTCTCCGCTTTGCGAAAAGCAGAGAATAGAATATCTAATTTGCCACATGAGAAGCCTTTGGTTTCGGTCAAAGATGCTTTTAGGAGAAAAGAGCTCGTTTGATCAAATGACGAGTGCTCTGTATAATCTTGTTGCGCCGGTATATGACTATTCTTTGTTTCAACAAATTAAAACTGAGCTGGACGAGAATTTACCGGGGCAAGGGAACGTTCTTAATCGCATAGAGCAATTTCGAGAAGGTATTACGATTCCTGCAGATAAACTATTGAATGTATTGCGAGATGTTACGGAAGCATTTCATCGTCATGCCATTCAAAATATGCACCTGACTGGCAATAGTATGCCGCGGATTCGTGTGAGGGCTCTGCCGGATCCCAATATGGTGTTTTTGTCTATTTTATTCGCCTACGATTATGATCATATTCAATATGAGCGCAACTTTAATTTGAAGTATAACTGGACAGTCGACAAAGTAATGGAATATACAGGGCACGAGATGGAGCCGGGGCATTTGACCTATTATGAAAAAAGAACGCAGTGCTTTATTGATACAGGCTGGCCGGAAATGGCGGAGGTATCATTGTATTCTCCATCTTCTGCATTTACAGAAGGGTCTGCCCGATATGCGTCAGATTTATGCTTTGCAAGCTCGATGGAGCGTAAGGTTGAATTTGAGAAGGAATATATTTTTAAAAAAGCCGGTTTAGATGATCGCCTGGTCGAATATATGCCGTTATGGCACAGATTTATGGAAGTAAGCGGATATGCGTTCTTAGAGGCTTCGCGCAAGGTTTGGGATAAGCTTTGGACAGAGGAGCAAGGTCTGCAGTTTCTGAAGGAATATGGATTTATGGAACAGACAGCGACAATAGAGCAATTAAAAGCTGCTATTTCTGATCCAGGCCATTTTGTCTGCCACGATTATGCACGGGATACAATAAGGCGATACTTCGAGAGCACTTGTTCAAGTATTGAGGAAAAATGGGCACTTTATGAGAATTTATGTAGTTCACATATGTCTATGACAGAAATTCAAAGCGGAATATTTAAGCCAGATGTGTACATGTGGCGGTAGGAGTATTTGTATAGTATACTTTTGAAAAGATGAAAGGCAAACCATGAATAGAATTATTGAAAGGCTTTCCTCTTTTGGGGTAGTTCCTGTTGTTGCTTTGGATCACAGCTGTACAGCAGCTTCAGTAGCGAAGGCTTTAATAGCGGGCGGATTACCATGTGCGGAAATCACATTTCGCACTGCTGCGGCAGAAGAAAGTATACATCTTATAAAAGCTGCTTACCCTGATATGCTGATTGGTGCAGGTACAGTCACGACCACAGGACAAGTAGACCAAGCTATCAATGCTGGTGCAGAATTTATTGTATCTCCTGGTATAGATCGCAAGCTAATAGATTATTGTGTCAAAAAGCAGATTGCGGTCATTCCAGGCTGTGTTACTCCATCTGAATTGATGGAAGCCGTAAGCTCTGGGATTGATGTAGTGAAATTTTTCCCGGCCGAGCAGTGTGGTGGGGTGGCGACAATTACGGCGCTTTCTGCTCCTTTTCCGCAGATGATGTTTATCCCGACCGGTGGGATCAATATCAGCAATATAGGCGATTACCTATCAGCCCAAAGGGTAATCGCATGTGGTGGCAGTTGGATGGTAAAAAAAACATTGATAAATACCGGAAGGTTTGATGAAATCCAAAGGCTCACAAAAGAATCTGTTATGAAGGTTTCCGAGGAACGCGGTAAATAATGAGCACTATAGGCCTATCATCTCACGACCTCCGGCGATGTCACGCTCCATGTCCCCCGGCTCAAGGGCGTATCTTTCGAAACCGCTATCATCGAGCGGTATCGCCGCCGGGAGAGCAGCGTGGAGGAGGCCCTCATCGAGATGTACCTGGCAGGCGTTTCCGTGCGCCGGGTGGAGGACATCACGGAGGCGTTGTGGGGCAGCAAGGTTTCGCCCGCCACCATCAGCGAGCTGAACAAGAAAGCCTACGTTCACATCGAGGACTGGCGGAATCGCCCCTTGCAGGGTGGACGGTATCCGTATGTCTACGTGGACGGCATCTACCTGCGCCGCAACTGGGGCGGAGAGTACGAAAATGTAGCCATTTTGGTGGCAATCGCCGTGAATGAGGACGGTTTTCGTGAGGTTTTGGGCGCTGCCGAGGGCATGAAAGAGGACAAGGCCAGCTGGGTCAGCTTCTTCCAGTGGCTCCGTGGACGCGGACTGGACGGCGTAAAGCTCATCGTTGGCGACAAGTGCATGGGGATGCTGGAGGCCGTGGGCGAGGTGTTCCCGGACGCCAAATACCAGCGCTGCACGGTGCATTTCTACCGCAACGTTTTCTCTGTTGTGCCTAAATCCAAGGTCAAAATTGTGGCAAAAATGCTCAAGGCGATCCACGCCCAGGAGAGTAAGAAGGCGTCCCGCGAGAAAGCGAAAGCCGTGGTCGCCGAGCTGCGCGCCATGAAGCTGAAGGAGGCCGCCAAGAAGGTCGAGGATAGCATCGAGGAGACGCTGACCTACTGTGACTTCCCCAGCGAACACTGGACCCGCATCCGCACCAACAACGTGATCGAGCGGCTGAACCGTGAGATCCGCCGGCGCACCCGTGTGGTGGGGACATTCCCCGATGGCAACTCCGCCCTGATGCTGGTCTGCGCGAGGCTACGCCACGTGGCAGGCACCCAGTGGGGCAACAAGAAATACATGAACATGAAGCATTTGGAGGCGGCCATGGACGATGCCTCTATTGCCGGTTGACTTCACTCAGCCGGAGCCTGCAAACAATTTTGCGCATAAATCTTGACGGGACCCGTCACTCACGTTGTGCCCACACGGCGAAGCGAGCGGGTAGAAACAAAAGGCACCGGAGGGGAAGCATTTTCCTCTCCGGTGCTTTGCATTACTTCTCGTAGCTCACATGCAGCAGCTCGTGGCAGCGCTCCTCGCCGTACTCGGCCATCATGCGCACCACGATGGGATTGCGCTCGGCGCGTTTGAACATTGCCGCGTTGTCGGACTGGTGCAGACCGTCGCCGCGCTTTTCCTTCGTGGCCTTGAGCCCGTATGGCTGTCCCGCGCCGCCGACGCAGCCGCCCTGGCAGGTCATGACCTCGATAAGATGGTAGAACGCCTCGCCCTCGTCGATTTTTTTGAGTAGCTTTCTTGCGTTGGCAAGACCGTTGACCACCGCGAGCTTCAGCTCGGTATCCCCGATGGTGACCGTCGTCTCCTTGATCGGCGCGTCGCCGCGCAGGCCGAGAATGCTGATCTCGCGCAGGGCGTTCTTGCTCTTATCCGGCAGGCAGTGACGAACCACCGCCTCGGCCACGCCGCCGGTCGTGCCGTAGATGACCGCTGCGCCGGAGCCGAGACCGAACGGCAGGTCGGGAGATTCCAGCTCCAGCTCATTGAGCTGGATGCCCGTCTCCTGCATCATGTCAATGACCTCGTGCGTGGTGAGCACCAGATCGACGTCGGGGCGGCCGTCGTGAATGAATTCGGGACGCGCGGCCTCCATCTTCTTCGCCGTGCAGGGCATGATGGCGATGTGGTAGGTCGTGCGGCCGTCCTGCGCGTCCTTTTCCGCGTACTTGTCGCGGAAGATCGCGCCTACCATCTCCATCGGCGACTTGCAGGTGGAGATGTTCTTGAGGTACTTGGGATTCTCGTTCTCAAGATACTTCACCCACGCGGGGCAGCAGGAGGTAAACATCGGGAACGGGCCTCCGTTTTTCAGCCGCTCCAGAAATTCCTCGGACTCCGCGATGGTCGTGAAGTCCGCGCCGAAGGTCGTGTCGTAGACCTCGTCCACGCCCATGAGCTTGAGCGCCGTGACGAGCTTATCGAGCACGTTTTCACCGGCGGGGATGCCAAAGGCCTCGCCAACGGCCACGCGGACCGCGGGCGCGATCTGGATGACCACGCGCTTTTTCGGATCGTGGATGGCGCGCCACGCCTCACCGATCTGGTTCTTCACCGTGATCGCGCCGGTGGGACACACGGCGGCACACTGACCGCAGCTCACGCATTTGGTCTGCGCCATTTTGCGGTCGAACGCAGGCATGACCTGCGCGCTGCTGCCACGATAGGCAAAGTTCAGAATGCCCATGCCCTGCATCTCTTCGCACACGCGCACGCAGTCGCCGCAGAGGATGCACTTGTTCGGATCGCGCAGCACGGCGGGCGAGGTGTTGTCGATTTCATAGCGCTCGCGCGTATCCTCAAAGCGGATACGACGCACGCCGAACTGCTGCGCTAATGTCTGCAGATGGCAGTGACCGCTTTTCTCACAGGTCGTGCAGTTGCAGTTATGGGAGGCGAGCAGCAGCTCGAGGATGACGCGGCGATGCTTCAAAAGCCGTGCGCTGTTCGTGCGGATGCGCATACCGTTGCGCGGCTCCATCGAGCAGGATGCGTCGATCTTGCCGGTCTCTTCATTCTCCACCACGCACATACGGCACGCGCCGTAAACGGAAAGGTCGGAGTAATAGCAGAATGTCGGCATTTCGATGCCGGCCTTGCGGATCACGGAAAGCACGTTCTTTTCTCCATCGAAGCTGACGCGCTGTCCGTCAATGATCATCATTCCCTTTGCCATGGCTCAATCCTCCTCAATGGCGTCGATCGCGCCGAACGGGCACGCGCCCCAGCACGCACCGCAGTGGATGCACTTTTCGTTGTCGATCGTGTGCGGCATACGGATCTCGCCGGAAATGGCCTCCATCGGGCAGTTGCGCTTGCACTTGCCGCAGCCCTTGCACAGCTCCGGCTTGATGACAAGGCGGCGCTTACGGCCGTTGCAGATCGGGCAGTGGTGGTCGACAACGTGTGCAAGGTATTCCTTGCGGAAGTATTTGAGCGTGCTCACCACAGGGTTGCACGCCGCCTGGCCGAGACCGCACAGCGCCGTCTCGGTGATGGTGCGGGAAAGCTCCTCGAGCAGATCGAGGTCCTCAAGGCTTCCCTCGTTGTTCACGATGCGCATGAGGATCTCGAGCATCCGCTTCGTACCCTCGCGGCAGGGCACGCACTTGCCGCAGCTTTCATTTTGCGTGAAGCTCATGAAAAAGCGCGCCGTTTCCACCATGCAGGTGCCCTCGTCCATGACGACGAGACCGCCCGAACCGATGATGGCGCCGACCTTCTTGAGCGAGTCAAAGTCCAGCGGCAGGTCGAGGTGCTCCTCGGTCAGGCAGCCGCCCGCGGGGCCGCCGATCTGCACCGCCTTGAATTTCTTGCCGTCCTTGATGCCGCCGCCGATATCGAAGATGATCTCGCGCAGCGTCGCGCCCATCGGCACCTCGATCAATCCTGTGTTGACCACGTTGCCCGTCAGGGCGAAAGCCTTTGTGCCGGGGCTTTTCTCCGTGCCGATGCTGTGGAACCATGCGCTGCCGCGCAGAATGATCTGCGGAACATTCGCATAGGTCTCCACATTGTTGAGCACCGTGGGCCGCGCCCACAGGCCCTGTTCGACCGTGCGCGGCGGCTTGACGCGCGGCATACCGCGCTTACCCTCGATGGATGCGGTCAGCGCGCTGCCCTCGCCGCAGACAAAGGCGCCCGCGCCGCGGTTGATGTGCAGATGGAAGGAAAAGTCCGTGCCCAGAATGTTGTCCCCGAGCAGGCCCAGCTCCTCATCCCTGGCGATGGCGATGCGCAGGCGCTCGACTGCCAGCGGATACTCCGCGCGGACGTAGATGTAGCCCTCGTCGCTGCCGGCGGCGAGCGCGGCGATCATCATGCCCTCGATGACCGAATGGGGGTTGCCCTCCATGATGGAGCGGTCCATGAACGCGCCGGGGTCGCCCTCGTCGCCGTTGCAGACCACATACTTCTTGCCCTTGGGCTGGCGGCGGACGCTGTCCCACTTTCTGCCCGCGGGAAAGCCCGCGCCGCCGCGGCCGCGCAGGCCGGAATCGAGGATCTCACGGCAGATGTCCTCGTCGGACATCTCAAAGAGCGCCTTTTCAAAGGCGGCGTAGCCGTCGTGGGCAAGGTATTCGTCAATGTCCTCGGCGTCCGTCGTGCCGCAGTTTTCCAGCACCACGCGCTGCTGCTTGGCGTAAAAGGGGATCTCGTTGTGCTTGGCGTACCGCACGCCATTGAGCTCATAGAGCAGGCGCTCGACTGCCTCGCCGCCGAGGATGGTCCTTTCAATGATCTCATCGCAGTCCTCGAGCTTAACGTGCGTGTAAAGGAAGCCCTCCGGCTCGATCTGAAGCAGCGGCCCCATTTCGCAGAAGCCGTGGCAGCCGCTCTTTTTGAAGTGGATGGCGTCGTCTCCGCCCTCGTGGTGCAGCGCAACGCGCGTTTTCAGCCCGCGCTTTTCGCACTCGGACTTCAGGTAGTCGTAGATCTTCAGCGAGCCGCCCGCAATGCAGCCCGTGCCCGCGCAGACAAGGACCTCGCGCCGGTCCGCCGCGAGCAGCTCCTTGGCCTGTACGCGCAGAGCGCCGAGCCGTTCTCTCGTCAGTTCAGGCATTTGCAGCATCCTCCCTTGCACGAATGTCCTCAAGCAGCGCAAGCGCTGTTTCGGGATCCATCTTCGCGTGTACCTCGCCGTCGATCGTCATGACCGGCGCAAGGCCGCACGCGCCGAGGCACGCCACGGTCTCCAGCGTGAACAGCCCGTCGTCCGAGGTCTTTTTCTTGCCGGAAAGACCCAGATACTCATACACCGCATCGTAGATCGGGCCGGATTTGCGCACATGGCAGGCTGTGCCGGCGCAGACCTTGATGATGTGCTTTCCCTTGGCTTCGAGCGAAAAGTTCTCGTAAAACGTCGCTACGCTGTAGACGCGGGATACGCTGATATCCAGCGTATCAGCGATGAGCGTCAGGTTTGCCTCGCTCAAGTAGTTGTACTCCGCCTGCACATCCTGCAAAATCGCGATAAGATTTGCCGCATTGTTCTCATGCACGGCAAGGATGCTCAGGACCTTTTCTGTGTCAGGTTTCATGGTTGCCCCTCCTATCTAATCCTGACAGCGATTATACCGTAAATATTTTAGCGTTTTCAACATATTGCTACAAGAACAGCGATTGATAATTTCTATGTATGAATCTACTTAATATTTTTTGATAGGCATTTTGTATTAGATAAGCTGCGCTCCATGGGTAAGGAAGCCTCAGTACAAACGTGTTACCCTGAGCCAGAAGCCAAATGACTTAGAGCAGCACTGATATTCAATGAAGCCTTATTGATCCAGCTAATGCAAAAGGCAACACAGCCATGCATATTTTGCACCGCTGTAAACCTGCTAAAAAGTCAAGCCCTAATTAAAAAAAGTTATCGGCAGAAAAAGAGCATAGCAAAACAGAGGCGGCAAAGCGGATCGCTTGGCCGCCTCAAATAAAGTATTGGAGATAAAGGCTTTGGGGCACCTCTCTCAGCCCTGATGGGCTCATCGAAGCCTGTGCTGTAATGTAATAAGAATGACACCTTGTCCGCAGATAATTTGTATGTCTGCGTCCGGCATAATACCGGCGTTTTCCATAAGCTCATCTGGAATAGTGATTGATTTTGGCGCACTATCAAGTTCTTGCAGCGAGGCAGACGCTATTAGCAATTCGCGGTAGACATTGGCTTCTTGACCATTGGAAATAAAGGAAACAAAGACATCATCCCCGATATCCAGGCCCATCTCATGAATAGCCTCCGCAGGGATGATGAGCCTTCCGCTTTCATCAACAGAATACTTATCTTCAACAATTGTGATAGAGATCGACCTCTCTTTCTTCCATAAAGGCGAGGCCGTTCTGCGTCGTTTGGCAGCACATTACATTGCCCGAAATGCAGAACGGCCCCGCCGTTTCTGAAATTTGGTTATTGCTCAGTCCTATTCGACACTACTTCCCGGACTGCGGGCGGTTAAACGAACCGGCGCTTGGCAGCGCCCAGCAGGACTCTCACCTCCCGAGGATCTCTCGAGCTGCCCCCATTGCTTGAGACTGTGGCTGGACAGGCTGTTTCTTCCGGGCAAACGGGATCATTGCGAGGCAGGCTGCCACGCCTGCTTTTGGCTGGATGAGTATCGCTCTGCACCTTCCTTGCCGTTTATTGACGCCGGAGCTGAGTCCGACGCAGGTGGTCTTGGCGCATCTGCCGCATCGCTGCTCCCCCTCGTCAGGGGACCATCTGCCGTTGTTGTTCGTCACCGGATATAGCCGCATAAGCTTCGGCATTTTTCAAAGAGCGTGTTCCGCCTCGTGTTCAGGCAGGAAGCGGGGCCTGTATCCCCCCTCACTCTCTTAGGCAATGAGAATCACTCTTGCATCAAGTTTTTTCGTTTTCCAATATCTTTTTTAATTTGTGAAGTATGCTGACCTTACGGTTATGAATTGTCATATAGTGAATACTTTTCTTTTTCGCAAACTGTCGCTCTGTCATTCCCTGATAGTAGATTGCCTGCAACAATTCCATATCGGCCTGTGTCAGCAGTTGCATTGCTCTTTGTAGGCAACGAATGGATTCACGACGCAGAACCAGAGACTCCACATCTATGTCCTCACTTCCAAATTGCAGATGTCCCTCCTCCAGCAGTCGTTCATAGGAGTCCTCACGACCAGGCATAAAACGCGCGATACGCTTTTCATTATCAAATTCAAAATGTTCAGCTTTCAATTCTTCCTCAAAACGGCGCATTTGCCGGTCACTTTGTCTCAGCACAGCCAGCACAGCCGGTGTGAGTTTTACGTCTGGATAAATCTTTTCGTAGTCCGGATAGTATTTATTTGTATACGACATATCGTCGCCTCCATTTCTGAAATTTTGAAAAACCAAATTTCAGAAGCGAAGGCGGCCCGCGACAGGGTGATAGTCTGTAGGTTTCACCTACGATACGCACGCAAAAATAGAACGATGCGACTACTATGTAGTCGTATCGTTCTATTCGCTTTTCGTGACAAATCTGCGCAGTACAGAGCCTGCGCGTCGGTCCGCAACCTGGTCTGCGCCAAGTCAACTTGACCTTATTTAGCTATCCTCGCTTTCCAATCCTCTCATCATTTGTCCTCCTACATATAGTGTCTCGTGCAAGAAGCTTGCTTCTAATCACGCGAAGCCTATGTGTATTTATTGGAAGGCTCATTCCAATTACAATGAAGCAGGGTGATTGTATTGCAAGATATTCAGGTAGAGTTCGGACGGAGAGTTCGTGTCGCCCGCGTTGAGAGAAGTTGGACGCAAGCACGGCTTGCCGAGCGGCTCCATACGACAACTCGAACCGTGTCCAAGATTGAGCGAGGCCAGACTAACATAAGTTTAGACACAATTCGTGCGTATGCCTGCGAATTGGATTTGAGCCTTGACGACCTAATTAAGGGCGCAAGTCCTGATAGAATCCCATACTGTGCGGCGCGTTACTTTGCCGGTATGAGCGACGCGCAGGCAATGAAATATATCAAGCTGTGTATGGACGCAGATTCTCTGCGCGAAGAATAAATGTAGAAATACGTAACCGTCAAAGCTGAGGGCGGCTGGACAGACATGGGACAATAGTGGTGGGAAGTTGCGAAACTTCCCACCACTATAACGCGTTCAGTGGTGTACAGCAAATGACGAGCAATGAACTGAAACACGAAGCCAAGAAGCAGGAATGGAACATAGCTATACAGGAATGCCGCAGCAGCGGTCTCTCCGTAAGTGAATGGTGCCGGAAGCGGGGCGTTACGACAACCACTCTTGGCAAGTTTCTCAGGTCTTCCTCTTCCTTTTTGCGAAAGCCCGGATCAAGCCGAGTTAAAAACCCGTTAAAATACTGTACGGTGGATTGAAAAAATGAGCCAACAGGACTATTTTATACAAGGTGAGTGTGTAAAATCAAATTTTTTAGGGGGAGGCGGATAAAAATGCCGCACCGAAAGAAGATTTTACTCTCAGACAGTAATGAAGCCTTCAGTATGCTCCTGACGGATTCCCTGCGTGAGCGCGGAGACTTCCGTGTATTCCACGCAAGGAATGCGGACGAGACAACCGAGGTGCTCCATCGGCACCGACCTCACGTTCTTCTGCTGGATTTTCTGCTGCCGCACAAGGGCGGCTTTCACGTTATGCAGCAGCTGCGTGAGGGCGGACACAAAATCTCGACGATCTTTATGACAGCGCTGTCGACACACAGGGTCATAGAGGAGGCATACCGTTTGGGCGCAAGCTTTGTGCTCCCGAAGCCTTTTACGGCAAGGGCGTTGGTCGAACGGATACACGATGCACTGCACAGTGATCGGCCCTAATTTGCACACACATCAAAAATAGTGACCGCCATCTCAAAGCGAGCTGCTGCTCACCGAGATGGCGGTCTTTTATTTTTGCGCATACAACATTCTTCCGGAGCGTTTGCGGGAAGCAGCTTTTCAGCCCACGCGGCATCCTCTTCGCTCAGCTGTGGTGCATTTTGCAGGATCTAAAGCAAATATCGATATGGATCCAAGCTGTTTTCCTTCGCCGTTTCCATCAGGCTGTAGATCACTGCACTGGCTTGCGCGCCACCGGCTGTATTGGCAAACAGCCAGTTCTTTCTGCCCATCACGAAGGGCTTGATGCTGCGCTCGGCGCGGTTGTTGCTCAGCTCCAGACGGCCATCCTCCAGATACCTTGTCAGGTACGGCCACTGCTCCAACAGGTAGTGGATGGCCCTGCCCAACGCGGATTTTGGTGCTGTTTTCACCTGCATCTCATTTGCCCATGACAACAGCGCGTCTAAAACAGGCTTCTCCTGTTCCAGCCGCTTTTCATACCGCTCCTCCGGCATCAGCTCCGCCAACGCCTGCTCCAGCTTGAAAAGCCGGGAGCAATAGCATTCGCCAATCGCTGCCGGCGAGTCCTTTTGCATCTCCTTGGGCAGCGTTTGCAACGCCTCATCAAATTTTCGCCGCGCGTGGGCCCAGCACCCAACCACCCGGATATTCTCAGGAAGCTTGTGATAGCCCTGGTACCCATCCGCGTGCAGCCAGCCCGAGAAGCCTTGCAGGAAGGCCTCCGCGTGCTCCGCTTTTCGGGTGGGCTGGTACTCATACAGCACAACCGCCTGTTTCGCACAGCCACTGGTCCGGTACAGCCACATATAGGACTTTCTGGTGGAGGAACGTCCCAGTTCTTTCAGAACCTGCAGCGTTGTCTCATCCGTGTGCAGCACAGTCTCCCTGCAGAGCTGCTTGTGCAGCGTACCGTAGACCGGCCGCAGCCACTTCTCCGAAGTGTTCAGCAGCCAGTTGGCCATGGTCTGCCGGGACAGCTTCAAGCCCTGGCGGTTAAACTCCTGCTCCAGACGGTACAGCGGCGAGTACATGACGAATTTTTGCGTTGCCAGATAAGCCACCGCCTCCGCAGAGGCAAAGCTGCCGGGCAGCAGCGCAGGCTCCTTCGCCGCCTTCACAATGTTGGACTCACCGGTCTCCTGCTCGCAGTTCTTGCAGGCGTAGGTGTAGTACACGTCCTCGCGCACCCAGAACTCTGCCGGCTTCATCTGCAGTGTTCTGCGAACCTCTTTGCCGATCTCAACCATCTGGCTGCCGCAGGCAGAACAAGTCCGTTCGTTCTCCGGCAGGCGGTGCTCCACCACCTCGGTGGGAGTACCCTCCGGAACAACATCCAGCACATTGCCGGATTGCCGTTTGCGCTCGTGTGCCTTCACGGTGATCTGCTTCTCTGTGGCGGCTTTGGTGCCAAAGGCGTAGGCCTCCAGCTCGTTGTAGGTCAGGCTCAGCTGCTCCATGACCATCTGCTCCGCCTGCTCTGAAGAACGGCCATACAGCTTCTTCTTGGACAGCTTCAGCTACTCCAGCAGCCACTCATTTTGTAGCGAAAGGCTGGTGATGACTTGAGCTTGCTCCTGCTCGCGGTCAGCAAGCTTTGCTTCCAGTCTTGCATGTTCCGCCTCAAGCTTGATGCGCTCTGCTTCAAGCCTTACTCGCGTTGCTTCCCTCTGCACATTTTTTGCTGCAAACGCTCATATTCCGCACGGGAAATGGTCACCATTTCTTCCGTATTTCTTGTCTGCATTTCTTTGTTTTGTTGAGTAGACGACCGGCATTGCTGCCGCCGCCCCTCCTCGGAACCGTACTTGCAGTTTTCCCGCATACGGCTCTTCAAACTGTCTTTGGTATCCACTGTCAGATGTCTTTTGTCAGTTTCGGTGGTGCCACATAGTAGTCCCATACTCTTTGGAACTTTTCATTTGTCACATAGCCTTTTTGGCTTCGGCGGTTCAGGATTTTATGGGTCATTTGCTTCATGTAATCATGAATCTTATACAGAGAGCGAAGGTTACCATTTACCCCGTAATAGTTGCAGTGTCCTCGAATAATCGCCGCCACCCTCATCATTGTTTCAGGTATCGGCCGTATCATTCTGGTTCGCAGCCATGCCTTTGCCGCTTGTCGCTTTGCTTTCAGCTTCTTCTTGCTGGTGCGTATCCCAAGGCGGTACTTCCCCTTTCTGGTCTTTGCGTTAAAGAACGTGAATCCAAGGAAGTCAAACTCGTCCTTTGTACCCTTGAATCGTCCTATTGGCAGTATCCTCGTCTTGTCTTCCGCTACTTCCAGCATAAACTTGCCGAGCCTTCTCTTGAGCACTTCAAGTACATCTTTCGCCTCGTTCTCATACTGGAACAAAATCAGGAAGTCGTCTGCAAAACGTACATGGTACGCCTCTCCCCGTAGCTTCGGCCTTATCGCCTTCTCAAACCACAGGTCAAGCACATAGTGCAGATACACATTGGCCAGCACCGGCGAAATCAGTCCACCTTGCGGCGTTCCCCTGTCACTGTCCTTCAGTTCCGCTCCTTCCATGATTCCCGCAATCAGAAACCGCTTGATATAGCGCATGAAGTTCTTATCCTGTATATCGTGCGCCAGAAATTTCATGAGCCACTCATGGTCTACGTTGTCAAAGAAGCCTTTTATATCGGCATCCAGCACGTAGTTGGCCTTGTGTATCATGATCGTCTGGTTGATATACCGCACCACGTCATGTGCTGACCGTTCTGGCCGGAATCCGTAGGAGCAATTGAGAAATCTGGGCTAATAGACTTCATTTAGTGCATTTGCCATGACTCCCTGCACTAGTCTGTCTTCGTACGCAGGTATGCCCAGCGGACGCAATTTGCCATTTGCTTTTGGGATATACGTCCGCCTAACTGAGAGCGGTTTATACTGGAATTTCTTCATCCGTTCCACTAGCCGCTGTATATTCTCCTTAGCATTCTCGTCGTATTGCACCTTGCTTACGCCGTCTATTCCCGCTGCTTTCTTTCCGCTCTGTTTTCGGTGTTCCGCCATCAGGCTTTGCTCATTGACGCTGTGCATAAGACCCTGCACCGTCGCAAAGTGTTCTGACTGATACCTTATTCCCTTTGCTTCTTGTGCCATTGATACTGACCTCTCGTGTCCTCAATGTTTCCGCGCTGGGAACGACTGTTTGCTGACCCCTTCGCTCCACTTGCTTTCACAAGCTTCTTCACTACTATGAGTCAGTCCGACTCCTGATGTGCCATTTGCTTCCCTCCGCTCAGCTGAGAGTTTAAGGTTGCATACCATCTCTGGAACACATCAGGTCTCCCGGGTATACGTGCAGTACCTTGTGCGCTCGCCACGCTCTCAGACCCCGGCGGAACCTGCGCATTCTTGCATAACGTTTGCGCATTGCTGCCTGCTGTGGCATGGAACACATCGGCTTCCGCTCTTTATAAATAACGGGGCTCAATCACTTCACGCTTTCGCATTGCGGCTCTCGCACTCCTCTGCCTACGCTTAAACCTGACCTCACGGCTTCGGCTCCAAGGCTGAGTACCAGCTGCCTGCCTAGATTTACTGGGTTGGGTGTTTCACCCAACTATACTACACGCACCGAACCGGCGCACCCATGCAAATATTATACCACTGAATACGGCAAAAAGCCAGTATTTTCAATGGTTTTCAGCCATTTTCCCTGCTCAGACTGTGGTCAATCCTGTCACCGGACGGTGGGCTTTCGGCTGTTCGATTTGCAGCCCCTCCATGAGCCAGCGGTACTGCTGCGGCGTTAAGGTTTTTACCTCAGATTCAAAACGCGGCCATTGATACGCGCCCATTTCCAGTCGTTTGTACAGCAGGATGAAGCCGTCCTTTTCCCAGCACAAGCCCTTGATACGGTCTCGCCGCCGTCCGCAGAACAAAAACAGCGTGTTGGTAAACGGGTCTAACGCAAACTGCTGCTGGACGAGGCGCGCCAGGCCGTCTATGCCCTTGCGCAGATCCGTGTAGCCACAGGCGATGCAGACTTGATCTGCACCGGTGAAATCGTTCAGCATAGGCGCAGGAGCGCCACCAGCAGTCTCAGCTGTTCCGCGTCACAACCGGGGTAAATGTCCAGACTGGCACTGCCAATATGCAGTGTGGCGCAACGTTCCGCTACGTTGCATGATACCTGTTTCGGCACCGGCAGCTCCGCAAAGGTCACGGTCGTTGATGGCGGTGTTCCGTTTCTCCGCACTCCCGTCAGAAGTTCCCGCTCCCAACGGTAATAGGTGGCTGTCGTAACACCTCGCTGCCGGCACCATTCACTTACGGAGAGACCGCTGCCCCTGCATTTCTGTATAGACATGCTCCATTTCTGCTTCTTGGCTTCATGTTTCAGCTCATTGCTCGTCATTTACTTCACACCCTGAACATTATAGTGGTGGAAAGTTTCACAACTCCCCACCACTATTGTCCCATGTCTGTCCAGCCGCCCTCAGCTTTGACGGTTACGGGAAATCCGCCGCCGGACCCGCGTGGTGGGGACGTTCCCTGACGGCAACTCTGCCCTGATGTTGGTCTGCGCCCGACTTCGCCACGTGGCGGGCACCCAGTGGGGCAGCAAGAAATACATGAACATGAAGCACTTGGAGGCGGCTCTGGACGACGCCTCTATTGCCGGCTGACTTCATTCAGCCGGAGCCTGCAAACAATTTTGCGCATAAATCTTGACAGCACCGATTTTGCGACTGCACTTACAGGGTACTACTCCATTGCTCGTCATTTGTTGTACACCCCTGAACGCGTTATAGTGGTGGGAAGTTTCGCAACTTCCCACCACCATTGTCCCATGTGTGTCCAGCCGCCCTCAGCTTTGACGGTTACGTTACGTTACAATGACTGAAAGAAAAGCGTAGCTTGTTTTTTAGATGGATCGTGGGGCGGTCTGGATGACCGTCCCACGATCCATCGGAAAGAACTGAGAAAGGGATAATTAATGAACAAACCGTTTTGCGGTTTGTTAGCACAGCTACTGCCGCATGATTTTCTCAAACAATCTATCAATAGCCCGTTTGAGAAAATTCTAACATTATTACAATGCACATTTCCTCTGGAACGCTGAGGTGCTCTATCGGAAGGTGCAAGAGTCTCTATCTGTTTTCCCAAACCCCTTGCACTTGAACAAAACCAATTAGCGTTGAAAACCTTGGCTTTCTACGCTTTCAGTTTTGTTCAGTAAGCATTAATCAAGAGGATAAGAGACACACGATTAGATTTTTGGGAGAACGAGTTGAAAACGGTACTGCCAGTAAAATCAGTTGTCCGGACGGCGGATTAAAATAACAGACACATCATTTACGTTTGTCCCGGTTGCACCCGTTATCAGCAGACCGTTGCACTGCGCCAAGGCATGATAGGCATCGTTATTTTGGAGGGTGTCATAGATCGAAATTCCACATTCGGACAGCTTGTTAGCTGTTTCTCCGGTTACAAATCCACCTGCTGCATCCGTGGGACCGTCGGTACCGTCCGAGCCCAAGGAGAAAACAGCTGTATTTCTGAGGCCAGAGATCCCTTCTGCTGCAGATAGGACTATTTCTTGATTTCGCCCACCCTTGCCGGAGCCAGTTAATTTTACTACGGTCTCTCCGCCTGCCAGAAAGGCTAGAGATCGATCTGTTTTTTGATAGTACCGTGCAATAGCAGCTAAGAATGCACCTGCTTCTCTCGCCTGGCACGTCAAGGAGTCTGTAAGAACGACTGCGTGGTAACCAAGAGATTCACAAGCTGAAGCGGCAGCATTACACAATTCAGTTACACTGCCAGTTATTACTGTCTCAACGTTTGCAATATGCTTTGGGGTCTCATGCCGCAAACTATCATAGGCCTCCTTTGATAATTGAAGACCGTATTTATGAACGATTTCTAAGGCTTGTTCCGATGTAGTAGGATCGTCACATGCAGGACCAGATGCAATGTTTTCCAGCCGATTTCCAATCACATCAGACAGAACTATGGAAAAAATCTTAGCAGGGGCACAATGCTCTGCGAATCTACCTCCTTTTACCGCTGATAGTCGTTTCCGCACAACATTTATTTCGGAAATTTCTGCGCCGCATCCCAATAGTTGTTCAGTGATGGATATCATGTCTGCTTCGCTAATCAGAGGTTTTTCAAATAGAGCAGACCCTCCTCCAGACAAAAGAAATAGAACGTGGTCTTGGTCAGTCAGACCTTCCGTCATCTCCAAGGCTCTCTGAGTAGCAGAATATGTATTGTGATCCGGAAGTGGATGTCCAGCTTCCCAAATCTCAAGGTGTCCAATTTCTCCCTTGCCATGGCCATATTTTGTTATGATGATTCCGGTATCTGGAAGCCGCGTCAGAGTATTCCATGCGGCATTTGCCATAGACCATGCTGCTTTCCCGACGGAGACAAGAATTAACTTCCCACAATCATAAGATTTTCTTTGTAAAGCGCGGGAAACAGCCTCTTCCGGATAAACAGCCCTGAGGGCATTGTGTACGATAAATTCGCAGTCTGTTTTCATATCCATTTGAGAGTTCTCCAATCGACCCGGGAATATGCGTAAATCCGAATCCGGGAATAATCTGGGCATAGTTTTCATAACAGTTATGGGATTCGGATACATTTTTATTTATCTCAGTTTTATCGGAACAAAGCCATATTGTTCAGAGGATAGGTTCCATATTTGAAAACTTTGATATCAGTCCGTTTTCCCATCATAATAGTCATTTGACCACTTCAATGCTGCGCGCATTCCCTCGGTTTCTGCAATTTTATCAAACCGTTCACGCATTTTAGTTTTGACCAGCTGAGAAAACAAAGCCATATCGGCACCCCACTCGGTCGCGCTCTCAAAACCCTGCATCCGCATCACATCATTGCACATCTTCTTGATGATCTGCATCGGTTCACCCGGCAGTCTGGCAAGGCGCTTTGCGATCCGCATAGACTCTGCTTCCAGGCGCTCACGGGGCACTACTCTATTGACCAGCCCCATACGCATGGCATCTGCACTGCTGAAATTTTCTGCCAACATCATCATTTCCTTGGCATACCTGACATTGTTGCAAGCATATACCATTCTTCCCAGAGGAATAATACTTAGCTTTAATTCAGTCAAAGAAAAATTTGCATCCTCAGCAGCTACGACAATATCTGCCAAGCTGGACAATTCGATACCGCCACCTAAGCAATGACCTTTTACTTCACAGACCACGGGCTTTGGGAAATAGTATAAGCGGTACCTCTTCTCATCTGATTTGTGCCAAGTTGTCCAACGGTCAAAAATGCTGACCTCTTTTTCTTCGACTAAGTCATCACTGATGTCGTATCCAGCACTGAAAGATTTACCTTCACCCCGCAACAGGATGCTTCCAACATCATCATCATGTTCTGCATGATTTAGTACGTCTACGATTTCAGACAAAACGGTAGCTGTCAGGGCATTGTGTTTTTGAGGCCGGTTGATAGAAATGACACCAACGCCTTCTTTTTTTTCATAGAGAATCTGAGTGTACATATTTTTCTCCTCAAATCAATAGATTTATAGAATAACTCCAGCTTCGCGATACTGTTTTAACTGTTCATCGCTGATGCCAAGCAGATCATGGAAGATTTCCTGATCATGTTCACCCAAGCCAGGGGCACTGCGATATTCAAAGTCAGGATGGGCAGACATTTTGATTGGAAAACCAAAATAGGGAACATTACCGACACCGTTTACAGTAACCTGAACGATGTGATTTGTCTGGTTCAAATGTTTATCGTGGAGCAAGTCTGTGGGGGTATTGACAATTCCGACCGGTATGGCGACTCCTAAAAGTATTTCCTCCAACTCTTTACAAGTGTGCTGGAGAGTCCAATGCTGGAACGTCTCTTTCATAAGTCTTTCATTTCTTACACGTTCCATGACATCTTGATACTTTGGTTCATGGAAGACAGGTTCGTCGCAAATCGTCAGCAGACGGTTGAACATAATGTCGGTACCAGCGTGATAAGCAATCCAGCCGTCTTTTGCCTGGGCCCAACCGTAAGGGGCGCAGTCATCACGATCAATATACTCAGGGTCCACTTCTGCAGCGACCTCAGCGATGTTGATGGTCCGCAACATAGCAGAGCTGGCAAACATCGACACATCCAAATGCTGCCCCTTACCTATATTTTCCCGTTCAATCAAAGCTAACAGAATACCCATTGCCGCATACATAGCAGCCATATAGTCGTTCAGAGCACCGCGACCGGTGAAAGGTCCATATTCCGTCACGCGACAAACACTGGCCATAGCGGCGATGATATTGTCAAACGCAGGGCGGTCCCGGTAGGGGCCACTTTGACCAAACCCGCTGACAGAGGCCATGATCAAACGGGGGTTAATCTCTTTGAGCGAATCATAACCAAGTCCCATTTTCTCCATGGTACCGGCCCGAAAGTTTTGAATGAGCACATCAGACTCTGCGACCAGTTTTTTGATGAGGGCGATTCCTTCCTTGCTGCGGAAATCGACTGCCACACTTTTCTTATTGCGGTTGTAAGCGGGGAAATATAAACTGATGCCGTTTTTCCAAGGGGCAAGCTGGCGAGTATCATCGCCGCCGTTGATTTTCTCAACCTTGATTACCTCGGCTCCGGCATCTGCCAACAACATACCGCAGTAAGGGCCGGCTATATAGCGGGTCATATCCAGTACACGGATACCGTTTAAGATCCCAGGCATAAATTCAGTACCTCCTATATTTTGTTCAGTATGCTATGTGAATGTCCTTCTGTGCATCTTTTCGTTGCAGAAGCAGACCAGCATAGAAAAGATTTGCTCTATATTCCCAAATACATAGCTTGAATCTGGGAGTCTTGAAGTAATTCTTCTCCTGTGCCATGTGTACGGATCATACCTGTCTCAATGACATAGCCATGAGTCGCGACTTTAAGAGATTGGACCAGGTTCTGCTCAATCAGCAAAATAGAGTTTCCCTGCTTTGCGAGGTTGCCTATAATATCAAATATCGTTTTTGTTACAATTGGTGCAAGACCTAAAGAGGGCTCATCCATAATAATCAGTTTGGGTTCCATCATCAAAGCCCGGGAGATAGCTAACATCTGCTGTTCGCCACCGCTCAGAGACCCGGCCGCCTGTTCTCTTCGGTCATACAAAATGGGAAACATATCGTACGCTTTTTTCATATTCTCTTGCTGATGCGCTCTGCTACGTTTTGTGTAGGCCCCCATAATCAGGTTCTCCTCTACGGTCAAAGTGGTTAAAATACCACGTCCCTGAGGGATATGAGCAATGCCTATGTCGGCTCGAGCATAGGGTTTCATCCCAAGTAAATCTTTCCCCATAAAAGTTACGGAGCCTGAGGTCACCGGAACAAAACCAGATATGATGCGTAGCAAAGTTGTTTTTCCAGCTCCATTGGCACCAACCAAGGCGACAACCTCTCCCTCATCCATCTTCAGAGATACATCATAGAGAACTTTCAAGTCGCCATATCCTGCGCAGACTCCATTAATCTCAAGCATCCTCCAACTCACCTCCGATATAGGCGCTAATTACATCTGGACGACTGAGCACTTCTTTTGGTCCACCCTCGGCAAAAGCCTGTCCTTCATTTAAAACAACTACTCGGTTACAGATGTTTAAAATCGCTTTCATGATGTGCTCGATCACAACGATTGTGATTCCTTCTTCCTGGTTAATTCGTTTGACCAGCGCGATACTGTCATCCATTTCGGCGCCGTTCAGGCCAGCCATCACCTCGTCAAGCATGATCAACTTTGGCTTAGTGACCAAGATCCGGGCCAGATCCAACCATTTCCGTTTCTCAATCGGCAACTTGGAAGACTGCATATCCTGATAGCGGAAGAGCTCAGTCGTTTTTAAAACTCTCTCAGTCTCCTTACGGGCATCACTGAAATCATTATTGAGCAGCGCAACGGCAAAAACATTTTCATATACACTGAGTTTGCTGAACGGCCTTGGAGTTTGAAAAGTCCGACAGAGACCCATCCGAGCCCTGTCTTTTGGATCATTCTTTTTTGTGAGCTTTTTCCCATCGAAAATGATTTTGCCTTCGTCAACGGGATACACACCGCAGACCAAATTGACGGTCGTGGACTTTCCGCTCCCATTCGGGCCGATCAAACCCAATGCATCACCTTGCTCCACGTTAAAGCTAACTCGCTGAACTGCTTTAACTCCTCCGAAGCTGCGAGAAATCCCATGTAATTCAAGTAAACTCATGCTGCCTCCTCCTTACTATGCTTATGCCGTTTGAAAATTTTTGCTTTCAGGCAACCAAATCCCCGTTTCATAAGAAGAATCAGGCCATCTGGAGCAAAGAGGATAATAGCGACCAGCGCTAGACCATAGAAGAAATTAGTAGCTTTCAGCTCAGGGAAGAAACTGCTGAAGAAATAAATAATCGGAAGCATAATGAACGCTCCCAAGACGGGACCGGACAGACAATTGTTCCCACCCAGATAGCCGATAGCGGCAATCCGGATCATCATATCTGTACCGCAGATACTCTGAGGTTCAATGTAAGCGCTAAAGAATGCATAAATCATACCGATTACCGTGACCATCACTGCACTGAGTTGGAATGCGCGAAGTTTTACTTTGTTGGTATCGATTCCGAGAGAAGCTGCTGCATCTTCATCATCGCGAATCGCACGTAGATAGTGTCCGTTTTTGGAATTAAGGAATGCCGCTGAGATAGCCATGCACGCACCCAACAAGACCAACATGATATAGTAATAAGGAATGTCGGAATCAAATTGCATATTAAAAAAATTCTGGCCGCGGAAAGTAACCATGATACCGCGGGCTCCCTCTGTCAGATCACTGCAAATCAGCAATGCAATACGCAGCAGTTCGGCAAAAGCAATCGTAGTGATGCCAAAAAGAGGACCACGATAACGGAAACATGCCTGACCCATAAATGTCGCAAAAGCATACGAGAGAGCGATACCGAGGGGAAGGGTGATCAGAGGCGAGATGGAAAATTTGGCAAATCCAATGGCGCTGACATACGCACCGATAGATATAAACGCGCAGTGGCAGTATGAAATTTGTCCACCATAGCCGGCAATGATGTTCCAAGAGATGCCGAAAGCTGCATAGATCAAACATTGGACGAGAAGATTGATAATGCCATTGTTATTGAAAAAATTTATAGGTCCAAACAACAACAGCACGACAACCATAGTACGTATAATCATGCTGTTAGAAGCATACTTTTTGATAAATGAACTCATGCAATTCGACCTCCTCTGCCAAAAAGTCCAAGAGGCTTGATTTGAATCACGATCAGGAACAACAGATACAGTGCAGCCGGCCCAAAGTCCAGAGTGACGTAAACACCGGCTAATGACTCAATGACACCTAACATCATTCCACTGATAAAGGCCCCTTTTATATTCCCCAGACCACCCAAAATCACTGCTACCATAGCTGTGTTGCGGAAAACGTTACCGACGCTGTTGACAATAACATAACTGGGAGCCAAAAGCGCACCTGCAATGGCCATTAGAGCAATACCCAATGTCCATGCGCCTGCGTAGACTAATTTTGTGTTAATCCCCAGCATTTGGGATATCTCTGTATTTTCGGAAGTTGCACGCATACAGCGGCCAAAACTGGTTCTATTCAATAGAAAAGCCACTAACAGGCTCAGGATGATACTACCACAAAACGCAACGAATTTAGGTGTGGAGATAAATAATTCTCCGATTTGAAGCGCACTAAACTTCAGAGGGGTATCAATACTAAGCGGAATCGCGCCAAAAACCATAATTACAAGATTTTGCAGTAGATATGCAAGCCCCATACCAACAATTACTGCTGCTTCTGGATTTTTGCGCATAATCGGAGACATCGTGGTGACAAAACAGAGATACCCGACCACCGCTACAATCAGGACTGCCAAGGGCACATTAAGGTAAAGATTCATATTCGGGAATAACTGACATCCGAACCAAAGTCCATACATACCCAGCATTAAAAAAGCTCCGCTGGCAAAGTTGATCATTTTCATAACGGCGAAGATAATCGTAGTGCCTACGGCAATCAGAGAGTATGCTCCTCCAATCAGCACACCGTTAATAATTGACTGTAACAAAAGTGCCATCTATAATTCCCTCCAGGATGAGATAATCATCAATCCCTTGCTAATTTAATTGTGGATGCCGACGACAGCCCGACGTCGGCGTCCACTATCTAATTTAGAAAATTTGATTGTTGCTGCGGCCAGGCGAATCAGCCATTGTCTCCGCCGAACTGAAGCTCGCTGTAAGCAAATTCCTCGGGATAAATGCAAACAGGGATATTCGCATTGTATTCCTCGACCCACTGCCACTGGCACATAATGTTCACCGCATTGACGTTGCGCCGGTTTTCATTAAACTTTACAATATTATTTCTAGTAGGATTCGGGACTTCAAACTCCAGTTCACCCATCATTTTATTGTTGGTCTCACGGTCAGTTGTTCCAGTCTCTTCCATAACGGCTTTGCAGATCAGCAGGTTTGTCATATAGTTGGTCATAGACTCACCTGGAAAATCACCGTAGCGCTCGTTATAGGTATCGATAGCCCACTTCCAATCCTCGTTCGATGCTACATTTTTCTGGCAGAAAGAACCGACCGCAGAGGTAAGGATACCGCGGACATTATCGCCGAGTTCATATCCGAAGACTGGACTGATCATACCGCTACCGCCTCCAATCAGAACGGGGTTATAATCAGCCGTTGAACTCAAAGTCTGCATGAATAGCTTGGCATCCTGATTATCGGGGACAACATACAGAATTTCAGCACCGGCAGCCTTCACAGAGGTTACAACCGGAGACATGTCAGTAATGGTAGGAGGATAAGACTCAATCGTTACAGCTTTAAGGCTGGGATCCTGGGCAATTAGGTCCTGGAAAGCTCTGGAAGTGTTCACGCCATATTCATTGTCGCAGTACACAATTCCAATCTTAGTGGTATCAACACCATACTCATTCCTCAGGGAACGTATATAGTCCAGTGTCATTGCGGCGACAGAGGAAGATTTGGGGCTGGTCAGCCACAGATACTGGCATCCTTGTTCGTCAATGTTGTCGCTCATCGCAGTAGTCAGCATGGGGACACCGGCTTTCGAGATTGCTGGAATAGCTGCCATTGTATAGCCGCTGCCCATAGCACCTACTCCGAATGCGACATCAGGATCACTCAAACCCTTTTCCACCACGGTTTTTACCATGGTATTGTCGCTCATCATGTCATTGTAGACCAGTTCGAGTTTAGCACCGCCCATGGACTGGATGCCGCCCATTCGGTCATTGATCATCTCTTCCACGATTTCAAAAGCCCGCCTGGCATATTCACCGTCGGCAGCGCTGGTGCCAGTCAAATTGGTAAAAATCGCGATTTTGACTATCTCTGGATTGGTGCCATGAGATTCAGAGGGACTCTTCGTGCTACTGGAACTGGAGGGCTGGTACTGACAACCACTCATCACGAATACAACGACCGCAAAAGAGAGTACTGTTGCCATAAAACGTTTGAACATGCTTCGCTCTTTTTTCATAATTTTTCCCCTTTTTTTAATGTATTTTAGCCTGTGTACGACAAGCAGACTAACAAAGAAAACAAGCTTTCGAACTGGTTTGTTCAGCGTAATTCGGGTGGTATCTCCCTCGCAAGGCGGGTAACGCCTTCGCCTGTGATGACTTTATCTCCATTTTGGTTAAATGCCTCTGTTTTCATCCGGACCCTGCCCTTTTCCATTTTTTCGATACAGGTGACCACGACCTTTATTGTATCGCCAATATACACAGGTGCACAAAACTCGGTGTATTGAGAAATATAAATAGAGGTGGGAAAAGCGTTTGTCAAAGCGGCCGAAAACATACTTGCTGTCAGCAATCCATGTGCAATCCGGCGGCCGAATTTAGTGCCTTTTGCAAATTCTTCACTCACATGAACAGGGTTATGGTCACCGGAAATAGCGGTAAAGAGCAGGACATCTGCCTCTGTAATCGTCTTTTGAAAGGTGTTCGTATCTCCGATTTTCAGTTGATCATATGTATATACCATCGTTCAATGCCCCCCGTTATTCGCACTTGGTAAAATACATGGAAATTCCCTGCCCGCCGCCAATACACATACTAATCATTGCGTCTTTCTTGTTAGTACGTATCAGTTCATAGAGTACTTTAACCGTCAGGATACAGCCAGTAGCTCCAATTGGATGACCAATGGAGATGCCGCCGCCATAGATGTTCACTTTCTTAGCATCCAATCCTAAATCTCTACGGACTGCGTAAGCCTGACTGGCAAAAGCCTCGTTGATTTCAAACATGTCGATCTCAGTCAGGCCGATACCCAACTGTTTTGCCAGCTTTTCACTGGACAGCTTGGGCGCATAGCCCATGATCTCGGGCTCTAACCCCGCCACAGCAAAGCCCTCGACCTTGAGTTTAGGTATAACGCCCAGTTCCTCCGCCCGCTTTCGCGACATCAGCACCACAGCAGCGGCTCCGTCATTCAGGCTGGAGGAATTGCCCGCCGTCACGCTTCCGCCTTTTATAAAGGCCGGACGAAGCTTGGCCAGTTTCTCAATGGTTAACCCATCTCTGGGGCCCTCATCAGTATCAAAGACTGTGACATTGCCTTTCCGGTCTTTTAGCTCTACGGGTAAAATCTCGTCGGTAAACTTACCTGCTTTAATAGCTGCTACCGCCCGACGATGGCTTTCCAGCGCAAACTCATCCTGTTCCGCTCTTGAAACATGGAACTGATTTGCCACATTCTCGGCCGTTATACCGTTATGGCTGTTGGTCAGGGGCCAAGTCAGGATATCAATCACACCGTCCTCAAAGACCTTGTGGCCCATCTTGCTTCCCCAGCGGGCATCTTTGATATAATAAGGGAGCTGAGAAAGATTTTCCGCACCAGCAGCAACTACCACATCGGCCCGACCGGTCTGAATCATCATAACACCATCAGCAATCGCCTGTAGCCCCGAGCCGCACTGTCGGTTGACGGAATAGGCGGTGGTCTCCTTTGGCATACCTGCCGCCAAACTGATAGCCCTAGCCACGAATCCACATTCAGCAATCTGTCCTACCTGGCCGACAATCACCTCGTTCACTGCGGTCGAAGAGATACCCGCACGCTTCACCGCCTCCCTAACCACCATGGCACCCATGTCAATCACGCTGACCGTCTTCAAGCTTCCTCCAAAAGAGGCTACAGGAAGGCGAACACCGGAAACCACTACAACATCTTGGATATTATCCATCTTATTTTCCTCCTCATTAAACGATCATCCCGCCGCCGACATTGATGATCTCAGACGTAATATAAGATGCCTCATCTGACGACAGGAAAGCGATCAGATTGCCCACATCGGAAGGTTTACCTGCGTACCCCATAGGAATACGGGCCATCATGCTGTCCCAAGCCGCACCGTCATTGACTTCTTTCAGCCGCAAAGTCATATCCGTCTCAATAAACCCGGGGCAGATTACGTTGCAGGTAATACCTTTTTTGGCGTTCTCCCGGGCCGCGGTTTTAGTCAGGCCCACCACACCAGCTTTGGAGGCAGCATAATTCGCCTGTCCGATATTTCCCAGCCAACTCCCGGAGGAAATATTGATGATGCGGCCATAGTTCCTCTCTCGCATGACTCGCAGAGCGGCCTGGGTGCAGTAGAATGTTCCGGTCAGATTGATTTTCAGCACCAAATCCCAGTTTTCCGGTGTGATCTTGTGGAGCATGCCGTCGCGATTGATTCCTGCGTTATTCACCAGAATATCCACCGTTCCATACTTTTCAACGACAAAATCAATCAGTCCCTGAACTTGCTCCTGATTGCTTACATCCACCACATAGTAGTCAGCTTGAACGCCGACTTCGCGTGCAAGCTCTACGGTCTCCTCCGCAGGGACTACATCGGCAGCTACAATATTGCAGCCGTCTTCCGCCAGGCGCAATGCAATTCCCCTGCCAAGTCCGCGACCGGCGCCGGTAATAATTGCCACCTTACCTTTCAGACTGTTCATGATAATCTCCTCCTAATTGTCTGATTTATTGTTGGACATTATGTCCTTTAACCCGAATGGACCATTGGAGCAAAAAAGTGCCTTATCCATTTCTTTTAAATCTGGACTTATTACAGGAACAAATTCCATCCGATCCAAAATATCTTTCTGTAGGTCTGCGCCAGGTGCAATCTCTATCAGTGTCAGCCCCTCTGGGCGGAGTTCAAAGACCGCTCGTTCAGTAACATAGTGCATTTTTTGGTGCTTAGCCACCGCATTTTTCCCGTTATAGGATAGTTGCTTCAATGTGTTGACAAACTTGGTAATCCGTCCCTCTCGGTTGATATGGAGTTTTCCGTCCTCAAAGGAGCAATCCAATCCTCCCCCAGTGAAAGAGGAACAGAATACCACATGTTGTGCGTTTGTGGTAATGTCGATAAACCCACCAGCGCCTGTCGGTTTCGGGCCCAGCCGGGTGGCATTCACATTACCAGCAGCATCTACCTCGCCAGCTCCCATAAACGTTACGTCCACACCAACGCCGTTATAGTAATCGAACTGATCGTCATGGCGAACCAATGCGAAATTGTTCTTTGCAATACCGAAGTCAACACCTCCCATTGGAATACCACCATAGACACCGGATTCCACTGTAATGGTGACATCGTTTTCTACCCTCTCTTCTGATAGAATCGGGCCAATCACATCGTTTGGGGTACCAGTTCCGACATTCAGGATATCATCGTTCTTCAACTCGCACAAGGCACGGCGTCCAATCAGTTTGCGTAGTGTCAACGGCAGGGTATCACTGCTTGTGTTGGGCCGCTTGATATCGCCGCAATAGGCTGGGTCAAATGCGAAGCTGTGTGTCTGTCGGTGATCTTCCTCTGGATTGGGACAGATCACAACAGCATCAATAAACACACCAGGAATCACAACGCGTTTACAGTGTAGTGTTCCGGATTTCACCAGATACTTGGCCTGAGCAATAACCTTTCCTCCATATTTTTTGCAGGCCATAACCGCTCCCCATAATTCCAGGGACATAGCCTCCTCATCTGTGGTCAGGTTTCCCAGTTCATCCACATAAGTACCACGAATGATGCAGTAATCAATGGGAATCGGCTTATACCGCATATACTCCTCTCCATCAATTTCTACTACATCAACCAAGTCAGGGGCATCCCGTGTCACCTCATTCATTTTACCGCCGTCAATCCGCGGATCAATAAAAGTGCCTAAACCAACTTTAGTAATCTTTCCGGGTTCTCCGCCGGCCATGCTACGGAACAGTTGTGCAAATTGTCCCTGCGGAAAACAGTAGGCCAAAACCTTGTTGCTCGCAATCAGTTCCATCATTTTAGGCTGAAGCCCCCAATGACCTCCGATAATACGGGATAGCATTTTTTCGTGTGCAAAGTGTTGAATACCCCGATCTTTATCACTCTGTCCACATGAATGGACAACCGTTAAATTATTGGGACTTCCGGTATCCAAAAATCGTTGTTCAATCGCTTTCAGGATGGTTTCAGCCGATGAGACTAAGGTCATACCTACTGGTAAAACGGTTGAGCCATCTTTAATCATGGTTGCAGCTTCAGTGCCAGATATGAATACAGGTTTTCTCACAAATACCCCCCCAGTTCTTACAAATAATACTTTTTTGAAATTCGCTCTCCGAATTTTGTTAAGGAACCTCTGAATAAATCCGTACTACCATAAAGACACCAGAAGTGGGATAATAACACTATCAAAGCTCAATGGTGGTGTATGGCAATGAATCAGGAAACGTTTACCGATATCGAATACAGTTTCCGCAAAAAGAAAACGAAGCGGGAAAAATTTCTGGAAATCATGGACGAGATCATTCCCTGAGACGAATGGGTCGGTGTTATCGAAACCTACTACCCGAAGGGAAAACGCGGTCGTCCACCCATGGGAATTGAGAAAATACTGCGGATGTATCTGCTTCAGATCTGGTTCAATCTGTCCGATCCGGCCACCGAGAACGCCATCTACGACAGCTATGCCATGCGAAAATTCACAGGCATTGACTTCATGACGGAAACAGTGCCGGATGAAACAACGCTTTGCAAATTCCGCCATCTTCTGGAAGAAACCGACCTAAACAAGCTGTTTTTCGACGCAATCATCCAAGTCATGCTGCAAACCGTGCACATGATGAAGGGCGGCACCATTGTGGACGCCACCATCCCCCAAGCGCCCAGCTCCACCAAGAATGCGGAGAAAGCCCGAAATCCGGAAATGCACCAGACGAAAAAGGGTAATGAGTGGAAATTCGGAATGAAATGCCACATCGGAGTAGGCGCAGGTAGCGGTCTGGTTCACACGATGACCGTCACAGCAGCAAACGGGCATGACATTACCCAGACAGCGAACTTACTCCGGGAAGATGACAAGGTAGTCTATGGGGACTCCGGCTATCTTGGAGTTCAAAAACGGTCCGAAATCGCAAATAACAAGCATTTTTCCAACATTGACTTCCGCATTAACCGCCGCCCCAGCAGTCTTCCCAGGGTAAGCGACAATGCGATTGACTGGGAACGTTATATTGAAAACCGCAAATCCTCGGTGCGCTGCAAAGTAGAGTATACGTTCCGGATTATCAAGTGTCAGTTCGGCTACAAGAAAACAGTGTATCCGGGGATTGAAGAAAAACGATAACCGGTTGTACGCTATGTTCGCTTGTGCAAATCTGTATTCCCTTGCTATCGCAGAGCAAAAACTTTCTGCAACTTGATATAGGGGGAAGTCTGCCCTTTTTCAGGAAAAGGAGCAGAGTGGCAAAGAAATAGCGGCTGATTTACGTTGCTTCCGGCCTAATCAAGCCTAAAACAGCTAATACATCGAGCAGGAATGGTATAAAGGTCATTTATTCAGAGTTTCCTTAATTTTATTGTTTTAATCTTAGCACGATTTTTCTACGATAAAAAGTAATCTTTTTGCTCTTGTGCAACAATTAGTTGCATATCCTGCTTTGAAATGTAAAAAAACCAGGTTCCTTTTATAGTGGAACCTGGCATAAATACTGATGGTATGTTTATGTAATGAGTTTCTTAATAAAAGTCCCAAAGGATTTAATAAAATCGATGCCGACTGTATACTGGTCAAATATTAAAGAAATAGCAGAAGTAAATTCATCATCTTCAAATGGAACTGGGATAATATCAGAATACTTTGAAAGTAACTTTGCGGCGATAAAATCAAAGCTTAACCCTATGTATTCCCCTCGGTTACTGAGTTCGTACATAACATCGGTTTCACTAACAAATTTATGCTCAAATTCTATCTTTTTTTGTTGGCAACACGACAAAAAATAATCATAATCCTTAGCGTTCATGCACAGTGCAAGCCGCTCGTTGTTTAAATCATTGCTGGAGATTGTGTCCTTTAGAGACAGCAGATTATCTTTAGGCACAAGACAAAGGCGATGAAATTGCTTGATGAAATATGTACCATATGTATTTTGTTTGTTTGAGGTGGCAAAACCGGCTTCTATGATGATATCTAATTCACCGGCTACTAGCTTTTCCCTGGCCAGAATCGGAGGGTATTCTGATATTTCAAATTGATATTTTTGACCTGTATATTTCTCGGCAAATTGTTTGATGGATTCATAAGGAAAAAGATAGACTGAACTAGGAAAAATATTAAGACGAATTATATGTTCTTCCCCAACTTTTGCTTTTGTAGTCAGTTCCCGCTCTAACTGCTCAATTTGTGTGAAAATGGGTACCACCGATTTATAAAAATACTTTCCAAATTCCGTTAAATGGACTCCTTGTTTGGAGCGCGTCACCAATATGACCCCAAGTTCTTTTTCTAAAGTTGAGACCGATTTACTAAGCGCCTGGCGAGATACGAATGCAGATTCTGCAGCCTTTTGGAAGCTACCCTTATCACATACCAGAACAAAATTTCGAATATTTTTAAGCTGATAAAATAACATCTATATTCTCCTTTATTCGTCTATACTCGTTTACTATTACCTATTTTTGAACTGAAAGACCTCACTGCCACACTATTGTTTAAAGGATTAATATGAAGGAATTCAACGCAATGGTTTCCTGCCTATTATAGCATAGGTCATTGCGAAAATGGAATCTTATTCGGATAGTTCTTATCAAAATATATCGCCAATTTAGAAATACAGGTGCATATCAGCTCCATGCGACTAAGAAAACGGATATTGCTCTCTATCATCATGGAGTCCATTCTTTTTATTCGTCCACTGAGATTCATCAGCTTTGCTATTTTACTACTAAGATCTTTTACACAGTCGTGGTACAGATCAATACCATGTGTTGTTTCATAATTGTAACAGCGGCTTCTAAATCTGCTCAATGTTTTATCCGAAATTGGTTGTTCTTCAAAACTTGTAGTATGAAGTGCGTACTGAAGATGAAGATCCAGCATAAGATTTTCAACAATCTCATCATCCGAATAATCGAACAATTCTTTAATGATTAAAGCACCAATTATCACATTCACGGGCGCATTCGGGCGGGAAGCTTTACTGCTGTATAAAACAGAAAATCTTTCTTCATCAATATTGGGAAAAATCTCATCCGCAAATATTTTCGCCCATGAATTATCAAGTGCCTTTTTTTCGCGAGCAGTAAGTGAAAATACACTGTCATTGAAAGATATTTGCTGGCTGCTGTTTACTTTGAATGACATAAACCTTACCACCCTTCAAATCTATAACCATTATAACACAATAGATTTGGTGGTGGTAAGGTTGGCTGCAAATTATTCCATTTTCAGAAATTTCCTATACTTTTGACCCCGGCATCATGGCATTACTTAAATTCTGTCACATCGGTGAGCCACTTCTCATTGGGCTTTGCGGCATAAAATTGCCTGTCCAAAAGATTCTCAGCAAGATACTGCGGGTTCTTCGCCTGTCTGGTGCAGCCACGGTTGTTATATTTCACGGTAGATCGGATATCTCTGGCCCGGCAGATGCGGAGCACCCGTTTGTCGTTGACATGGATGCCGCAGTCATGGCGCAGATCGTCGTTGAGCCGCCGGTAGCCCTTATCCGGACTTTCCGCATGGAGCTGTTCGAGCTTTTCCGCAAGCCGTTCATTCTCCGCAGTCCGCCGGCTCAGCTTGCCGGAAGCCCACCTGTGGTATGCCGAACGCGCTGCGTGGAGCAGCTCGCAGGCTGGCTCAATGGGATAACCATTTTCCTCGTGTGCTTCCCGGATCGCAACATAGATGCGGCGCTGTCTCACTTCCGAAAGGCATCTCTCCTCTCGGTCTCGTCCAATTTTTTTAGCAGATCACGCTCCATTTCCGCCAGATACAGCTTGTGCTTGAGCTGTTCAATCTCGATCTGCGCTTTCTCCAGCTCGGTTCTGGGCACCTGATCCTTCTTCCTCTTTCCGCGTCGGTCCTCCAGACCGGCCTCGCCCATCGCCTCGAACCGCAGCGTCCATGTGCGCACCTGCTGATAACTCACCTTGTACTTCAAGGCCATCTCGCCGTAGTTTTTTCCACTGGCCAGACAGTCCTTGACGATCTGAATGCGCTCTTCCTGTGTGGTGTCCCGCCCCTGCTTCATGTAGCTTCCGCCTCCGGAAAACTTGACTGAGTTGAAATCTCCATGAGCATTATACACCTTCAGCCAGTTTCGGAGTTGAGTTCTACTCCGCAGCTCATATTTTTTGCTAATCTCTGCCAGACTGCCCTTTCCAGACAGATACTCCTGTACCGCCCGCTGCTTTAGTTCTGGATTGTACACATGGATTCGCCTGTTCGCCAGAAAGGCCGCTGCCCCTTCTAATTCGTACTGCACGACCCACCGCCGTATTGTTCCCCAATCGACACGAACCTCTGCAGCCGCTTCGCTTATGCTTACCTCTGCAGCCAGACATCTCTTTGCTATTTTTACCTTCTCTTCCAATGACAATTTCTGCTTTTCAGGCATATTGTTCATTTTTTCTTGATCTTTCTGAATATCAGCGGAGATAACCCTGCGGAAAAGCTGTTGGCGTATTCCTCTGCGGGATACGATGACGTTTTCATTTTGGCCGCCATCCCTTCCCTATGCGAATTGGGATCAAAAATTTTAGGGCACGACGGCTGCATGAACTTTTTTTCGGGGCCTACTGATCGAAACTTTTCTGCATCCTTAAATTATTACGATGTTCACTATAATTCGGCTCATATTCTTGGAACCACCGGCGGAAATACCTCTGATTTACTTGAATCTCTTCAGATGTCCGCTACTGGCATACTTAACCCTGCGGTGATGATTACGCATATCGGTGGATTAGATGTTGCCGCCAAAACGACGCTGAATCAGCCCAATATACCGGGTGGAAAAAAACTGATCTACACGCATATCAATATGCCTCTTACAGCTATTAGCGATTTTAAAGAGTTGGGCAAGCGTAATTCCTGTTATGCGGCACTTGCTGAAATTACCAAAGATCATCGGGGATTATGGTGTCCAGAGGCAGAGGAATACCTCCTGCAGCATTGGCCTAACAGATAGAATTAAAAGAAAAGAGAAATCTGATGGAAGAACGTAGGAAAAAAATTGTTGATTTGGTTGATGCCGAAGGCCAGATCACGTTTGCACAGTTAAAATCCGCATTTCCCAATGTGTCAGAGATGACTTTGCGCACAGATCTGAAACATCTAAATGAGTCAGGGCGTATTGTCCGCGTTCACGGTGGTGCGCGCTCTGCGGAAATCGTTGCCGGGGCCGAGGATTTTTTCTCCAAGCGGGTTCAACGGAATCGAGAGCAAAAGCAAGCAATCGCTAAAAAGGCCATTACCTTGCTTCAAACGCATAGAACTGTCTTTTTGGATTCTGGCTCTACAGCAACGCAGTTTGCTCGAAGCATCCCAGACAATGCATATGAAATTTTTACTACAGGACTCTCCTGTGCAATAGAGTTAGCAAGCCTTACTCGACCGACCATTCATTTGATTGGTGGCAGAATGAATCGCTATGGTCTCAATGTTCAAGGAAGTCGCAGTACAACCGAAGTGTTAGGATGCAGATATAACATCTGTTTTTTAGGAGTAACTGGCTTCAATCCATCCAGCGGCTTCTGCTGCGAAAACGAGGAGGATTGTCTTCTGAAACAGGCTGTAATCCGCCAGTCAGATACCATCGTTGTATTAATGGATTCCAAAAAATATGGGCAATACAACACCTACAGCATTTGCCAGTGCGATGTCGTTCACTATGTTGTTTCAGATGATAATTTGGGCCTTGAGCATCGGGAATATCTTGAAGCTCACGGTATTACGGTTTTATAATGGAGACTATATATGGAGCGGGAAAAATGCATCTTTGATATGGACGGAACTTTAGTAGATTCCATGCGTTATTGGAGACGCTTGGAGCGCGATTTTCTCACACAGCGGGGTGTATCTATCCCCGATATGGAGAGAGTGCTGGAGCTTGCCAAGCCTCTTCCATTATATCAATCAGTTCTTTTGTTTATTGAACGATTCGGATTGAAAGATACACCTGAGCAAGCTATGAATGAAATGATTTCAATGATGCGGCAGCATTATCAGAGCGATGTAAAGTCAAAACCTGGTGCCGAAGAGTATTTGAAGAAGCTAAAAAAATGCGGTGTACATATGTGCATCGTCACGGCAACGCCCCGACACCTGGTTGAAGTCTGCCTTTCCAGATTAAATTTAACTTCTTATTTTGACTTCTTGTTAAGCTGCGATGAAGTCGGCGCAGGAAAAGACCACCCTGATGCATTTTATGAAGCGGCCCATCGGTTAGGCTCGGCCCCCTCCGAAATAGCTGTTTTTGAAGATTCCCTACAGGCAGCAAAGACGGCAAAGCAAGCAGGCTTTTATACGATAGGTGTATATGATGAAAGCGGCTATGAGTTTTGGTCAGATCTGTCATTAGTTGCAGATAAAACAATCAAAGACTGGACAGAAGCCTCTGTTATTTTAAAATAATTGTTTCTTCTCTGTCGTATAATCTCTGATAGAGTGAGTCCTTCTGGATGCGCCATGATGACACTACCCTCGTGACAGCATTTGCTCACAGTCCCCCCTTGGCGGAGGACTGTGAGTTTTTTCCTTTTCTGGCGGCGATCTGATACAGATTGCTGGTCAGGCTGCCGTTTGGCCGATAACGGGACTGGCGCGAGACCAGTCCCGCCTGCTCCAAGTCGCCCAAAGCCCGCTGCACCGTGCGCCGGGATAGCTTGAGGTCTGAGGCGATTCGCTTGACGCCCGGCCAGCAGGCCCCTGCTGCATCTGAGCGATCATGGAGGTACATATAGACTGTCTTTGCTCGATGGGACAGTTCCTCATTCTGATAGAGGTTTCCATAGTAGCTCATGTGGTATCCTCCGCTTTCGGCGTGTTGTAGGCTCTGCGCTTCGCACCCTCCGCGGCAGCAATCATCTCCTGCTGTACCTCCTCACGCGCAGGCGCACTTTTACCACCAGATGCTTCCGCTTCCGACGAGGATGGGGTCTTCCCCGCTGCCGGTGGATATTTTCTACGGATCACCTTCATCAACATCTCCTTGTTGGCATATGCAACCTTGCGCGCCCCGTGCTCTGGAACACGATACTCCTCTCCAAAGGCGATGCCCCAATCGAGGAAGAGCTGCAAGTGCGTCTGCATGGGATGCGTGCCGGTTTTCATCACGATGAACTCCCCTTTCGGCAGACTCTTGAGCTCGTCCGCGCTCAACAGCGGGCGCTCCATCATCTGGAGGGACTGGCTGCTCTCCTTACCCTGACTGACCGAGCCGGAGAGGACCGTGCGCGTTCCAAGTGCTTTGGAGAGCACCTCGGCAGTCTGGCTGCTGGGTGCGAAGCCGCCGAAGATGGTCGTTTGGCAATTGTCCTGTATGATCGCCGCGCCTTCCTTGCCGTAGTTCTTTTCGAGCTGGGCAAGACTTTGGATGATCGGCACCAGAGTCAGTCGACGGGAGCGGCCCGCGGAGAAAAGAGGCAGAACATTGAACGGCGGCATCGTTCCAAATTCATCCATGAAGAAGATAACGCGCCGCGGGAGTCTGCCTCCATTCTTATCGGCAACATAGAAAAGCTCCTGACTGAGCGCCTGCACCATAAGGGATGCCATGAAGCGCTTGGTGACATCCTCCTCCGGAAGAATTAGGAATACGGCGCATTTTTCCCGCGCCATGCGCTCGGCGTCAATAACGTTATCGAAGCAGAGCACCTGCTCGAGCTCGGAATCGAGAAAGGCATTGAGCCGTGCGAGCACCGTGGACATGACGGAGTTCATGCTTTGCTCCGCCGTGGTCAGAGCCGAGCCGGAAAACCACCTCGCCTTGTGATCCTCCGGCATCATCGCCATAAGGAACTGGAAGCCGTTCTTTGCCTTCGGCCCGCTGCCAATTGGAGCAAGGAGCTCCTGCACCAGCTTGAAGACGGAGACGATATGCCTCCGCTCCTCCGGCTGCTCCTTTGTTGGAGGAAGGTGCTCGGCGAGGAGCAGGATCGTCGCCGTCAGTACACCCTCGGCCGCCTGATAAAAGTACGAGTTCTGCCCATAGATGCTTTCGTCGCCTGATGGATTGATGATCGTATTGGAAAGTATCTTGGCATACTTTTCGGACTTCGCTCTGGATTTCAGGTCATCCGGGTTCGCAACGGCAAGATCCATGTAGCGGTTGATGAGTGTGAGCAGATTGTAGCCATCGCTGCATGTGGGATTTCGCAGGTCAACGACAGACACCTGATAGCCGTAATACTTGGACGCGACCGCGCCGTAGTTGCGTGCGAGGTCACCCTTGCTGTCGAGGGCGAGGAAGCTCATTCCGCTGGCGCAGGTGTACTCCAGATTCGGGTACAAAAAGTACGCCGTCTTTCCTACGCCGGAGGCGCCGATCATCAAGCAATGGATGTCGTCGCTGTCCACCAGCGCGCGGATCAACTCCGGCTCGTCTGTGTATTGGCCGTTCTTTCTTTTCTTCCATATCCTTTTTACATACCTCACAGCGGTCCTCCCAAGGACCGCAATGCGCCGCTGTTCTTTCTTTCCTCCGCCCATGCTGCCGACCACGACGCCTTGTTTTTGAGGAAGACGCTCTCCCTTGCGCCAATGCACCACATCAAAGGGGATATGAGCATAGGTCTTGCCGATCTCTTTCAGCGTTGCCCAGCGTGCCGTACCGTGCTGGCCGTCGCCGACCGTTTTGCTCTTGATGCGGTTGAGAGAATAGTTTTTTGAAACAAAGGATACCACCAGCAGGAAGACAAGCAGTCCGATGCAGAGCGCGACGAAAGACATGGTGCCATGACTCATGTTGCTTTCTCCTTTTTCTCAAACTTGGCGCACAGGTCATCGTTCCAGTCCTTGCGCTGCGGGCAGAGGCGCTGGACCTCTAAGTTCATTTCCTCCAAGGTCTCCGTCATGCGTTCACAGGCGTCGTTGCCTGCATCATCGTTATCGAGGCATAGGTACACGGTGTCCAGCCTCGGATTTTGCCGCAGACGTTCCAGCACCGGCTGGGCAGAGGTCCCGCAACAGGCAACATAGCTGTGTTCCTGCCAGCCATAGGGATAGAGTGTGATGTGCGAGAGCAGGTCGATAGGGGCCTCGAACACATAAAGGGACTTGTCCGTGCCGTCCTTGTGAAAGCTGTGTGCGCTCTCGCTGCCCTCAACATTCATGCGAAACACCTTGCCCTCGCTGTTTGTGCTGCGCAGATGCGCGTGCTTCGCAATATCACCATCCATGCCGACAAAGACGCAGTTATGATGCTCGTTCTCGTAGAGCAGCTTTTCATGCGTGAAGTACGAAACCACCTCGCGTTCAATGTGCCGCTTGTGCAGGAGGTAGGCGTAGACGCGGCGCATATTGCTGTAGGGCTGCGGCAGGGCGAAGGACTTCGGCTCCGTTGCGGCAGGCTTTGCCTGTTCGAGCTTTTGGCCGTCCTTACGCCCCAGCAAAAGTAAAACCGCTTCCGGGTAAGGGAGGCGGTAGTAGCGTTGGACAAAGCTGATGGCGTAACCGCCCTCGCGCTTGGAGTGGTCGAACCACTTGTTGCCGCGGACGGTGACGCTGGGGTCGCTGGGGGTACGATACTCTCGACCGGAGCGAATGGGGCGCTCGCCCTGGGCGCGCAGCAGAGACACCAGGTCGGTATTCTGCGCCCGTGCCTTTTCCTCCGGCGTAAAATAGATAAATTTAGCCATTCTTTTTTCTCCGTATGGATCGATGTGGTCCCTCTTGCCGCCCGAGGAACGCTGTGGTACAATTTCTCTCCGTGATATTCTGTGAGAGAAGGAAAATGCAAATGAACCAGAAAGAACTCAACGAAATTCGCCGGCGCTTCCGGCTCGATAAAAACAACTTCAGCCACATCTTCGGCTGCTATGTCAACTCCAACCGCGAGGTCATCTCGTGGATCGACGCCTCCCTCGGCCTCATGCGGCAGGAGGAGCAGGAGATGTATCTGGGGCTGCTCAAAAAGACGCTCTCCGGCACGCTGGGGCGCAACCTTATTGACATCGAATTCTCCACCGCGCAGGTCGCGGACAGCGACGAGCACCGTCTGCTCCAAACCATGCGCCAGACGGAGTGCAAGGATGCGAACGCCCGCGAGACGCTTTGCCGCAAAATTATTGAATCTCTGAGCATGGGTGAGACGAACTATCTCATTCTCCTTGCCGCCGACGCCTACGATGTCCCCTACCGCGGCAAGGACGACGAACTGCAGGCGGACGCCTCCGGCGACGTCTACAAGTATTTTGTCTGCGCCATCTGCCCTGTGAAGGCGCCGACGCTCGAGCTGCGCTACGATACCGACGAGAACTTCTTCCACCCCAGCTCCACCGGACATATTGCCCTTGCGCCCGAGCTGGGCTTCCTCTTTCCCGCCTTCGACGACCGCGCGGCGAACATCTACAACGCGCTTTTCTACAGCAGGAACGTCGAGCTCATCCACGAGGAGGTCATTGACGCGGTATTCCGTGTGGAGCCGCCGATGTCCGCCGTCGAGCAGAAAAATGTGTTTGATACCGCGCTCGCTGATACGCTTGAAAAGGATTGCAGCTACGATGTGGTGCAGTCCGTCCACGAACAGCTGCACGGCCGCCTTCAGGAGCATAAGGAGAGCCGCGACCCCGCGCCGCTGGAGCTGACGGTCGGCGACGTCGGCGGCATCCTGTCCGAGAGCGGCGTGAGCGAGGAAAAGGTCGAGAGCTTCCGCCGCGAGTGCGAGAAGCAGTACGGCGAGAACGCCGCGCTGAACCCGAAGAACATTCTCGGCACGGGCAAGTTCGAGATCACCACGCCGGAGGTGAAGATCACCGTCGCGCCGGAGAACAGCTATCTCATCGAGGCCCGCATGATCGGCGGGCGCAGATACCTGCTCATTCCCGCCGACGATGGTGTGGAGGTCAACGGCGTGAGCGTGAGCATTCCGAACGAGGAGCATAACTGATCACAGAGCCGCAGCACCGGTCATCACCGATGCCGCGGCTCTGCACTACGTATGCGATATCTCTTCATGATCGTCGGGCTTGTGTCCCATGGCAAGGCGCTTGCGCTGGAGCTCACGGCGGCGCTTGCGGTCGATCCGCAGGCCATAGAGCGTACCGTCAGCCTTGCTGTTATCCTCGAAGATCCTGCCCATGTGGTGCAGCATCTGCACGACCGAATCGCCAAGAGTAGGTGAGCGATACACCGCATCTCTTTTTGGCACCCTGCTGTCGGGCGGCACATCGGCATTCTGTTCCGGCGTGTTGTTGGTCGGTTCGCCGGTATTCTCTTCCGCACCATCTGCTGCACTCGCCCTTTGCACAGGTTCGTGGTACACCGGCACGTCATCCCTTGGCCGCGGGTCAGGATCAATCGGTGCCGGGGTCTCCTGCACGGGTTGTTCTTCTACTTGTCTATGACGCATCGCTTCGAGGTCTTGCCCCGATCGCTTCAGCACCTCCTGAATGACCATGTTGCGTACTGTCTTGAATTCCTTCTGCTGACTCAGCGGCAGCCGCTCCGGGAGCTTCTGACTGTAGTCGAGACATTTCTGCTCCTGCAGCTCCTGCCAGATCTCATAGGCTTCCGCCACACGCGGGTCCTTGGCGAGCTCGTCTACAATTTCATCCACAATACGCTTGAGGCGCGGCGGCAGGTAACCGTAGACCTTGCGTCCCTTTGTGAGCGGCAGCCGCTGCGCCAGCTCTCCGATGAGCTGCTCCATACGCTCATTTTGCAGCGTGCCGCTTCGCATTGCACGGATCAGCTCCAGCATACGTTCCTCGGCATTTTCGCGCAGACGCGTGCGGTACTGTGTCTGCTTTTCATAGATGCTGATGCGGTCATTCTCATAGACCTTTGTCACGAACGCGGACTTAACTGCACGGATACCCTGCACGGTGAGATAGCCCTCGCGCGGATCGGTGGAGTAGAGGATCATGTGGATGTGAACATGCTTCTCCTTTGTGTGGAGCGCGGCATACCACTTGAGGTGGTCCGGATGTATCTTGTACGCCTCCGCGATGTCTCCTACGCAGGCGCAGACCAACGCACGCCAGTTCTCCACGTCCGTGTAGCCGAGCCGCTCGGCATCCTCGCGGCGCAGTGAGACGATGGGCGTCCACACATTTCCCGCATGCTGGGAGACAGCTTCCTCTACTTCGCGCAGAGATCTCACCGGACCGTTGGCGTCCCACAGGCCGTGCCCACCGACTTGCTGCGCGCCGGGACGGTTTGCAACATAGTCGATGTAGTTTTCACGCTTGTCCATCGGCGCAACGAACTGCTCATACGCCTGCGCGATGAATTCCGCCGCGGTCATTCGTGTAGGGTGTTCCTTGTAGTCCTCGTACTCCAGCAGCCCACGGCAGAGCGGAAGATTTTTTGTCAGACGCTGGATGTACGCCTTCTGCTTTTCCGTTGGCGGCGTATCCGCGTCTTTCTCTGGGATCACCACACCTTCTCGTGTGGCGAAATAGTGTGTGCGGTTACGCAGCCATTTCGCATTCTTCCCGCCCTTGAGGTAGGGCGAGATGAAAATTAGTCTTGCCAATCGTCATCCTCTCCCAACCGTCGCTGGGTGTCGAGTGCGTTGGAAAAGCTGATCTGACCGTTCGTGCGCTTGACCTCATCCACGGCGTAAGCACGCAGCTCCTTGCGGTCAATAGGATCTGCGCGGAAGTGCGCGGCGATGGTGTGGCACATCATGTTCAGCTCCACGCACCACTTGAAGAGCAGCGAGCGCAGACGGTTGTTGTGGTTCTCCAGCGTGCCGCGGATCATCGTCACTAAAGCCTTCGAGAGATACTCTGTCGTGTCGCAGCTTCCGAGGTAGCCCATGTAGAAGCGCAGAGCTTTCTCGATGAATTCGCTTCGCGTTTTGCAGTTATCCTCCTCCAGCCAACCATCCATACGGCGGATCACGGCAGGGGTAAACCAGACCGCCATGCGTGTTTTGTTCTCGGTGTTTTTTTCTTCAGTCACGGGAAAATCTCCTATTCTTGTGGTACGACACAGCGCAAAGGCTTGCCATACCGGACTTTTTTGCCTTTCCGACCACCTTACAGCCGAAAAACGGCGTGCAAGGTTCACCTTGCTTGACCATCGAAAAAGCCCCGCACTGCGGGGCTTTGTGGCTGGGAGGCGGTCGCTTGCGACCACCTCCCTTTATCTCGCACAAAATCGAACGGGCAGAAAGCCGTTCGATCACCCCGGCGAGGGCCGCGCGCAAACGCGCACAAGCGGCCCAAAACGCTGGGGATACTATCCCAGCGGGGCGACGCCCCGTCTCCTTTTCCAAAAGCGCACACAGCGGCCCACAAGGGCAAACAGCGGGTACCAGCCATCGCGGGTGCGGAAATAAAAAGCGGAGGCTGCACAATGTGCAGCCTCCGACCAGGCTGTCAATAAAGTGGTAAATTCTCCGCGACGGAAAGGAAGAGTGTGCGCGGGAAACCCAAGAAGGGTGTCCTGCGCCATTGAAATCCTAAGTTTTCAGAACTTTTATAAAGTTCTGAAAACTTGCTCAGCGGGGAGAAAAGACTTTTTCGACACGCTGAGCGGAGGCTGCACAATGTGCAGCCTCCGACGTGGGTTGCGGTGCGCCGCATCTGCTGCACGAACTGGTTGGAGCGGTCGGCAGCACTTCTATGGAGAAGGAGAGAAAAGCACAATAGCCGACGGACTGCGGCTGCCCGCCAAGGGTGGGCTGACGCAGTTCGTCGGCGCCGCGGGTCCGCAGACCCGCGCAGCCTGGGTGCGAGGTGTTCGGCGTGTGCTGGCATCTCTCATAGCAGCGTCATCGTCATGTCGGCGCTCTGTTCCGACTCCATGTCTGCCGCCTGCTCCTGCGTCTGCGTTCGCTCCCGATACCGGAGCAGGACAGAGGAACAGTCATAGCCAACCGGCCGCAGGACCTTTTCCACCAGAACGCGCAGAAGCTGTTCCGTATCGAACTTGCTCTCAAAATGCAGTCCATCCTCGATCTCGACCGGCGCTTTCATTTCGGCCTTGCGGCTCGAAAGCAGAGGGCGGAAGTTTCCGTTGACCCTGTCGCAAAGGCAGCGCAGGTGCTCGAGCCTGACCGGATCGGCGGCGCAGTCCTTGAGGATGATCTCTACAACGGCTCGCCATGTTTTTGCTTCTACCTCATTTCCGTCCGGCAGGATAACCGCAACAGCTTTTGTCCCTTTAAACGCAGCGGGCCTCCAATCGAGCGGATGTGCTCGCACTGGCTCGTAGTCTATCTCACCGCTTTCCATCCGCGGTGCAGGCAAATCTTTTATTTCCGGTTCGGCGGACTGCTCCTCACGAAACCGCTGGGCATACTCGTGCAGGCTCATGCCGGTCTGCTGCTGGCAGAACTCCTCCATCTTCCGCGCCAGCACTTCCTGCTCGGCGGCGTTTAGGTGGTAGTTCCAATTCTCCTCCGTGCCATCCCCTTTGCAGAGATTCAGTTCCAGTTCGTCGCAGAGGCAGTCTTTCTCGATATCGTAGTTAGCATAAATGTTGAGCCAATCATCATTCTGGTCGGTACACACAAATGTGCTGAAAGCAGCATCGACGTCGAAGTCCGCCTGCACATAAAAGTTCAGCTTGCCATCTGCCTCGATGATCTCCTCGCCGAAGGAAAAATTCCGTGCAGAGAGATGACCCGCCGAGGTGATCTCCTTGCCACTCAGATGATCCAGCAGTTTGCTCCACTGTTCCTTCGCCGGTGCAAAGGTTGAGCGCGTTGCATGGTATGCCGCCACGGACACATCCTGCATCGCCCAAGTCTGCCAACCATCCATAATGTGAACAGCGGAGAACTCACGCTTGTTGAAGTTCACATCGAACACACCGCGATTTTTGCCGGTGTTCTGCATGCGAAGGACAATCAGCGCATCGTACTCCTCTGCTGTGATGGGCTGGCCGCCTGCAAGCATTTTGATAAACAGATCTGGCGCAGCATTTTCTTCGGTAGTAATGTAGCTGCGCAGCTTTTTGCAGGCATCCAGCAACTCCTCGCCGGGCGTAGTCTTGAAATACCACTCCTGTCCGTTTTCTACCACATGGTAGGCGGCATAAGTTCGGGCCGCTTCTTCCTCTGCACGCTGTGCGTCAGCTTCTGACTGAATAGCACGGCTGATGCGCTCATACTCATGTGCTGGAAGCTGATTGCACAGCTCGTCCAACACATTCTCCAGATGCTCCTGCAGCGTTTCATCCTTGAGACGCTTCTCAATGGCATTTTTCCAATGTCGGTCGATCCACAGAACGATCTCTTCCTGCTGTGCCATCTCAGTTACCCTCCTTCACCATGACTACCGCAGGCTTCAGCTCGCTGCTCTGCGGCTTCGGCGCAGCCGACTTGACGGTACGCTTGGGCTTGGGTGCAGGGACAGTCTTGCTGTCCAGATACTCCCGCAGCGGCTCCGGCACTTCTGCCTCATAGAGTTCTCGCAGTGTCTTTTCCATCTGCGCCTGCACACTTGTGTTTTTCTTTTTGAGAGAAAAATCGAGAGCGGCAAGCTGCTCGCTCTCGAATGGGATCATAATATTTTCTTTTTTCATGATATTCCTCCAATCACATCGTCATCTGCGGCTCCTCTGGCGCCTGCTCCATTTGCTGCTGCGGATAATCTGCCAGCGCATACCATCGACCATGCTCGTCTCTTTTTAAGGACCGCACCTCCATCTCCAGAATTTCCTGCGCTTCGACCGGCATCTGGCATCCGCTGACTCCGGGATGTGCCATAGTTGCTTCGCCGCGTAGGAGCTTCTCCGTTTCGGATGGAGTCAGATCCACAAACCCGCACGGCGTCATGAGCTGAAAGAGGTCGTTCGGATAGCTTCTCAGCAGCTCTTCTATGGTCCGATGCTTCATCACATCATCCGTACACGCTTGTTGCTGCGCCTCTTCATAGGTCTCCACGCCGTCCGAGCACTCTGCGAAGCCGCGCAGCACTTTTGCCAGCAGCTCCTCTTTTCGCTTCTCTGTCATAGCCCCTCCTCATAATAGTCACGAAGCTGAAAGCCAAGCGCCTCCATCTCGCTATGGTCCATGTTGAGGATATGCCGCAAAATATCGTAGAGATCGCCGCCCGAATAACGGCTGTTGAGAAAATCCACGAGCCGGTCTACCAACTCGCGTTCGCGCTCCGGCGTAATGGGTTTTGTTGCAGTATTCATAATCATTTTTTCCTTTCAGCCTTTCGGCAGATATTTTCTCGGATCGGTCCGCTCCCCGTGAACATGTACCTCAAAGTGGAGGTGCGGACCGGTGGAGCGGCCGGTGCTGCCGGAGAGAGCAATGATGTCGCCTGCCTCCACCGTCTGACCTGCCTGCACCAGAAGGCTCGAGCAATGTCCATACAATGTGGCAAGCTCGCTGCCGTGGTCGATCATGACATAGTAGCCATACCCACCGGCATTGTATTTGGAGACCGTCACCGTTCCCGGCAGCGCGGCGCGGATCGGCGTACCCGTTGGGACAGCCATGTCCATGCCTGTGTGATTCCTCAGTCTGTGGGAGATGGGATCGATGCGGCTGCCGAATTCAGAGGTGACGCGGCTTTCCCATCCAGAACCAATGGGCGAGCAGAAACCATCCGCACTGATAAACGGCACATCCGCACCGGGTATCCAGCCCTCTGAGCCTCCAGCTACGCCATAGCGCACCAGGTCGTACACGCTGTCGGCGTTGGACTTCTGTTCCTCGGAGATCTGCAGGTGAAGCGCGCTTTCAATATTTTCGTAGACCTTCGTCATATCCGTAATGGGAATCGCCACGGTGTAGCTCTCCTCCGCGGTCGTTCCATCCTCAGCGGTGACGGTGCGAGTGCGCTCCTCGTAGGTTACAAAGCAGTCCACGAATTGCCGGTGGGCACGGCGGCTGGGAGCATCCTCACCGAAATACAGAGCATAGAAAACAGCCTCGACGTGGATCTCGTCAAGGCTGTCGTTGCCTTCCATCATGTCATGAACGGCGGCAATGGCATCGTCCAGCAGCGCAAAGCTACGGCGCATATCACCGATGTAGGCAGCGTACTCCGCAGGCGTCTGCCGTGGGATATCTCCTCCGTGGAAGCTCAAAAGGACGGCAGAGCGATTGTGTTCGGCCCCGCCCGAAAGCAGAGAGCAGAAAAGTGTCAGCGTTACAATAAACGGCGAGAGGATTGCCGCCACAATCCAGCCCGCCTTCCTCCGCATTCCCTCATTGGACACCGCGGCGGCAGCGAGCTTTGCCAGCAGTACGGCAGGGAGCGCCATTATTTGCCGCCTCCCGCGCCAAATATTTCCCGCTTATACTCCGGCGCCTGCACCTCCAGCGGATAACGATCGTTGCCGCACTTGTAGAGGCACGAGCCGCGCCGCGGGTCCTGGATCAACGCATACTCGGACTCCTCCAGCTGGAGCGTATCCATGAAGAACTTCTTATCCACGTTGCCGCCGTTGAAGATGAATTGATGGACGGGGATGGAAAAGAGCGGGCGCGTCATTTCTCGGATACCAGGCTGGTCGAAATCCTCGAGGTTTTGACTGGCGAGGAAGAGTGCAGACTCTTTCTTACGTACGCGCTTGAGGCAGTTGCGGATGTAGGTGACCACGGTGGGATTGGAGAGCCACAGGTACAGCTCGTCAATCGCGGCGACGGAATCGCCCGCAGTCAGAAGCTGGTCCGACATATACGAGAGCAGCGTAAACAAAATGGTATCGCGCAGATTTTCCGCTACATTGTCCAGCCCCTTGACACAGAAGACGAGAAATTTGGAGTTTGTGATGTTCGTATGTCCGTTAAAAAAGCGCGAGTCCGCTCCCTTGCACATGGAGTGAAGTCCAAGCAGAAGGTCGCGCAGCATTTCACGGGGATAAAGACCGGCAGCGTCATAGTTGTCATAGGCTTCCCGGATCGTATCATACAGGTCGGAAAGGATGGGGTAGTCGGTTGGCTGCATTTTCGTGAAGTCTGTGTGGTCGGTAATATTCCACTTTTTATATAATTGCTCCACCATCAGCTCCAGCGTGTCGATGTGGGGCGTGTCGAAGCCCTTGTAGACGCGGAAGACATCGCGCAGGAAGGAAATGTGCTGGGCAAGCAACGTGCCGCGAAAGGCTTGAGGTGCGTCCGGATCGTCCGGTCCGCTGCCATCGTCCCAGCAGCGGGGCTCTAACAGATTGATGCGGTACTGCCCGCTCAGATAGTCGAGAAAGCAGCCGCCCAGCGCACGGCACTCGTCCTCCATCTCATGCTCGGAGTCGAGGGAGATCACGCTCTTGCCCGCTTCGCGCACATTGCAGAGGAGCAGCTTGAGCAGAAAGCTCTTGCCCTGTCCGCTGTTGCCAAGGATGAGCACATTGCTGTTCGTCTTGTCGGGCGCACGGCGAAATAGGTCCACGATGATGTTCGCACCGAAGCGATCCCGTCCGATGAAGAAGCCCTCGGGGTCGGTCTTGCCGGAATAGTTCATGGGATAGAGATTTGCAACGCTGCGCGCGGGCAATACGCGCTCGGCAAAGCTGGCAAGCACACTACCGCCCGCGGGATTGGCAGAAGCAAATCCGTCCTTCTGCCGCAGGAGCAGACTGTCCGTCCCGATCTTCGAGCGCATGAGCTGCGCCGAGATGACCTCTCGCGCCGCGCGCAGCTTTTCGGGGCTGTCCGCGGCAATGTCCAAATACACTGCGCAGTGGATGAGTGGCTCCTGCTCCTGCCGCTGCGACTCCACAAGGCCGACCACGTCGCGCAGCTTCGCTTCGGCGGTCACGCTCTGTTTGAGGTCGTTGACGTTGCTGCGCTCCATCCGGCTCTTGTTGGCTGCAGCGTGCAGGATAGCGTCCTCCTCGGCGGGCGTGACCTGCCGCGCGGTCAGGCGCAGGCTGACGCCGCCCATGTCCCCGATACGGCGCAGCAGCGCCAATTCGTCCGTCATGGGCGGGTAGCTTTTGAGGCTCAGCACCGTGTGGTATCGGCTGCCGAGGATAAAGTGGTCGGTATTGAATTTCGCCGCCGCGGGCGCGATGCTGTCCAAAAAATCTCTGGGACACTGGACCGGCTCCGGCAGTTTCTTTTTGGGCTTCTTTTTATTAGCCATGTACATGCTCCTCTCCGTCGAAATCGTGAAATACCTCCGTAGTCAGATCCTGCTGATAGTAGATCGCCAACAGGCGCTTCGTATCCTGTTCCTCCGCCAGCTTCACGCAAAGCCCGTGGTCGCAGATGGTTTTCTCCAGTTGACGCAGGGTCGCCTCGTCTACGCCCGCCTTGCGATCCACCGGCAGCACCAATACAAACTCACGCGAGGAAGCGGAGGCAAATTGAATGGCGTCCAGATGTGCGAGGTCGCGCTCGAGCAGGGCGCGCACCTCCGGCGCTGTTTCCTCCTCCAGGCGGTGGCGGTAATATTCCTTATTCTGTTGAAAGGACTCGCGGGAATCCAACGCCAGGAGCTCCAGCGAGGGCTGGGTGCTCAGAAGCACAGTGAGGGAGCGGATGCGGCTTCGGATGACCTCCGGGGAGAGAACGGAAAGGTTATCCGGTCGGATAAGATAAAAAACACGCTCGCCGGTCTCCGTCCGGATGCCGTGCGGCGTGATGCGGGCAATGCCCATGAGCTGCCGCGTTGATTGATGCTGGAGCAGCTCTTTTTTCTGTTTTCGATTCATGGGTCCAGCCTCCATTCGTAATACTGTTGGCTCAAAAAGAGAAAGTTTGCGGCACGGCGCAGAAAGTCGAGGATGCTGCTGCCCTCGACCTGAATGGTGAGGAAGGCATACAGCACCGTGACCACCAGCAGCCCCATGCCGAGGCCCTGTGACAGCGCCAGCACAGAGAGCAGCGCGGCGACGCCGATGACGGCGATGTCCCGCAGCAGCCAGAGCCACAGCATGGGCTTGGCTTTGAGATTATCAGGATAGATAAACATGGTGATTTCCCCTATTGTTTTTGCAAAAAGAAAACGGTATGATACATCATGTATTCTCGCTCGAAGGAGACAAGCATAATGATCACGACCGTATTGTTTGATTTGGATGGAACGCTGCTCCCGATGGACCAGGACGCTTTTACGCGCGGCTACTTTAAGCTCCTTGCGGCCAAGCTCGCGCCGCACGGCTATGAGCCGAAGCAGCTCGTTGAAGCCATCTGGTCCGGCACCGAGGCCATGGTCCGCAACGATGGCAGCCGCACGAACGAGGCGGCATTCTGGGATAAATTCGCCTCCATCTATGGGAAAAAGGCCCGAGCAGATGAACCACTCTTCGTGGACTTTTACGCCAATGAATTTAACCGGGCGCAGAGCATCTGCGGGCATGATCCCCGCACAGCTGAGATCGTCCGCAGCCTGCAAAAGCGCGGCTATCGGGTGGTGTTGGCGACCAATCCCATCTTCCCACGCATTGCGACGGAAAACCGCATTCGCTGGGCGGGACTGGAGCCGGATGATTTTGCGCTCATTACCACCTATGAGAATTCCACCTATTGTAAGCCGAACCCCGCCTACTATCGTGAGATCCTCGAAAAGCTCGGTCGGAAGGCAGAGGAATGCCTCATGGTCGGTAACGATGTGGTGGAGGACGGCGCAGCGCAGAGACTTGGCATTCCGGTGTTTTTCCTCACGCCCTGCCTCATCAATACGCAGGGGAAAGACATCTCGGCCATTCCCCACGGCGGCTTTGATGAGCTTGCCGCATATCTTGGCCAACTGAATTGAGCAACTGCCGCAGCGCTCCGCTGCGGCAGTCATTTTCCCCTATCGCTCACTCTCCATCAGCCTTGCCGTCCTGCTCCAGCGCCTGCTGGATGCAGTTCAGGAAGAAGGCATTCTGCTTGATGCCGTTCCGCTTGAGGTATGCCTTGAACTGCTCGAACAGCTCGACCGGCACCTGAAATGCGACCGTCCGCACATTGTCCTTGTCCATCTTCAGATTCTCCTCCATTTCGTAATATTTTATGATGAGTCCTGTCACATACTGGCTGAGCGATATGCCGGACTCTGTCTGCCGCTGCCGCACCTTCGCGTGCAGTGCTTCGGGGATCTCCGCACAGAGGTTCTTATACCCTGCTGTCATGTCCTGACCGTCCTTTCCTTGTAAGTAAAGCAACCATACCCAAAAGCAAGCACAAAAGCTATTCACCAAAAGCAATGAAAAAGCAAGTACAGCAGTAAGCATAATGTACTACTGTCTCTTCTCGGGATGATCCACAGCATAACGAATCCCCTGCATCAAAAACATGACGCAGGGAACGGCGACCGAATTGCCGAGCGCCTTATAGCGGGGCGAATCGGACGCATCAGGGACATTCGTCCATCCGTCCGGAAAGCCCTGCAGCCGCTCGCACTCCAGAGGGATCAAACGGCGGATAAGCTGGATCGGCTGCTTCAGCTTCTGCTTCACATTCATAACGAGGTCGGTCGCATCCTTATGCTGCCTGGCACTTTCTGTAGAAGCAATATGATCCGCTCGAAACGCATCGACTCTCTGACGGGCAAATAATGCGTGGCGATCCGTCGCGGTCAGGGTATAGGAAAGCTCCTTCTGCCAGCCCATGCCGTTGCCGCCATTTTCCGGCTGACGGTCAATGATATTGCCCGCAATGCAGATGCAGTCGGCGTCACTTTCCACCAAAGGCGTATTGTTGCCGCCGGTCCCATAACGTGCAGTCACGGTCGGCGCCACATCATACGGGCCGGTATAACGGGCATCAATACCGTGATTCTCGTAAATTTTTTCCCTCCGGTCAACACGGAGAATGCTTGGCATACAGTTTCCACTCGGACTCCCCTTGAGCGTCGGAGCCACCGATTCGTTATACCCGATGCCTCCTGCACTCGCTCCTGCTCCGGCAGAAAAGCCGGCAACGAAGGTCTGCTGCTTCATCCCCGGACTTGCCTGCAGCGCGCCGGCGATATCATGCAGGTCTCGCACCTCGTCGCGCTGGTTGGCGGCAAAAGCCATAATCCCGTTTCTGCCGGTGGACATCCCACAGTTGACGCCGAGAGTTGACGCAACATCGCCTGTCAGGTCGCCGTTGTAACCGTCAAAGCCTTCCACTATGGGTTCCGGCTGTGTGACGAAGGTCTGCATTTGCATATTAGTGGTCGCCATCAGCGCACCGGATACCTCGCCGAGATCGATCCCCTCGTCGCGCTGATTGATATGATAGGCGCCGATCTCACCGTGAAGTATCGCCAGCACTCTCTGTGTCAGTTGTCGTAAGCCGCTCTGGAGCTCCAAGGCGAGCTTCAAGCGAAAGGGCAATTCTTTTCCACGCCGTAGGGCGCGGCGGAGGATTCCAAGACAGGCAGTTTGCGTCAAATAGTATTTCTTCGGCACGGAGTCCTCCAAGATCTGCGATAAGGAAGATTCGACGACGCCTCTGGGGGACTCCCCAGTATTGAGCGTCGAGTGTTCTCCACGCAAGGGAGAACGAATCTCCCAATATGGCTCCCCCAGCAGGTCGCCATGCCCCGGCGTCAGGTCGAGGAACTGATATGGGATCGAAACAGATTCGGAATATCTCCTCCAGAACGATCCGGAAGTCTTCGCCCTTCGGCGTTCCGCTCGAGAACGCGCCCGGGACGTTCTCCCATAGAAACCATCTTGGTCGAACATCGATACCTGTTCGCCCTCGTAATATATCTGCATAACGCATCTCCTTTGTGATTCGTGTCTGCTCGAGAAAAAGGCCGGAGCGTTTACCGGCAAGTCCGGCACGCGCTCCAGCCACGGAAAGATCCTGGCACGGGCTGCCCCCGCAGATGATGTCCACAGGCGGCAGCACAGCGCCATTGAGTTTTGTGATATCGCCCACGTGCTGCATACGCGGAAAGTGAAGCTTTGTCACCAGCATGGGGAACCGTTCGATCTCGCTGGCCCATATCGGCTCGATCTCGTATTCCAACGCCGCCAGAGGAAAGCCCCCGATCCCATCAAAGAGGCTCCCCATCGTCAGGCGCTTCATCGGACCACCGCCGCAAGGGTGCGTGCCACGCTGACCGCGGAGCGTGCCGTGTAGACCGCACTCGAGAAGTTGGTCTTCGTCGTGGTATCCACGCCAAAGCTGCCCGCAATGCGTGGGACCTCGCCCGCCGAGAGCATAAGCCCCACGCCCATGAGCGCATGGTCCTTGAATACCATGAGTCCCGCCACAAGAATGGTAGACTGGAGGAAGGCCGTCAGGCACAGCCCGATGACCTGCCGCGTCCAGCCGGTAAAGCCGTCCAGATAACCGCGCGGCACGCTGAACATATAGAGCGAGCCGACTGCGATCTGAATGAGCAGAATGCCGCCGCGCTTGAGGTTGGCAAAAAATACTTTAATGACCGCGTAGGCCATAAGAATGACACAAAAGAGCAGCATGATGGGGCTGGTCAGTGTGCCGAGTCCGAAGTGTGAACGGTCGAGCACATCGGCGAGCGTTTGGACCTCGCTGAGTTCTGTGATGATGTCCTGTCCCACATCGCCGATGCTTCGTCCCGCGCCGGTCAGCCCTGCGGCAAAGGTCGACTGCAGCGATACGGAGAGTGCATAGAGCCGCACGGGGGCGACCGTGAAAAGGCTCACCGCGAGAAAGCCCTTGATGATGTTGAGCGCTGTTTGCTGGAGATTACCCTTTCCGGCGGAGTATTCAATGCCGCACTCAAAGGCGCAGACCACCACGCTGACCGCAAACAGCGCCCAGGCCAGACGCGAGAAAAAGAGCAGGATGGCTTCCACCCACTCGAGTTCAAAGAGTTCTACGCCCATATTGCCCATGAGCGCAAAAAAATTGCCGAGGAAGCCTACGATCTGCCCATAGACCCAATCCACGAGCTGATCTAATACCTCTCCGGCAACAAAGTTCCAAATAAAAATGTGCGTCACCTCCCAAAACGCAGAAAGCCGCCGCCCTTGTGGGCGACGGCCTTGTTATGTGATATTTCATTTTAGAAGTTTAGGATAGTCCGTCCTACCGTTGACAACTCGGTATACATACACGGATGGACCGATCACCTTGTAAACGCAGACATAATCACCGCAGATCACCTTGCGGTATTCTCTGCGCATCAGTTCGGGATCAGGATGCTGTGCGCCCATGTATGGGAAGTCTCCCAGCTTTTCTAAGGTGTCCAGTATCTGGTCGGTGATTCTTTGCGCAGATACCGATCCCGACATTTTCATATAGAAGTCTGAAATCTTATCAATGTCCTGCCATGCGGCAAGCAGAATTTCAACCTTGTACTTAGCCATGTGCGTACTTCTCTGCAAGGCGGGAGCGCACTTCCTCGACGCTCAATGTCGGCGCCCCTGCAAGTCTCGAAAACTCCGCTTCCAGAATACTGGCCCGATGATCCAGCATTTTTTCACGTTCCTCAAAGGCTTCCATGCTCTGCACAACGAGATCCGCCTCACCCTTATTGGTAATGATGATCGGTTCACCGGATGCCTTTGCCAACGTTGCGATCTGCTGGTATTCATTTCTCAATGCGGTCGATGGTTTCAAATTCATTTCAGCGCCTCCTATCCTATTTCTGATAGTATTATATCAGAAATAGTTTAATATGCAAGAGCGTCTTTGAAGCCTTTCTCACATCGTCTGCTGCCAGGACTGCTTGTCTGTCTGTACCGGCTCCTGAAAGACCTCCAGATAATCCGATACCGCGTCGCCCAGCGTATCATAGTCTTGACGGGTGGGCTGATAGACATACCAATGCACACCGTCGCTGCTGTCCCAGATATGAGGATCGACACCGTCGCAGAAGTTTGGGTTGTTCGTCTGCTTCTTTCCCAGCAGATCCGTAAAGCGCAGGCGCAGGACGTCCACCTGTCCCTCATTGCGGTTGAGGATCGTCAGCTGCAGCGCGTTGTACTGATTGGCGACGATGCCGGTGACGAATTGTATTTTTGCGCGATTTGTATCGCTGAGACGAACATAGCAGGCGCGTCCGACATAAGTCGCGTCCGGATACCGATCACCCACGATCTTTTTGAGTTCCTGCTCGTAAAAATTCATGTTGTCCCCCCGTTCACTGCTTAAATCCCGATGATATTCCAGATGTACTTCGGCGCGGAAAGCGAGAAGATGAGGCAGGCAAGGAGAATGGCAGGGCCCACCCACTCGAACTGTCCTCTCTGGCGATAATCAAAATAACTGCTCCCGAGCTTGACAAAGAAAGCAATGGCAAGGATCATATTCAGCGCGGGAAATACGACTGTCTCCACAACGCTCTTGATCTGCTTTGCTGCTTCCTTCCAAGTCTCCTCGACCGCACTTGCCACATCGCCGTTTGCGGCAAAGGCCGAGGTACAGCAAAGTGCTGTCAGGAGCAGCAGTGCCAGCAGGAGTACCATAATCTTTTTGTGTTTCAAACGATTCCCTCCTTATTCAGAAGTGTGGAAGGCTGCCTCGGACGAGACAGCCCTCCATTGATTTAATAGCCGGTGCGGGGCAAAGGTTTTCTGGGGGCATAGACCCTGGTGACCCAGCGGGAGGTCGCCATGATCCACTGCCCGTTGTAGACGCCGCCTGCATCCGACGTGTTGACAAACTGCATACCACCGGTGAGCTTTGAAAGCACCTTGCAGTCCACGCGGGGCGCCTCCACCTGACGGAAGTTGGCAGGCACGATGCCGAACGCCGCCATAAACTCCGTCACATACTCGTTGGCGGCAAGCCCCAGCGCCGCGGGCGAAGCATCCAAGACATAGTTCTTGGATGTGCTCAGGTTATTCGCCAGTGTGCGCCAGGTATCCCCGCTGAGATTCGTGTGGTAGACGATCTTATAGTTGCCGGGGGTATTCCACGTGCCGGTGTAGATCTTTTCAAGGCGCACCGCCTTGACGGGCAGAGTGTCTCTCCAGTAGAACGACTCCAGCGCCGTGGTGGAATTGTTGGCAATGCCGGTGAAGTTGTAGCGGACAAGCTGCTCCGGCATGACCTCCACGTAGCCGGTTTTCTTGATCGACACATTCGTGTACAGGCTCTTATTGGTCATGCTCGCCTTGACGATCTGACCGGCGTGTTCGATCTCCACCTCAATGGGTGTCTTATCCAGCCCATAAAACTCCGCCGCCTTGGATTCCACGATCTTATACCTCGCCAGCGGCAAAGGCTTGCTCACCGCCAAGCCGTTTTTGTCCGTCTTGATCGTATCCACCAGCCGGTTGGTGCGGGCGTTGTAGATCTCAAAGACAGTGTTGGGGATGGGTGTCCCGGCAGGCCAGCCATTCATGGCGTTGTAGTCCGCGCTGACCTTTGTCACTTGGATCTGGCCGGTGATGGGAGTGTTCTTCCACTCGATTTCCGTGGTTTCACCAGACTTTACATACACGGTCTTTTTCTGCGTATCTGGGATGTATCCCTCATTTTCAAGCTCACGCAGATAAAAACGGCCAGCGGTCAGGTTTTCAAAGCGGACATAGCCCCGGTCATCGCTGGTTTCCTGCGCGATGGGATTGTTGCCGCTGTCATAGAGAATGAAGGATACACCGTAGATGCCCTCGCCGGTGGCCGAATCGACCTTGTGGATCAGGATACCGGAGATGGCCTTGTTGGTCACCGTTTTGGTTGTGGTTTTACCATCCTCCACGGCGAAATAGGTGGGGGTATTGTCCAGCTGGAAGCCCTTGCCTGCCTCCGTTTCCACGGCATAGTAGCTGCCGCTTTCCAGCGGCACATACACGCGGCCATCCGTTCCGGTGGTGACGGTTCCCACCAGACCGCCATCGCTGACACGGCGGATCTCAAAGGTGGTGTTGGGGATGCGCTGGGTTTTGTCCGCCGCATTCACTTTCACCAGCTCCAGCCCACCGATGGGAGCATTATAAAAATAGAGGGACTGCGTGTCGTTGGGGTTGACCACCACGGTCTGCGTGCGGGTGTTCTCGTCGATGGTGTAACCGGAGATAGATTTTTCCTCTGTCACCACCAGTGTGCCGGTGACGCCCTTGAGAAAGATCTGCCCGTTTTCGTCGGTATAGTACAGACCGTTGGAGCTGATTTTTCCGTTTTCGTCGGGGACGAACTCGCCGGTAGCCGTAGTGATCTTGAATGTAACGCCCTCCAGCGGCGTCTTGCGGTCCAGAGAGGACAGCTTGTTGATGATGAGCGCACCCTGTCGCTCATTCCAGAAGGTCATGCGCTGGGGAGACTGGCTCTGGTCGATCTTAATGCTCTGCGGTGTCCCGTCCAACACGAATCCATCCACAGATTTGACCTCTTTTGCGGTAACAGTCATGCCGTCGGTCAGACCCTCAATGACGATCTGGCCTGCAGCGTCGGTGGTATAGTAGCCGTTGTTGGGGCCGACTACCGCACCGGAGGAGTCCGTCACAAGGAACTGTACCCCGGCAAGCGGTTCATTTTTCGTGCCGGAAATGTATTTCTGGAGAATCAATGTTGTAGTGGGTTTGTTGTAAAAGGTCAGCGTCTGCGTGTCGTTGGGATTGACTACCACCGTCTGTGTGCGGGTCGCTTCATCAATGGTGAAGCCCGGAATCGTCTTGCTTTCCGTCGCTACCACGGTGCCGACGACGCCGGAGATGCGGATCTCGCCGGATTTATTGGTGTAATAAATGCCGTTGCTGGACAGTTCGCCGTTGGCGTCCGGAACAAAGCTGCCATCCGCATAGGTGATCTTAAACTCTACGCCCTCCAGCGGCTCCTTGTTGGGACCGGAGCTGACCTTGCGGATGATGAGATTTCCGGCAGGCTGGTTCAGAAACTGCAAATGCGCCGTTTCGCCGCTCTTGATGAGTGCGTGCTGGGGGCTGTCATCCAACAGGTAGCCCGTTTTTGCTCTGACTTCACGGGCAATGACCGTCATGCCGGGTTCCAGACCATCCACCAGAATTTCGCCCGCGGCATTGGTGGTGAAGCGGCCGTTGTCATTGCCGAGATAATTGCCGCTGCTGTCGGTCAACAGGAACTCTACGCCGGAGAGCGGTTCGTGCTTGCTGTCGTCGCTCAGCTTTGTAATGAGCAGGCTGCCCAGTGGGGCATTGCCGAAGCGGAGTGTCACCACATCCTGATCCTCGCCGGAGATCCACACCGTCTGGGGTTCGCGGTCGATGATGTGATTTTCATCGCTCTCGATTTCCTGGCAGATGTAAGTGCCGCGTTTGAGGTTTGTCACAGTGAACGCCCCGTTGGGGCCGGTCAGATAGGTCCCGATGACTGTGCCGCCAGTACCGCTGGTATTGCCGCTAAGATAACGAAGTTCAAAGCGGCAGCCCTCCAAGCCCTTTCCGGTTTTGGCGTCATACTTATAAACCACCAATGCGCTGAGAGGGACATTGTCCACCGTTACAGTCTTGGAGGTATTGGCTTCCAGATAGAACTCGGTCACGTTGCTGCCCTGAATACCGAAGCCCTGGGGACTGGACTCCTCCACCAGCTTGTACCAGCCTCTGTTCACATCGGTGAGCGTGATTTTTCCGCTCTCGTCCGTTGTGAACACGCCGAGGTCGTTGATCTCGCCGGTGGTGGTATTGTCCGAGCCGTAATAGATATGGAA
>CEBY01050210.1_pt1 | contig 63467 bp, 60 predicted proteins | sample 554731 | NCBI WGS metagenome assembly CEBY01 (sample SAMEA3182050, study PRJEB8094) | gut metagenome | biome: human; feature: gut; material: Stool; isolation source: human stools | place: Canada | collected 2012-02-22
TCTTCCTGACGGCAGAGTTCAACGCACCGTTCAACGCACGGTAATAATTGTGAAGCGTGTAGTTCGATATGTCCTTGCCTTTCGGATGATATTCCGTCAGCAGATAAGTGATGTAGCCACGACAAAAGTCCCCGTCAATCTGATCCAGTGTGACCATTTCTCCGGCATAGTCTTTCAGTATGCGCATGGCAATCTTGATTTGACTGCCATCTTTCTTACCGGCACTCTCTTGAGCCTCCATATAAACCTGCATCCAATCCAGCAGGAAAGTCTTGTCCTTACGGAATACAATCCCGGCCTCATTACTGGTCAGTTCGATAATACGCTTCGACTTGATGGCATTGGCGGCGTCCATTGTCGTCTGATTCTGCCTGCGGGAGTTGCTATCCGTTTCCGGGATAATATACATCTTGAGGTATTCATATGTCCGCTTTCCGTCGCGGTATATATCCAGATACAGGCTCTTGCTGCCATTGCTCAGCGACTTCATCCGAAGACGAATTGGCTCTTTGACTTTTGTATGATTCTTAACTCGTGCCATAGGGATTCCTTTCTCATTTTTTCTACTGCAAATATACGAATAAGTATCGAATTTGAGAAACAAATGAGAAACAAAATTGCACCAAACAAGAGCCAATCTACTGAAAGTACTGAAAACAACCGAAAATAAAAATAAGATTATAAAACTTTGATTTACAGGATATTTGTTATCAATTTATTGGATGTTGTTTTCATTCTATACATATAATGCGTAAATCTGGAAAATTTAACCGCGCTCGCTACAGCGAGCCCTTTGTATCACAAATAAAGGTCGGAAAGTGTATTGTGCCAATACGGCGCAGACTTTCCTTCTTTTATCCTGATACAAGGCAATTCCAGAGCCCCACCGTTAGGACAAATGGAGATTGTCTGCGTTTTTTATTACCAATCAGCTTAATGAAACAACATTATTACATACTCGTCCTATTATTAATTGGTATTTTCTTTATGACTGGCTGTATGTCCTCGAATAAAGGGGCATGGGTTGAGTCAAAGGGAAATAGTATCCGTGTATGGCTTTCAGATGTGGATTCAACTTTAACGTACCAATGGGAGGGGGAAACTTTTGATTCTGTTGCTCATGGTGAAGGGATTTTACGCATAATATCAAACGATTCTGTTATAGATAAAAAGTCGGTTCGGGCTTATTACGGCGCATTAACTGAAACAGATATAGTAAATGTTGATGACAAGGAAGACTATGTAGGAGAATTAAACGGAGATGACAAGCTTCACGGCTATGGAGTGTACCACAAAGGTGACGAAATTTACATAGGGCATTTCAAAGATAGCAAGCCCAATGGATTTTTAAGCTGGTATAAAGGAGGAAAGCCTTATTATGTCGGTATGTGGACCGATGGCAAATTCCACGGAGAAGGCACCTTATATAAAGAAGACGGCACAATAAAAAGTGGCGAGTGGGAAAATGGCAATCTCACTCAGACCCTTGTCGATGTGCAATTGAAGAACGGTCATTATAACGGTTACGTTAAAGACAACAAACCTGATGGCATCGGCAAAATGGAGTATGCGGATGGCTCAGTCTATTCCGGCAAGTGGAAGAATGGAAGCTGGAATGGCCCCGGTTCATATATCAGCAGTTCTGATACAATATCTTCAGTTTGGGTTGATGGATTGCTTGATGATCACACAATAATAACCAATAAAGCCCTTTCGTATGAAGGTGGATATATGGAGGGCTATCCTCATGGTTTGTGTAAAATAGAAATACCGAATGCCTATTCTTTCGTAGGTTATATGAATGATGGGGCGAAATCCGGTTATGGAGAATTGATTTTGTCAAATGGCGATATTTATAAAGGTGATTGGGAGAACGATTTATTTGATGGTGACGGCATCTACATTTATTCAAAAGAACATGCTAAATATGATGGTCAATGGAGCCAAGGCTTGCAGGATGGAATAGGATACTATCAGAGTCCTAAGTTCGCATTTCGTGGAGAATGGGAAGAAGGCTGGATAAATGGATATGGAAAAATGGTTTTTTCAAACAAAGATCAGTACATTGGTCATTTTGTTGAAAACAAGTTTTACGGAAACGGAACTTATCTATTCTCTAATGGGAATAAATATGAGGGCGAATTCATAGAAGGTAAATTCAATGGATTAGGTTCATTCTATTTTGCTAAAGGAGACACATATATTGGCGAATTTAAGGATGGCAAAATCTATGGAGATGGGACGCTGACTATTTATGAAAATGGGAAACCTATTACAATAACAGCCAATTGGCCAGGGGACAATAGCTTTCCAAGCAAAGGAAGTATCCTCTTTTCTAATGGAGATATATACGAGGGCGAACTAATAAATGGCGTTCCGACCCAAAATGGTAAATGGACGACAGAAACAGCTATTGCAAACAATGAAAGTTGGGCAGATAAAGCTAATGAATTCTATAAAAACCATAAAGAAGAGTTTGATAAGATCTCAACAACAGTAACTTATGTTGCTATCGGGGTAGCTGTGGCTGCCACTATAACAAGCACAACTCTTGCTGTCATCTCGACTGGAGGAGCAGCTGCTCCTGCTGCTCTTGTAGTAACAGGTAAAGTCTTGGGAACTGCTGCTACCGTTCTAACCTATACAAATACGACTCTTTACGCAGGAGCAATTGTTGCATCTACAGCATCTGCTGTTCAAGATTATAGGAATTCTGATGATGAAACAGAAAAATCGGCAATTGTCAGGAATACCGCCACAAATTTAGCTGTAGATGCTATGTTGTTGGTCGCTCCAAAAGTAGCCAAATCCTCAGCCGGTCGCGCAGCTAAAGTTGCATTAAGCAAAACTGCAAGAACTATTGGTAAAAAGACCATGGTTACTATAACCAAGAGCAGGTCTTTCGGGAAAATCATTACCATTGTAAAGGGAAATAATGGCATATACGAAAAAAGATTGGTAAAGTCCAGCAGGAAAGTCATCAAATCTACAGTAGAAAAAGGGAAGCAGAAATTCAAATCGTTGTTGTTAGAGCGACTAATTAAAAGGACAAAACTTTATAAGAATCTTAAGGCAATAATGGCTAAGGGTGCTATTACGCTTAGCGAGAAAGAATTAAAAGAATTATTAGATAATCCAAAATATATAAGAGCATATATTAAAACCTATGCTGGCGATCATAAAAACTTTCAAGAGTTTTTTATTAGGCTGGCTATGGGTAATAAGAAACAAGTGAAAGAAATCCTCGAAAATCCATATATTAGGAAATATATCGACCGAAGTATTCGACAGTCAGGCGCTGGCGGAGTGCACGAATGGCTTATGACTAAGAATTTTAAGAGTTTCCTTACGGATAATAAATGGGGTGATGATGGACCTTTTCTCGCTTTAGCTTTAACAAAGTTGGTGCAAAGTACAGAACGTGTAATTTTTAGAAATGGTGGCCGCCATCCAAGTTCTATAGCGTCAAATAGCTCTGAATCAGCGATGTTTCACCAACGATTAGCAAAAGTTATAGATTCTTGTTCCTCTAAGGAAGAACTTTTAATTAGAGTGAGAGAATTTGCTAAGCGAGAACTTGCTCCGCAAGCATATGAGGAATTTAATGAAATTTTTAAAACAGTATTCATATTAGATAAATAAATGGAAGAATCTAAAAAATCCTCGCAAGCTCAAGCTCAAAACGGTGTTGAGTGTGCAAAGTGTCACAAACAAGTGGCTCCAGAAAACGGACAACAGAAAGATGATAAATTCATCTGTAACGAGTGTCTTATCAAAACCAAGCGAAATCGTATCATCGCTGGGGTTATTTTTCTTGCCTGCTGCATAGCCGCTGCTCTTATCTGGTTCTATATAGCAGGATCTGACAAGAAGATAACAGCGACAGGTTTCGATGGTGTAACAGAAATTAATGACTCTATTAATGTCAATGTGGATTCCATTAATATGGAATTCAATCTTGCAACCGCCACTATATCAAGTAGCCCTGTCGCCACACAAGCACCAGTAGCCAACATTGATGACTTCAAACGCATTGTCGCTCGGAACGTGGAAACAGCTAAATCTGAGAAAACCAACATTCTGAACATCCCTGTTTCTTCAATCCAGTTCGGCTTTAAGTCTTCAGCTCTTAGTGGTGATGCCTACAATCTCATTCGAGAAATCGTAAGTCTTTATAACCAGACTTCCAAGGAGAATGGCATTGTGATCGAAGGGTACGCTTGCAATATCGGCGAAGATGCACCTAACGACTACATTTCCCAGCAACGCGCAGAAGCAGTCAAAAGTGCTTTCATCGAAAACGGTGTTGATGCAAGCAAAATCACCACCCAATGGTATGGTAAATCTAAGAACGCCGAGTTCAACCTTCCTAAAAATGAAGATAACCGCCGAGTGCTGATAAGTATAAAATAATCGAAATCGTATGCTTGGATAAGTGGCAAGATTCTGTATCGCTTATCCAAGCTTTAAAGCTGTCTTTCAATAAACGATAAATAATAGATTCTTACTCTATATTTAACTGGATAATTATGAGTATTAAAAGATATTACCTGACGGAATCACACCAAGGTTATCTTTTGACATTGAAAGTCAAAAAATTGGCCATCGAGGAAAAGGCTTACTGGGATGATAGCGTCTATTATGAAATGGAAGATTCCATAGAAAATGATCAAAAGGCAACGGAATGGAGAGACCGTACTATTGAGAAGTTATGTGAATCATTTAATGTTAGTTGCGCTGTTGAATCTGGCATAAAACTTATACCTAATGATTTTGAGAATTATAAAAAACCTTATTATGAACAGATTTAATTGGTTCGCAATTCGATAAATCTTTTGGTTTGTGGATTTCTGATTTATATTAAAAACGAGGAAAAAACTTTAAATATAATTCGGATAATATAAGGACAGTTTTTGCTTCTACTCGGTTCTAATGTATCGGCTTTCTACTCATTTGAGTTCCTCCCTAGCCTTCTCTCTATACCATTCCGCCGAGGGCAAGTATGGCTGTGAGGAAATCATCGGTAGGACGAAGGCGATATTCAACGGCGGTGTATTCCGGCGTTGAATCGATGGCAAGCAGCGACTTGTGGAGCGGCAGTGTGCGCAGATAGTCGCTGCTATTGTAGCCAACTGTTTATATCTCAATCACATTAGGCGTTGACAGTTCGGTATAGTCAGCGTTCATGATTGCACCGTTTGAGAAGATTGTTTTCTTGCCTGTCGGCGAAAGTCGCTCTTCCACACCGTGCTGTGCGTGTACGTGGCCGAAAAGATGCGCCTTAAGGTCGAGGGCCGACAGCTTTTTAAGAAGATCTTGCGAGCCCAGGTGTATGCTGCCATCTCGATCAAGTATGCCATGGGCGGGTGCGTGGGTGATAAGCACATCGGTGTCCGGCGGAATCCTTTCATAGTTTAGCTTCTGTTGGTCGGTAAGACAGTCGACAAAAAACATCGGCACGCCATAAAATTTCACTCCCTCTATTTCAATGCCTGAATTGCACATATAATGTACGTTACTGTCAAGCCCGTTTATGTCGTTGCCATACAGGCACTCGTCATGATTACCGCAGATGAAAATCTTGTGACGATAAGGCAAGTCGCAAAACCAATTAAGAAAATCCAATGCTTCCTGATCGCTGCCTGCCATGCAGAAGTCGCCTGAATGTACAACTATGTCGGCTTCCGGCAAATTCCGAAGTCGGGTGTGAAAGTTATGTGTATCTGATAAATGTAGTATTCTCATCGTTATTAATCCTTTATGTATCGGCCTATCATCCTGCGCGCTTCATCAATCACGTAATTTCTGTACCACTCCGGCGACAGCACTTCCGCATTTCCGCCGAGGGCAAGTATGGCCGTGAGGAAATCGTCGGTAGGTCTAAGGCGGTATTCAACTACGGCGTATTCCGGCGTTGATTCGATTACAATTTGTGACTTATGGAGCGGCAGTGTGCGCAGATAGTCGCTGCTATGGTAGTCGTTATATACCTTGACTCTGATTTTCTCTATGTCGAGCTCATCCTCCACGCCGGTAATCACGCCAAACGCTGCATCATAGTATGCGTCGATGTCAAATGTCGGGCCGATGGTAAATTGCTCATCTGTAATTTCAACTTTATCCATACGGTCAAGTGCGAGATGAAACGGCTTGCCGCCTTTGGGATTCCTGGCAAGGAGATACCACCGCCGTTGATTCACCCTCACTGCGTAGGGTTGCACATGATGCAATTTCGGCTCCTCACGATAGAAAGGTGTGTAAATTATGTCAAGCTCTCGCCACTGACGCATGGCATCAAGTATCGGCAAGAGAAATTTCTCCCCCGAGGGTATGTCCTCATACATCACCCTCCCTTCAAGCGCCCGGTTGCCGTTGATGATGTTATTCACGGCAAAAGCACTCAAGAGCCAGTTCTTGGCATTCCGTCCGTCAAGGTCGTGCTCGCTCGTTATCCGGTATTTGTAGCCATCGCTCGCTATGCATTCTATATTGATGTCAAACATGTCTTGTAGCAGGTCGATGTAATAGCGAAAAGTCGAGTTGCCCAACTTCCCCATCTCATCATGCCCATGCTCTCGTTCCCAGCGGGCGGCTATATCCTTATAGCTTATCCCGCCGGTGCGATATATCGTATCGAGTACCCAAAGGCACTTTTTCATTTGGTTCTTAGCCATTGTAAGTAATTTTAGGGCAGAAAGCTGTTATGCCGGTTACACAGTCACAGCCCGATTCAAAGTTAAATAAAATTCTTTATAAATGCAGGCTAACTGTTGATTATAAATTGGATCTATAATGCAAGAACAGGCTGCGGAATATTTTGACAACGACATAGCCGGCCACAATCGATAACGGGTCTTTAAGACGGAACCATCCTGACATAACTATTTCAATCGGAGTCACAAATATCAGTGTGACATTGATTATCAGCGTAACGATAAGTATCGGACATAAATAGCAAAACAGCCATCGGACGACAGCATTCATCATTACATCCAATTGAGTTCCCTCTACATTTACTTCATTATCGACCAACAGTCTTTCCATTCTTCTTTGCAATCGTTCAAATCCCATATCCATGATTTTACAAGGTGGTTATTAATTTATAATGCAAAGTAAGCAAATGCCTCGCCGATATTCTTGGCGAGCGAATAAATTTCTGGATTTCTTCATAGGTCGCCAAAAACACCGGCGACCGGCTCAATAACTTTGCCGCATAAACTTAAAAACAGTGAAGTTATGAACGACAACCTAATCAGCGTTCTCGAACGCGCCGACAACGAAGACCTCAAGACCTTGTGCGACATAATAACACTCCGCAAGGACGGCACACCACGAATCAGCGACAGCCTCACCAAAACGGAGGGTTACCGCCGCAACTATCCCCATCGCATGAAATCGCTTATTCCGGGCATAGTGAAAGAACTCGGCTTGTATGGCAGCAACACTTTTGTCAGCTTGTTCAAGGGTGAAGGAGCCGATTATTCCGCAATACTCCGCAAAGTCGCCCGACGGCTCAAAGTGAGCTTCCGCGACACGCAGTCCGACGAAGTAATCGAAGGCTATATGCTTCAGAAGCTCTTTGACGACATGTCGGAACGGCTCACCGATGAGGAACTCCGCACAATGGCCCGTGAATTCGGAGTAAAGCCGTTGCGTTATTCCCGACAGGCAATTGTGGCGGCATTGCAGATTTCAATCCGTCATGGCGGCATCTATGGGCTGGCATGGTCGATGAACGTTGCAAACGCAGTCGCGCGCCAGGCCGTCGGGCGAGGTATAGCAGCCTTCGCTTCAGGTTCCGTACTCTCACGAAGCCTGTCGGTGCTTGCCGGTCCCATAGGATGGGCGCTGACAGCGGCATGGACTGCCTACGACATCGCCGGCCCCGCCTATCGTGTAATAGTCCCCGCCGTAATCCAGATTGCATATCTCCGCCAAAAGTCCCTGATGCTCGAGCTGTCAATATCCTCAGAGCAAGATGACGATGACGAAATCAACGAATCTGATGATGAATGACACACTTCTCACGCTCTTTAATATGTTGTAGAATTGAAGAGCGTGAGGCTAACCTTATTGGGCAGCTACGCCGCTCTCACGCTAACGCGGGGCTTTGTCGGCAGAGGGATATGCCGACGGGCATTGCATGTGCGAAATCGCTTCGCGACATTATGGGGTGAAATCGGGGGTTTCGGCGCACTATATTTGCAGGAAAAAAGTAACTATGGAAAATACATCGAAAGTACAGAGCCGCCGAGGCCGGGGATTAAAGTTTGATCAGGAGTGGAAGGATGCAGTCGACCGCCTTCCCAAGCATTACCGCGACGAGATATGCGCCGCAATCGAGGCCTATCAGCGCGACTTGACGGTAATTGAAGTTTCGGAGGGCGTTCCCCGCGCCATATTCATGCTCATCATGCCCACGATACGCCGCCGCTATCGTGCCCGTGAGCTTCGCCGCCTCGCCCGCGAGCGCAAGGCCGCGTCACAATCCCGCCGCCAAGTGACCGAGCAAAGGCCCTCGATAGTCCGCAACATTTCGGCGCAGCCCAAGCCCGCAATGCAACCTCAGACCGCAGTGCAGTCTGACCCTGTGAAAGTGGTTAAGCAACCGGAATCGGCATCGCCTGCCCCGGCAACGGTGCCAAGCGGCCGACAGCCCGCTCCGGTGGCCGAGCCTGCGCCTGCCGCAGTCAATGTCCATGCGGCAGGCCAACCGGGCAAAAGCACGCTTGAAAAGCTCATCGCTCACCGGTCGCGCCGCCGCAACCGCCATCGCCGCCGCCACTAATCAGGAGCGTTGGAATTCCGAAGGCGACATGCCGGTGAGGTGCTTGAAGTATTTACCAAACGATGACTGGTTGGTGAAGTTGAGCTCGTAGGCTATCTGCTGGATGTTTTTGCCTGAGAACCGGAGCAGATTTTTGGCTTCAAGTATCACATACTCGTCGATCCATTCGGCTGCGCTGCGACCGGTCGATTCCTTGATTATCAGCGACAGATATTTCGGAGAGATGTAAAGCTTGTCGGCATAGAATCCCACCGAACGCTCCCGCCCGTGGTGTCGGTTGACAAGAGTCATAAAATCGTGGACATAACTCACACGGCGAGAACGCGAGTGAGAATCGGGTTCCTCCTCGGTTTCGTTCTTGCGCTTTGACACGGCTTCCATAATCTGATAAACGAGTGCGGCCACAAGATTGCGGGCAATGCTCTTTACGTATAGACTTTTTTCGTCCTCCGAAGCATTCAGGTGCAGCAGTTCAAGATAGCGTCGCACGAGTTCGGTTTCCTTATCGGAAAGCTTTATTACCGGCTTATGATGCGACATCAGCACACTTGCATTAATCACGTTCATGTCGAGGTTTATGTCGCGGATGAAATCGCGTGACATAAACAGTACGTATGCTTCAAGGTGTGACCAGTCAATCTCACCCATTCTCACGATGCTGTCGGGATGTATCGATATTATCGATGCCGGACTTACCTCCAGCATCTCAAGATTGACCTCTATCGACTTAAATCCTTCAAGGGCCAGCACCAATGTCATGCCGTTGAAACGCCACGGACTCTCATAGTTCAACGCCGGATGCGTGCCCGGCTTCAACCGTGAAAACACGTAATCGCGGCCGAAACTGCTGTAGTCTGATGAAAAATTGGCAATATGCTTAATGTGGTCGAGCTCGATTGATTGTTCTTTCATGTCAGTTTTTATCCTTTGATTCCACAAAAATAAGATATTTCATAAAATCATCATAATATTTACCTATTATTCGACTTTTATGCCAACAAATAGAAACAATCATCCATTTCGTTGCCCAAATTAGGCTTGGCTATGTTGTGACGGTGTAATTTAATTGTGCTATCTTTGCATCACTAAAGTGAGTCTTTCAACCTACATTTTTCAACAACGTGGAAAAGAAAAAATCAATGGACCTGCTTCGCAACCTGTTCAAGTACGGATTGCCTATAGTGCTGAGCGCATGGTTATGTTACTACCTTTACACAAAGGTCGACATCGAAGCCATGAAGGAGGAGATAAGCAAATGCAACTACATCTGGATAGGTATAGCTCTCGTAATCAGCATATTTTCCCACATTTTCCGAGCCATGCGCTGGAGCATACAGCTTAATGCGCTCAACATAAGGACTCCGCTGAATCCTCTCGTGTGGAGTATATTCGGCACCTACGCCATAAACCTGATATTTCCGCGTCTTGGCGAACTGTGGCGCTCGATCTACATCGCAAAAAGACAAGACTCGCAATTCACCACCGTGTTTGGCTCAATGGTGTGTGACCGACTTGCCGACACCGTGACCGTGCTGCTGCTCACAGTGAGCACATTCTTCATCGCCAACAGCGCGTTTATCGCTTTCGGCGAAAAATATCCTGAAACCTATCAGGGCATTCTCAACACAATCAGTTCGCCGTGGGTGTGGGGCGTAGTCGTAGTGGGCGCGCTCCTGCTTGTGTGGCTATTCACAAGCCGCACCACCAACAAATGGGTGCTGAAGGTGCGCAAGGCAGTGGCCGACCTTTGGGAAGGATTTGCCGTAATAGGTCGCATGCCTCACAAGGGCCGCTGGCTCCTCTACACCGTAGCCATCTGGGGCTGCTACTTCATGCAGCTCTATCTTGCATTCTTCGCTTTCCCCTTCACCGAGCATCTCGGCATCGTGGCCGCTCTCGTGACATTCGTGCTTTCGAGCGTATCGATGGGCATCCCCAGCAACGGCGGACTCGGCCCCTGGCACATTGCCGTCATTTTCTCGCTCGGCATCTACGGCGTGGGCATGAATCAGGCTGCGGCATTCGCCATGATAGTGTGGGGCGCACAGACATGCCTGCTTGTGTTGCTCGGACTATATGCATTCATCGGCATAGCCCTCGACAAGCGCAGCGTCACCTCAAAGCAACAACAATCAATCAACTAAAGCTCCCTATAACATGGACTTCGACAACAAGCCCGATTACTTCATGGCCGACGACGATGATAACAAGCAGTCGACGCAGCCTTCAACGATCAACTTCGACAACGACATTAACGCCAAGACTGAAGCCAACGAGCCACAGCAGCCCGCACGCGAGGAGAAGCCGCATCGCCGTCGCCGCGCGTGGAAACGCATATTCTGGTGGTCGGTGGTCATTATCGCGCTTGTGCTCGCCGCCGCTACATGGATACGCTACTTCAACCCATACGTTACCGATGCCACCGAGCGAGGCTATATAGTGTCGATGGAGCGCAGGGGAATCGTGTTCAAGACCTGGGAGGGACAGATGATTGTGCAGAGTGCGCTTACCGACTCGACACGACTCTATTCACGTGACTTCATCTTCTCGGTCGACAATCCCGAACTGGCAAAAATGCTCGTAGATGTCAAGGGTACCGGCCGTCAGGTCAATGTCACCTATAAACGCTATTGGGGATCGCTCCCCTGGCGCGGTGCCACATGCTGCATCATCACCGCTGTGGAACCTGTAGCAACAACCAAGGCCGCCGAGGCCTCAACGCCAGCCGACAACATGAACAACGGTGACGCCGACGCAGAGAGCCCCGTAAATAAAATTTAGGATTTCATTTATTGCATATCACACTCCTATTAAGTATCTTTGCGCCGTGACGCTTGTTCATTTTATTAATAATAATATATATGCCAGCAATTAAGACTATTGGTATTCTCACCTCGGGAGGCGACGCTCCCGGAATGAACGCCGCAATTCGTGCGGTAACCCGCTCGGCAATATTCAGCGGTTTCAAGGTAAAAGGCATCTACCGCGGCTATCGCGGCCTTATAACCAACGAGATAGTTGAATTCAAGACCCAAAACGTATCGAATATCATCCAGATGGGCGGCACAATCCTGAAAACCGCCCGTTGTAAAGAGTTTGAAACAGCAGAAGGACGACAGCTTGCTTACGACACAATACGCCAGCACGGCATCGACGCTCTTGTTGTGATAGGCGGCGACGGCTCGCTCACAGGAGCGCGCATATTCGCTTCCGAATTCAATTTCCCCATCATCGGTCTTCCCGGTACAATTGACAACGACCTGTTTGGTACCGACAAGACCATAGGCTACGACACAGCCCTCAACACCATCATGGAGTGTGTCGACAAGATACGTGACACCGCAACGAGCCATGAGCGACTCTTCTTTATCGAAGTTATGGGCCGCGACGCAGGCTTCCTTGCCCTTAACGGTGCCATAGCCGCCGGAGCCGAAGCAGCTATAATCCCCGAAATATCGACCGAGGTCGACCAGTTGGCCGAACTTATCCAGAACGGATTCCGCAAGAGCAAAAACTCATCGATAGTGCTCGTAGCCGAAAGTCCCGTCACCGGCGGTGCAATGGCTCTCGCCGAACGCGTGAAGAACGAGTATCCCGGCTATGATGTAAGAGTGTCGATACTCGGACATCTGCAGCGCGGTGGTTCACCCACGGCAAGCGACCGCATCCTTGCGTCGCGCCTCGGTTCAGCCGCCATCGACGCTCTCCTTGAGGATCAGCGCAACGTGATGATCGGTATATCCAACGACCAGATTGTTTACGTTCCGTTCTCAAAGGCCATCAAGAATGACAAGCCCATCAACCGCGACCTGCTCAACACACTTCGCCGCTTGTCGATATAATAAGCCAATTAAAATTTTTACGGAATCCGGCCTCTCACTGAACTGAGTTGCCGGATTCTGCATTTTCGGGCATTTAATGCGATGCCGTAATGATAAAATTTAGTAAGTTTGTGACATGATAAAGAATTTGCTTTTCGACCTCGGCGGTGTCATCATGGACATACGCCGACAAAACTGCGAGGCGGCTTTCCGTCGGCTCGGAATGAACGACATAGACCGCTTTCTGGGCGACTACGGCCAGAAGGGCCCATTCCTGAAACTTGAGGAGGGTAAAATAACTGAAGAGGAGTTTCGCGAGGAGGTGCGCCGTCACATTCCCGAGGATGTCGACGATGCCGCAATCGACAACGCATTCAACCAATTTCTGGTGGGAATACCCTTGCGCCGACTGCAAGAGCTGCGCAAACTCCGTGAGCGCTTCGGAATATACCTGCTCTCCAACACCAACTCAATCATGTGGAATTCGCGCATCGCCGAGGAGTTCCGCCAGGAGGGACTGCAGCTGCACGACTACTTCGACGGCACCGTCACCTCATTTGAGGAGAAGTGCATAAAGCCCGATGCCGAAATATTTGAGCGTGTCGTGAGCAAATTGGGCATACAGCCTGAGGAAACCCTGTTTTTCGACGATTCGCAGGCCAATGTCGATGCTGCGGCCGCATTGGGATTCAATATAATGCACGTGGCTCCCGGCAAGGAGTTCTACGACCTTATCGCCGAGAAGGGACTCTCATAACAACATAACACCGTCACTAAACAATAACAACCATGAAGATAGTAAACTTCGACGACAATCATTCGGTCATCAGTCAATACATGATGGAGCTGCGTAATGTCGACATTCAGCACGACATGCTCCGATTCCGCCGCAATCTTGAAAGAATAGGCGAGATTATGGCCTACGAAATAAGCAAGACATTCAATTACCGTCAGGTCGAAATAACGACACCGCTCGACACCGCAACCTGCAATGTAATTGCCGACAAAGTTGTGCTCGGCACGATATTCCGCGCAGGAGTGCCTTTTCATCTCGGCTTCCTGAACACACTCGATCAGGCCGAAAACGCTTTTGTGTCGGCTTATCGCAAATATAAGGAGAAAGAAAACTTCGATGTGTTCATTGAATACATAGCATCGCCGCGCCTTGACGGGAAGACGCTCATACTTGCCGATCCCATGCTCGCCACCGGCGCATCGATGGAGCTGAGCTACCGGGCGCTGCTTACAAAGGGTGAGCCCGAAAAGATTCACATAGCATCGGTGATCGCCTCACAGGTTGCGATAGACTATATACGCGAACGATTTCCCGATGACAAGACCACGGTGTGGGTGGGCGCAATAGACCCCGAAATAAATTCCCACAGCTACATTGTGCCGGGACTCGGTGATGCCGGCGATCTTGCCTACGGAATAAAGGAGTGAGCGCAGGGAATGGCAATGCTGAGCCGTCGACCTCGCCAGTCAACCGACATGACCTTGAACCGCTTGACACCCGACGGAGTGTCGACTTCGCCCGTGTCGCTTTCAGGCAACGGAAGCCTCACACCGTTGGCAAAATTCACACCGCTTACTCCGGCGGCCTTGTAAAGGGCCTCCTTGACGGTCCATGCGGTAAGCAGTTGGCAGGGAGCGGTGCATCGCTCCATTTCAGCCGGTGAAAGATATTTTTTAGCGACCTTCTTCAAGGCGTCGCGAAACTCCTCGATGTCGATGCCGATGCGCTGCGAATCGGTATTGACAGCAACCGCCGCGACTCCGCGACAGTGGGAAACCGATATTTCCACATTGCATCCCTCGACCACGGGTGAACCGTCGGGGCGATGCGACAAAACGGCATTGTCGCCGAAAACCGACTCAACAATCTCCCTTACGGCCCGCTTTTCGCCTTCGCGCTGACCGCTGCACCTGTCGCCCACGGCAAATTCCAGCAGGTAGACCCTGCATCCGGCAAGTTCAAGGGTATCAATCATCACGTGACAGCCTCCGCGCCGCCATCAGGATGTCGTTGTAGACGGCTTCGACAATAGGAGCCGTTTCTTCCGCCGACCTGTCGTTGCCTTTAATCTCCAGGGCACCGCTGAGCACAAATGCAACGCTGTCGGTAGCCACCCACTGCAGCGGAGTCACGACAGCGGCAGGAGCCTTGACGATAAGGGATGTCACGCCCGACTGCGAGGTTGTTGCGGTAACATCGGCATGATGTTCGCCAACGTTCATGTCCATGCGCTCCCGGCGGTTGTCGAGCACCCGGGCTGCTGTGCCACGGTTGACAGGCGTATAGGTGAGGTGCAGGACGGCGTTGTAACGCGGATAGGTGACATCGAGCCATTGCGAGCCGTCATCATCGCGTTGTCCGTCGACCGAAGCATTGAAGTTTATCCATAAGTTCAAAGGGAAAGAGTTGACGCGGGCGTAGACCGTGTCGTAACACTCGATGCGGGGGTAGGCCGTGCGCCGCGGGGCGGGGGAGCTGTTGTCGGAGCGGCCACACTCCATTCCAAGCACGGAAACGGCCGTGACAAGCAGTACTGCCGCATAGCTTATGACGCGACTGCGGCGTAGATCACTTTTCAGCATAGTCCTCGACAGGCATTACCTTGACTCTTACGCTTGCTATGCGATGACGCTCTATTGTCAACACGAGGAATCGGCAGCGGCCGTAGACAATCGACTCCTTGCTTTTGGGGAAGTCACCCTTTATGGCAAGCAACATTCCGGCAAGGGTGTCGCAATCCTCGGTTACGGCGGCATAATCCTCCTCGTCAAGGTCGGTGATACGGAAAAAGTCGGTGAGCAGTGTCTTGCCCTCAAACACGTAGGTGTCGTCGGGAAGCTTACGGTAGGTAATCTCTTCTTCGTCGTACTCGTCGTTGATGTCGCCCACAATCTCTTCAAGTACATCCTCAAGGGTCACAAGGCCCTGGGTGCCTCCGTACTCATCGACCACGATAGCCATGTGGATGCGTCGACGGCGGAAGTCCTCAAGGAGGTCGTCGATCATGCGCGATTCGGGCACGAAGTAGGTTTCACGCACAAGTTTCTGCCATTCGAAGTTCTCGGTCTTGCGTCCGATATAGGGAAGCAGGTCGCGGCTGTAGAGCACGCCTTTAATGTTGTCCTCGGTGTCGGCGTAGACGGGAAGTCGGGAGAATCCGCTTGAGAGCACCACATCCATAACCTCTTCAAATGTGGAAGTGATGTCGATGTCGGTCATATCGACGCGCGGTGTCATGATTTCGGAAGCTGTAGTGTCGCCGAACTTGAGAATGCCTTCAAGCATCTCCTTTTCGTCGGGCGCTTTTACATCGGTTATTTCAAGAGCCTGGGTGAGGTCGTCGGTAGATATGTTCTCGGCCTTTTTTGTGACCACGCGGTTTACGATAGTAGAGCTCTTGACGAGCATCGACGAGAGCGGCGAGAACGTTTTGACCATAGCCCCGATTCCTCCGGCAGCCATTTTAGCCCATTGAAGGGTGTAGTTGTTGGCATAAAGTTTCGGCAGAATCTCGCCGAAGAGCAAGATCAGGAATGTAAGTACTACGGTCTGGAATACAAAGCTGAGGACTCCGCTATGAAATATGAAAATGCGGTTCATGGCGAAGTTACACAGAATAACAATCGTCACATTGACGAGATTGTTGGCTATTAGAATAGTTGCAAGAAGTCTTTCCGGAGCCGAGAGCAGTTTTCTTATAGATGCTCCTTTGGGTGACTCATCAAGTTCCTCACACTGTGAGGGGGTGAGTGAAAAATACGCAATTTCGCTACCTGAAACAAATCCGGAAACCACAAGGGCTATGGCGGCGCACACGAGTGCGACTATGCAGCCTGCAGATGGGGGGACTACGGTAACAAGTTGTTCAGCAGCCATTATCATCGCAACCAAAGGCGATGTGGCTGGCAAGGGGTCAGTGTCCAAGTCGTTATAAATTAGTTAAACAAAAACGACGCTCCTGCGCCGATGCTATTATAAAGCTCTGCAAATTTACGTAAAATTTTTCAACTCACCACCCTTTGTAGCAATAATTTATTGTCGAACCGGCTCTTATGCAGGCGTCATCACCAACCCGTCACACGGGGCGTGCCGCTGATGCGCAGGAGCGACGACTTCACGCCGTCGATATGGGCGTCAGACTCCACTCTATAGCCGTCGGCTGCAAGGGTGTTATCGACCCCGGCGAAGCAGAGGTGAAGCGCGTAAGCGGCCACTGCATGCTCCAATGCGCGGCGCAATGCCGAAGCCGCCGAGATGTTGCGTGGCATCACCACAAATTCAGCATACTCTTCGTTGTCGAGAGTGACATCGGCCAAATTGTCGGCAAGACGCAGTGCCATAAGAGCGCAGGCATCGGCTATTACGGGAGCGAGGGCCTTGTCATGGTTGCTCAGCAGCATGGGAGGCAACTGCTCGTCGATTCGCGAGAAGTAGCTTCGCAAGGCCGAAGCGGCGTGAATTTCCTTAGCAATTTCATCGTAACTAAGTCGTAGTGAAACTGTTGAAATAGTCGTTTTCATGGGTGTGTTTGATTGATTTATAAAATATTAAATTTTAGAGTGTTAATCGGATTGTCGTGTGTGGCGGATGTGGCGCGGACTGCGACGGAACGGATTTCCTCCGTCGTGCCATGAGAGCAAGTTGGGCTTCAGTGCGAGCCGGCTGCTGCGGTTGCGTCGCTGAAGCAATCGCAGCGCATAGCCGTCGGAGATAAAGAACCGCGATGCATGCTCGTTCGCGGTTACCTCGGTAACCGCTTTTATCAATGGCATAGATGGATTTTCGCGCCTCAGCCGTGTCACTTTAGAGGCTATCTCAAGCCACATTTCACGCGCAAGCCTCCTGCTTGGCAATTTACCATGGTTGAGGTAGCTTGACATGATTCGGAATGCATAATCGGGTGAAACATAGTAACTCGGTGCCGGAGATGCGATGGCCGATGCCACTATAGCCCTCATGCATGGCCTCGAATCGCATGAACAGTGTGACAGAACAGATTGACAAGCTTCGATGAAGTCTTTGTCACGGGATGTAATGTTTGGTTTCATATAAGAACTATAATGTGGTATTGTGGTTGCAAATATACAATGCTACATGGGTAAAATACAATAACAGCAATGCTAATTATTGTTAATATTATTATGCTGTTTTCAATGTCAAGTGTTGTTTCGCATCACGATTACGGCATATAAAAAATTAAAAAATTGCTCATTGAGGCATTTGCAATGGTTAATTAATATCTAAATATGACATGAAATAGTTTGAATTTATAAACGGATTAGTTATATTTGAATCAGAAAAGCATCTTTGTCGTAACAAACCGTTTGTCGGCAGGGCTTTGCCGCTTTTTCTCGAAATATTTCAGCTGCATTTGCAGCCTTTATAAACTTTTCTCACATAGGCCAATCATTATGAGCGATGTATTCATAAGCTATTCGCGCAAGGATTCCGAAATAGTAGACCGCATAGAGCAGGAGTTGGATAAATACGGCATAACGAGCTTTATCGACCGCTCGGCAATCGATTTAGGCGATGACTTTGCTGAAGTCATTGCAAAAGCTTTGTTTGAATGTCAGATAGTACTGTTTGTATGGTCGGAAAATTCAAATCAATCGGAGAATACCGCCAATGAGATAGCATTGGCCATTGACTTTGAAAAGACCATAGTGTCGTTTAAGATAGGCACGTTCAAGTCGGATTATAAACTGGCTTATCGGTTAGTGAGGTTCAACCGCATTGACGCTGTGCCATTCAATGAAGATAAAATAGTTGAGCTTGGCAAGAAACTGTCGCAACAACTTGGTAAAAAGCTAAAGGATAAGTCGGAGGACAAGAAGGCCGATAATGTTCAGGAGCGCGACAATGTAAAACCGTCCATCGATAAGAGTTCGCATAAAAATGCTGATGAATCAAAATATGAATCGTCCTATAAATTCGGCAAGAGCGCTCTTTTGGAATTCGATTTGCCATCGGCATTTTCCGATCTTCTGGAACCCGCATTGAACGACTACAAGGATTCGCGGGAATTGATTGCCGGAATAGTAGATTACCGATCTCGAATATGGAGCATTCCCGATGCGGAGTTTGACTACGTTAAGGAGCAGGCCGATAATGGTAATTCATACGCGGCATTCATCATGTCGTGCTATTATAAGAATAAGCACGTTGACAACGAAAAGTCATATAAATACGCTAAAGAGTCATCGGAAAAGAATGATTCATTCGGCATATACTCCCTGTGCAAATGCTATGCTATAGGCATTGGAGTGGAGAAGGATCTCCCCACTTATCTATCGCTGTTGAAAAGATCGATAAAGGCGGGAAATAATAGAGCAATTCTTTATTTTGCAAAGGAAACATTATTTGGATGGTCGACAAGACCGAATCCGTTAAAGGGAATAGAATTGCTGAAAAAGGCCGTTGAAACCAATATCCCTGAGGCATATTCGGTTATGGGTCAAATGTATTGGGAAGGGAATCATATACTTCAAGATATGGATAAGGCTGTTGAATGTTATAACAAAGCAATATCATTGGGATATATGGAAGCATACGATGATATGTCCAAACTGTATATGTATGAGCCAAATACATTTAAAACAAAAGATCCTCAAAAAGGTATCGAGTGGCTGATGAAAGGAGCCGAATATGGAGAGCCATCATGCTTGTCGGCCATTGCATTATGTTATTATTTTGGTACCGGTGTAGCCCAGAATTATTCAAATGCGTTGAAATGGTTCCTCAAAGCTGCCGGTGCGGGAGATGGATTTTCTTGCTATATCATTGGGGTCATGTACTATTATGGCGAAGGTGTAGATGAGGATGATAAACTTGCATGGGATTGGTTTAAGCGTGGAGCGGCAATGTTTCAATCCAATTGCTTTTATATGCTCGGTGTAATGTGTCGTGACTCAAACTCACCTGAGGGCAAAAATGAAGATTGTATAAAATATTTTGAAGAATCCGCCGATTTGGCAGGCGGTGGCAGAAATGATTCGTTGTTGGGGTTATATGAAATATTCCGTACCAAAGAGCTGGAGGATTACATTATACTGAAAGACAGCAGCAATTTTCAGGAATACAGTTGGGCTCAAAAAGATGACAAAAGAGCGATGAAATACCTTAAACGTGCTGCCGAGAATGAAGATGCCGTAGCAATGTTAAAGTATGGAGTCATTCTTACGGATATCGAACTGCCGTTTTCCAATGAAATTGCCGGCCTTAAATATCTTGAAAAGGCATTGGATGCCGGTAAAATAGAGGCGGCTATAAGACTCGGGTATCTCTATGCCAACGGTATCGGAGTTCCCATAAAACTTGAAAAAGCTAAAGAGTACTATAAACAGGCGATTGACGGAGGAGCAGGGCCGGTTGCCGATTTGGAATACGGTAAGCTTATAAAGAGCCAATATGATGACGATAAAGCGGATGAAAAGATTCTTGAGGAGGCCAACGTTTACTTGAAACGTGCCGCCGAGGCCGAATTAAAAGAGGCATACGAGCCTTACTACAGTTCGTTAATGCTTATGAATATGGTGGACGATTTAAGTACATCGCCCAACCATATAGAGGCATTTAGATATTTGAATAAAGCTGTTGAATCGGTAAACTCAGTACAGAACTTAATAGATATGGGAGTTTTCCATCAAATGGGAGTAGGAACAAAGAAAGACATTCCCGAGGCTATAAAATGGTATAAAAAGGCTTCGCTACGCAATGACAAAGTTTCTCCTTATAATCTCGGCGAAATATACTTTGAAGAAAAAGATAAAGGCATAGGAAATCTGTCGGCAGCTGTATATTGGTACGGAATTGCCCAAAAGCGTAAAAACGAGTCAGCTCACGAAAAATTGGAAATAGCTGATAATGAACGTAAGGAACGAATCGAGGAGATTGAAGATAATATCGATGTTTCACGCCTTGACGAGTATGTAAAGCTGATGATACCTTTGGAGATTTACGACGAAGAAGAGGTGAACTCTTATTTGCGGGAGTTCTATGATGTGTGTCGTCGCCGAACTTGCTATTTGCCTATGCTGAATAATATTGCGGCCGAATACATCGAATGCAAGTATTTGCCTAAAAATCTTAATGATTTGTTTGTCGACTGGATGAATGGTGTTGAATCGGCTGAGGCATTGGGCATTCAATGCGACAGGGTGATTAATGAGAAGGAGGATATATTCCCTTATTGCAGCATGGGTATCGGACAGAAATTTGCGGAAGAAGCTTCATTATTGTGGCTCAGAATAAAAGCTAAATATCCTGATAAATTTTCGGATGCGACAATTCTTGACCAAGAGCGACTATTGGACATTGCAGAGCGTGAGGATGATTTGAATTTGCAGACAGTGTTAATATCGATAGTTTCGGTATCGTTATCGGTTGAATCGGCTTTTAATACGAATCTAAAACTTGTGTCGGAGATATCCAATAACGAGTCACTTCAATCATGGGGCGATGCGTTCTATTCAGGTACCGATGATTTAGTGCGCAGCTATGCAATGGCAAAGCAATTGTACCAACAGGTTGACAGCGCAGTAGCAAAAGAGCGTATAGAAGCTATAGATAATAATTTCAAGCTTTATTTAAAAGATTAAATAGGATAGAATATATATGAAACTAAAGTATCTGATTGTGCTTTTGTGTGTGATGACGGCATTTGTCACGATGTCGTGCTCCGACGATGAGGATGAGTTTACATGGCATGAATATAAGTTACCGGTAAGTGCTTCGGAGCTGAACTGCCCGATCGACGAGCCTGTCTTGGTCAACGACCAGGCGGAGTTGACCCGGATAGTGGGGGAATCGGCAAATCCAACCAAGGTGGACTTCAACAAGCACACACTGCTGATAGTGAAATCGACAATATACTATGGTATCAAGAAACTAAACTACGGATTGAGTTACAGCAACGGGAAGTACATTCTTAATATACTTGTAAGAAGAGATATTACTGCAGTTGTTACCGACATAGCCGAGGCTTATGTGATACCCAAGACCTACGATGAATCAAGCATCGAGCTTGTCATCAATGTTGATTAGTGTAGAGTGATTATTTTTCGTAGTTTATGAATACGAGGTAGTCGCCGTCGGCTTCTATTGAGAAGTCGTCGTTGACGGTGTCGTTGAGTGTGCCCTGCCACCAGCTTGTAAAGTCGTGGAGTGGATAGCGCAATCCTTCGGCGCGGAATTTCGTTGCTCCAAAGCTGAATATTGACACTCGCGTGCCTGCGGGACACCGGAATGAAGCGTTCCCGGAAACGGGGATGAATACGCCATAGTCGGTATAGATGCGCGCGTCGATGCCCTGCCTCATGTAGTCGATGAGCAGGCTGATGTTGCCGAGGGTGTGATCCTCCCTCATGCCGGTGGCGGCTATGATGGCAATGTGGTTGTAGCCTTTTCCGTGCAGATATAGGGCTGCCTTGGTCTGGTCGTTGGTTTCCTGGTCGGCAAATCGTCTTATAATCGGGGCATGGCGCAGGCTATTTTCGGGCGACAAAGAGTCGCAGTCGCCTACGATGCGCCATATAGGCATGCCGGTTTCCAGATATCGGTCGGCCGCTCCGTCGCAGCACACGACCCGTTGGCATCCCTCAAGCCATTTAAGAGGTATGGGATGGCTTGGGAACTCGCCGGCTCCTACAATTACGGCTTCGGGCTTGAAGTCATTGACTGACAGCATTGATTCGTTTTTGCAAGTTGTAACCATTTTCTATAACCGAATATTGCGATGACAGCATATACCGCATACAGTGCGGCTGTGAAATAGAGGCTTTTATATACGTACAGGCCGCTGCTTACTATGTCGATCAATATCCACACGAGCCACTGCTCGGCATACTTCTTGGCAAGCATCCACATAGCGACGATGCTCAGTGCGGTAGTGAAGCTGTCGGCCCAGGGCACATTGCTGTCGGTAAATTCTATCAGAATCAGGGCTATAGCCACAAAGAGCACCAAGAATACAACCGCCAGCCTCGGGTAGAGATGAACCGGAGTGCGCCTTACGGGAAGCTCAGGCTCCTTGTCCTTATCGGTGGCGGGGGAGCTTTTAAGCCAGCACGCCAGTCCGTAGAACGAAGCTAAAAGATAGTACACGTTTATACCGAAGTCGGCATAAAGTCCGGCCCGGTAGTAGACAACAAGATAGACAGCCGGCATGATTATGCCGGCTATCCATAGCCATATACTTGCTTTATATTCCAGGTATAAATAGGCAACGCCTATTGCCGTGCCTACTATCTCAAGATAATCCATAGAAGCTGTGGCAATTGATCAGAACCATGTTTCGATGGATTGAAAACCAATTACAGGGAGCTTACTTGCAGCATCCGTCGCCACAACCGTGGTCGCCGCAACCATCACCGCATCCGTCGCCACAACCGTGGTCGCCGCAACCGCATCCACCACAACCGTGAGCCGGCTGCAGCTCTTCGGGAGTTGCTTCGCGTACTACACCGATCTTGCCTACAAAGCGGGTGTCCTTGCCAGCAAGAGGATGATTGAAGTCCATTACCACTTCCTTGTCGGTGATTTCAATCACCTTGCCGTCGATGCGATATCCGTCGGCTGTCATCATAGGCACTGTGGCACCTACCTTTACAAGCTCGGAGTCAAACTTTCCGTCGACCTCAAACAGCTCCTTTTCAAGGTGAGCCACCTGCTCGGGGTCGTGAGCTCCGAATCCTTCGGCTGCCGATACCTTGACATCAAATGCGTCGCCTGTTGTCAAGCCTTCGATGGCCTTTTCAAGCGGAACAATGACACCGCGAGTAACGCCGAATATTATCTTCTCGGGAGCTTCGGCATCAACCTGATGAACAAGCTTCTCGCCGTCGGGCTCCACGATGTAGAGGTCATATACCATCTCGACATATTTGCCGGGTTCAATCTTTTCCATAATTTATTCAGTTTTTATAGTGTGATATACTTAATTGTAATATAAGTTAATAACAAAAATCGAGCCAAAAAGGATTAAACGGCGGTTCCGAATGCCGCAAGCAGTGCCGAGCTTATCGACATGTAGATGACCATGCCGATAATGTCGTTGGTAATCGATATGAAGGGCCCTGTGGCAAGCGCCGGGTCGATCTTGAACCGCTCAAGAGTCAACGGGACGAATGTGCCGAAAATCGATGCAAACACCACCACCGCAAATAGCGACAACGATACTGCAACCGTGGTGACCTGCGAAGGGCCGAGCGTAAACACATTGTAGATAAACACCAGCAGCGAGATGATGCATCCGTTGAGCAATCCCACTCCGAGTTCCTTAAAGAGCTGCTTGGTCGAGCTCTTGATGTCGAGCGAGCCGTTGGCAAGTCCCTGGACAATGATTGCCGACGACTGTATACCCACGTTTCCTCCGGTGCCGCCGATGAGGGGGATGAACAGCGCCATGGCGGGGTTGACGGCAAATCCGCTCTCGAAATGTCCGAGGATAAGAGAGTTCCCGATTCCGCCGAGCATTCCTATCAGCAGCCAGGGGAGTCGGGCGCGTGTCTGATGGAAAAGCGTGTCGTCGCTCTCCACATCGCCCGAAAGACCTGATGCCAACTGGTAGTCACGTTCGCTCTGTTCACGCGCTTCGTCCATGACGTCGTCGACGGTAATCTGCCCCACGAGCCGTCCTATGGAGTCGACCACGGGCATTGCCACAAGGTCATACTTCTCGAAGTCGAGCGTAAGGTCGTCGATGGGCGTGTCGGTCTTCACCGATACGGGGTCGGTTTCCATAACGTGTTTTATCTTGGACACCGACGGGTGGGTTATCATCTTTTTCAACGGGAACACACCGCGCAGCTTGTAGTCGTTGTCGACCACATACACGTAGTAGATTTCATCGAGATCCTCGGCCTGCTTGCGCATCTCCTGCACGCATTGCGGCATACTCCAGTTTTCGTTCACGACAATCATCTCGGTGCCCATAAGACCACCGGCCGTGTCCTCGTCATATTTCAAGAGGTCGATGATGTCGCCGGCCTGTTCCACATCGTCGATGTGTGACAGAATCTCGTCACGGTCCTCCTCGTCGAGCTCCTGGATAATGTCGACGGCATCGTCGGTGTCGAGGTGGTCGATGACCTGTCGGGCAATGTCCTCGGCGGGCATTGCGCTCAACAGCTTGTGACGGTCGTCCTCGTCAAGCTCCATGAGCACATCGGCCTTGGTTTCATCGTCAAGTAGCCTGTAAAGGAATTCAGCCTCCTCGAGGTCGAGGTCCTGATATAGCTCGGCGATGTCGGCCGGATGCAGATCGGCCAACTCCTTTCGAGCCTCCGCCTCGTCGTGCTCGCTAATGATGTACTTCAGGCGGTCAAGATATTCGGGGTTAAACTCTTTCATCGTTTATTTTTCAACGCCACCGCGAAGCGCCGTGACGACATTGGTGAGATTGATAAATTCCTGCACGCTCAGTTGCTCGGGTCGCTGCCCCCACACCTGCAGGTCGGGCAGCACGCATCCGGGCGGCAAAAGTCCGCGTATGGAGTTGCGCAGTGTCTTGCGACGCTGTCCGAAGGTTGTCTTGACGATAGTGCGGAACAGCTTCTCGTCACAGCCGAGCTGCGTGACATCGTTGCGCTTCATCCTGATGACGCCCGACTTCACCTTGGGCGGAGGATTGAACACATTTTCATTGACAGTAAACAGATACTCGACATCGTACCAAGCCTGAAGCAGTACGCTCAATATGCCGTAGACCTTGGAGCCCGGGGCGGCGGCGAGTCGCTCGGCGACCTCCTTCTGCAACATTCCCGAGCAGCAGGGTATGAGATCCTTGTAGTCGAGAACCTTGAAAAATATCTGCGATGATATGTTGTAAGGGTAGTTGCCTATGACGCAGAATTGCCGGTCGCCCATCACCTTGGCAAGGTCCATCTTCAGGAAATCGTCGCCAAGTATGCGACCGTGAAGCGACGGAAAATTCTGATTCAGGTAGTCGACGCTCTCTTCGTCGATTTCAACCGCGGTCACATCGTGTCCGTAGTCCAGAAGATACTTGGTGAGGACACCCATTCCGGGGCCCACTTCAAGCACGGGCATTCCCTTGTAGTCGTCAAGTGTCGCGGCTATGCGAGCGGCAATTGTTTCATCGGTCAGGAAGTGCTGACCCAAGGCCTTCTTTGGTTTTACTTTATTCATTGGCGCCACGATATTACTACATTATATTAACATACAAACTTAGCCAGAATTTTTGACATTTTTATGCTGCTATGACTAAAAAATGCTCACCGGTGCATTTTGGTTCTCGCTAAAGAGGCAATATGACCGGATAATGCCGGCTTTACATTACAAAACGCTCCGTGATGCATTGTCGATGGCTGCATCACGGAGCGTTTCGCAAAAATTAAACATGAATAACTCTAACTTGGTGAGAGTGTCATCAATACTCCTGCCATGATGTGATGCCGAGCTTGTCGACCGGCTTGTTGATGAAGGCCTTTACGTAGGCGCTTGCAAGTCGGGCGTTGGTGAGCAGCGGGATGTTGTGGTCGATGGCCCAGCGGCGTATGCGGTAGCCGTTGGTGAGCTCACGCTTGGTGTGGTTCTTGGGAATGTTGATGATCAGGTCGACACCGTGTCCGGCTATGAGGTCGAGCACGTTTTCGCCCTCCTCGTCGGGCCAGCACACTGCCTGAGCCTCGATGCCGTTGTTGTTGAGGAAGCGTGCGGTGCCTTCGGTGGCATATATCTTGTAGCCGTTTTCGTCGAGCAGGCGGCATGCGTCGAGCATGTCAACCTTGCCGCGTACATCGCCCGAGCTTACGAGGACAGCACCGTTGGGTACGTGGTGGCCAACTGAAATCATGGCGTTGAGCAACGCTTCGTCAAAGTCCTTGCCGAGGCAGCCTACTTCGCCGGTCGACGACATGTCGACGCCCAGCACCGGGTCGGCCTTGTGAAGACGGGCAAATGAGAATTGCGAAGCCTTGATGCCGATGTAGTCGATGTCGAATGTCGATGAATTTATGGGCTCAATCTTCTCGCCTAGCATGATGCGTGTTGCGGTTTCGATGAAATTCTGCTTGAGCACCTTGCTGACGAAGGGGAACGAACGCGAGGCGCGAAGGTTGCACTCGATTACCTTTACATCGTTGTCCTTGGCCAGGTACTGGATGTTGAACGGACCCGAAATGTTGAGCTCGCGGGCTATCTGTGCGCTGATGCGCTTGATGCGTCGTGCGGTGGCGAGGTATATCTTCTGAGCGGGGAACACGAGTGTGGCGTCGCCTGAGTGAACTCCGGCAAACTCGATGTGCTCCGAGATGGCGTATTCAACGATCTCGCCGTTACGTGCAACGGCGTCAAACTCGATCTCCTTGGCGTTCTGGAGGAATTCAGAAACGACTACAGGGTACTCCTTGGAAACCTTGGCGGCCTGTCCGAGGAAGCGATGCATCTGCTCGTAGTCGTAGCACACGTTCATGGCTGCGCCTGATAGCACGTAGCTTGGACGGATGAGAACGGGGAATCCTACCTCCTCGACAAAGCTGTCGATGTCCTCGGTGGTGGTGAGCTCCTTCCAACGCGGCTGGTCGATGCCGAGCTGATCGAGCATGGCCGAGAACTTATGGCGGTTTTCGGCGCGGTCAATCGATATGGGCGAGGTGCCGAGCACGGGCACGTGACGGCGATAGAGCTTCATCGCAAGGTTGTTGGGTATCTGTCCGCCCACGCTCACGATGACTCCTCGGGGTGCCTCGAGGTCGATGATGTCCATGACGCGCTCAAAGCTGAGCTCATCGAAGTAGAGGCGGTCGCACATGTCGTAGTCGGTCGACACGGTTTCGGGGTTGTAGTTGATCATTATCGACTTGTAGCCGAGCTTGCGGCAGGTGCTGGCTGCATTTACCGAGCACCAGTCAAACTCTACCGAACTACCGATGCGGTAGGCACCCGAGCCGAGCACCACGATGTTGTTGCCGGCGTTGAGGTCGTAACGTATGGAGTTTTCCTCGGCACCATAGGTGACATAGAGGTAGTTGGTGAGGTCGGGATATTCCGAAGCGACGGTGTTGATGCGGCGCACCTTGGGAAGCACTTCAAGCGACTTGCGGTGAGCGCGCACACGCAGCACTTCGCTCTCCATGGTGCCTTCGGGGTTCTCCACAAGGCGGGCTATCTGGAAGTCGGAGAATCCAAGACGCTTGGCTTCGTGGAGCACTTCGCGCGGCAGATCCTCGATTTTGTCATACTCTTTCAGCTTGGCTGCATAGGTGACGATGTTGTTTAACCGCTCGATAAACCACTTGTCGATCTTGGTCAGCTCCTCTATGCGGTCGATTGTATAGCCCTCTTCGAGAGCCTGTGCTATGGCGAATACGCGAAGGTCGGTGGGGTGTGTCAGCGCATTGTCAAGGTCGTCGAAGTGGATGTCGTTGTTGCCTACAAATCCGTGCATGCCCTGGCCTATCATGCGAAGACCCTTCTGCATGATCTCCTCAAATGACTTGCCTATCGACATGATTTCGCCTACCGACTTCATCGACGAACCGATTTCGCGGTCGACGCCCACAAATTTTGTCAAGTCCCAGCGGGGTATCTTCACGATCATGTAGTCGACCTTGGGAGCCACGTAGGCCGAGTTGGGGGTGCCCATCTCGCCAATCTGGTCGAGAGTATATCCGAGAGCGAGCTTCGCGGCTACGAATGCAAGGGGATAGCCCGATGCTTTCGATGCAAGCGCCGACGAGCGGCTCAGGCGGGCGTTTATCTCGATGATGCGGTAATCGTTGGTTTCGGCGTTGAATGCATACTGGATGTTGCACTCGCCCACGATGCCTATGTGACGCACAACGCGGGTGGCGATGTCCTCAAGCATCTTGATTTGCTCGGAAGTGAGCGACACAATGGGAGCGACAACGATTGATTCGCCGGTGTGGATGCCCAGCGGGTCGAAGTTTTCCATCGGCACCACGGTGAAGCAGTGGTCGTTGGCGTCGCGTATCACCTCAAATTCAATCTCCTTCCATCCCTTGAGCGACTCCTCGACGAGAATCTGCTTGGAGTAGGCGAGGGCACTCTCGCAGTGAGTGCGGAACTCCTCGTCGTTGTAGCAGATGCCTGAACCGAGTCCTCCGAGAGCGTATCCCGAGCGCACCATCACGGGGAAGCCTATGCGGTGGGCCACCTCGATGGCGTCGTCGATGGTTTCTACAGCCTGTGATACGGGAGTCTTGACTTCGATTTCATTGAGCTTCTTTACAAAGAGGTCGCGGTCCTCGGTTATCATGATTGCCTCTACCGAGGTACCGAGCACTTTCACTCCGTAGCGGTCGAGCGTACCGTTGAGGTAGAGCTCCGTGCCGCAGTTGAGCGCGGTCTGTCCGCCGAATGCAAGGAGAATGCCTTCGGGACGCTCCTTCTTTATCACCTCCTCGACAAAATATGGAGTAATGGGAAGGAAATAAACCCGGTCGGCTACGCCTTCCGAAGTCTGGATAGTAGCGATGTTGGGGTTGATGAGAACTGTTGAGATACCCTCTTCGCGCAATGCCTTCAGGGCCTGCGAACCCGAGTAGTCAAATTCGCCCGCTTGCCCTATCTTAAGGGCTCCGGAACCGAGTAGCAAAACCTTTTTCATATATTATTTTCCGAGATTACTTGGTCTTGGCTGCAAATTTACGACTTTTAACTTCGTCACCCAAATTTTTGCCCTCTCAAAATTTGTCGCGCGACGGCCTGATTCATTATTCTTGGGATGACCGCGCCGCTTTTTCAGTTTCTCGACACAATGGCTGTTATTTTTTTCGCGCCAACACTTGCGTAACTGATATTTTTGCATTACCTTTGCCGAGCAATAAGGGGTATTAGCTCATCTGGCTAGAGCGCGACACTGGCAGTGTCGAGGTGAGCGGTTCGAGTCCGCTATACTCCACCCACGAGCGGGTTCAGATTCCAGTCTGAACCCGCTTTTTTATTGCCCTACCTTCATGTTTTCGGCAGCGTGGACATTTAAGGTGATGGATTGTATGTAATATGCTGATGTTCTGTAGATGAAAACACATACAGTTAGAGTGTTTTGAATTTGCTTTCTATTTTTGTTGCACCTGCAAGGATGTCGGAGAATGTTGGAACTTTATCTTCATAAATCATGTTCGCGACCATTGTGTCGTAGTCGTTTCTCCAGTCCTCTATGACGCTTTCAGGGGGAGTGAGGGCAATCCGTTTGCGAACATCCGGTGTATAGTCAACATCTCGAATTGAAGTGAACACTTCCCGATGGTGGCGTATGGTTTCCCATAGTTCATTATTTGGGATGGCCATGTCTGCAATACCGGCTTCAAGCATCTTGTACAGGTCATAAAGGTGCCTTGACTTGCGGTTGGCATTACGACAACCCTCGGTCGTGAACAGCTCATGCAATAGAAACGCCTTTTCAAGAAATGTTTTCTCAGCGACGGCTGTGACGACCTGAATTTCCTTGTCGTTTGATGTCAGATGCGGGTAGGCTGCGGTTACAAATGATTCAATCTTGGCTTTAGCGGTCGGTTTAAATAATGAGCGCGCTCCCACTTCCAACAACACCTCATCGCGTAGATATGGATTTGTGCCGGAAGGCAATACCGATTTATAGATTATATGAATCTGACGGGGTTCCGGGTATGTGGCATCGCCTTCTCCATCCGGGTCTGCTTTTATGGTAACGAAATCGCTCAATCCCGTCTGTTCTGTTGTCGCTATGAGGTCGTTGGCAAATGTATCTCTCACAAATATAGAGGAGGCTTTACGAAGTTTCTTTAACTGTTTCTTTGTGACATCTCCCTCTATTCCGAACATACTGCGGTCAATCGCAATATCTATATCCTCAGAAAACCGTCGGATAACACCCCATATCTTACTAAGTGATGTGCCACCCTTGAATACCATCTTGTCAGCGTATGGCAGCGAGAAAAGAATGTTGAGTATCTCTGTCACCCAAAAGTCTTTCTCGATAGAGGCGACGGGGAGTTTGATTCTTATCGCCGTCTGTTCAAATACAGTGCGGCGTTGAGCCTCGGTAAGTGTCAGAAACTTATTCATAGGATGCAAGTATTATTTTACGAATCCATGCCGGGATTAGAGCAAAATCCTTTTTTATAGTTTCAATTGGTACGCTCTTAATCAACTCCTGCACATGCGCCAACTGTTCAGCTGTAAGATTGTTCTCTCCGATTTCACGGAGTGCGAATGTAAGGAGCATGGCAAAATCGTTTTGAAATGCCAGATTCTTTTTCGCCGTATGCTTGAATTGAATACCCCTTTCTCCGTCAAGCTTTACCTTACGAGATGAGCCGTCGGTAAGGTAAACGACATTCATAGGCAGCTGTGTTGACAACCCAAGTTTATTTAGCGCATATATCCCGGTCGGTACAATCTTCGCCTTGTCGCGCCGGGCAATAGCAGCGGCAATCTCTTCAAAGGTAGGATAAAGCACACCCAATCCCAAAGCCTTGTCAATTTTGGGATAACAATATATACCACGTGCCACCCTTATAAGTTTTTGGGAAACAGCCAGCCGTTCAAAGGCTTTTTGAACGGCCTTTGAATCGCCATATCCTGCGTAATCGAGAGGTGATACTATTGTGCCTCTTCCGCGCTTTGATATGCTTGTAATTATTCTGTCCTCAATAGATTGCATTTGATATTTGCAATGGTTTTGTCGCAAATTTATAATATTTTTGCGACAAAACCAAATTGCCATACTACAATAAAATTGGATTTATGCGATGTTACAGCAAAAACTACACCAAGCAAGTGGAGTTTTAACCCGGAAATATGAAGCTCTTAGAACGCTTCTTCCTTTGCCGGACAGAGCGGTCGATATTCGCACATCCGGTTTCGGCAGCAATAAGCTTTGCCAAAAAGCTTTGAGAGTGTGTAACGCTTTGCAGCAATGGGCGATATAGCACTTTTCAGCATACTTTTTTGCAATTAGGCCATTTAAGGTGATGGATTGTGCGTAATATGTTGATTTTGTGCCGGATTATTGGTCCGTTCATTCTTGCTCGGAATCATCAATTACGATAAAGCAGATGTCGCCAAAATGTTGTTTGCCCACCTCTTCGCCCTTGAGAATTGCAGGCATTGCAATCATTCCTTTTGATTCAAGTATATCAAGCAAGTCCCACATCGCTTCGTGGTAGAACATAATTTGACCAACTCGTTCCGACGAAATATTATGTGCTGTGTGCCATGCGGAGCAGTATTTCTTAACGGCATCGCTTAATTTGTTTGTAATGCTCCTGCATAAATTATCTATATTATCATTGTTGTTTTTATGCAATACAGGGATTAGAATATTGCCTTTTTCGTCAGTCAGCCCCCATCCGGCTATAGCATCTATCACTTCTTGATTCTCAATGCGGCCGCCTTTGCTCTTGATTACTTCTCGCGCAAATGAAATAAGCTTGCTGGAATTTAGCCAATATCCGAGATTGTCAGTCCAATTCTGTAGTACCGGACCATAGCCATTTGTGCCAATTTTATCGTGTAAACGGCTTTCAAACATCGCCCAGTATGCGCCCGACCAAGTGCCATGATCTTCGCAATTCACGGGAGAACCCAATCGCTCGTCATCCCAGATATATGAGTCAAGAAGATACGAGAATATAAGACTATAAGTGTGTTTGGAATATCCCGCTTTGGCAAAATCAGAAATAAGCTGCTTTATCTCCGGCTCTATTAACGGGAATATGCTGTCGGCAAATTCTTTAGATTGTTTACGTATATCGGCAGTTTCAGATTTTCCAAAGATATTCATTGAGGTCGTATAAACTCCTTTGTTTGAAGAAAGCAAATCTCCGACTTCAAGCAGCCTTAACTGACTTTTGCTATATGGTATGCCGAGCGAATCTAATTTGGCGACAGTTCCGGGTTGAACAAGCGCACAAAGAATATCCCAATTATTATCAGTAAGATACTGTGAGGGGTGAAAGCTTGAGTAAGAGCAGAATGCTGTTGTGTCAAATAATTTATAAGGACGGCCGATAATGGCATTTGGTTCTTGCGTAATTGTGCTGTCGTGCGTTTCGGTCTGCGCCATCGCTGCTATCGCAACGGCGGCACAAAACATCGATGTAATGATTCGGTTTGGCATAGACTTTGAACTTTATTAGGCAGCGAATTTACATAAAATTCTCAAACAAAGTTGAGAAGTCGATGAAATTTTCAGCTATTTGCGGATGCGGCTTAAATATGTAAACGTGACATTGGGATATGCTGCTATAATCAAATTTATAAAGCACTTATTATCCATGCTGTTGGCTTATTCATTGCTAATCATTTCCCAGTGGCCGCCTTTCTTAGAGCCGACATAATGTACTATGTCAGAGAGTGCGGCGAGTTCGCGTTCGATTGTTTTGGTGGCGATATCAGACTTTTCCGTTTCGCGCGTTTAGAGGTCAAATGTTACTTTGACGGAATTGATAGTTGCTTCGATGTGTATAGGTCGACCCGTTGCTTCTTGCCAATGTTTGAGTTTGCGAAGCCCGTAGCCGAGATTCTCTGACAGATGTGCCAAACGGAACAACTTTTTTGCAATTAGTCCCCACAATTAGTCTTGGGTCTTGGCACTTCGGGGGATGGTGTAGGGGCATAAAAAAGAATGAGTAAACGTAAACCCGAAGGTTTGACGCATACTCATTCTCCTCTCTCCTCAGCGGTGCGTACGGGACTCGAACCCGTGACCCCATGCGTGACAGGCATGTATTCTAACCAACTGAACTAACGCACCAATATTTTTTAGAGATTATGCTTGCGGCCTCTGCCGTTTTGCGAGTGCAAAGTTAATCACGTAATTTGATATATGCAAGAGTTTCGCCTGAAAAATCGTAATTTTTTTTCGTTTCATCCATTTTGCGGGTCATGGATGATGCGGTTTATGGAAATATGATAAATCGCGCTCGATAATGCAACAGCACCGTTGAGCCGCATGTGGACTCAACGGTGCTGTGATGTGGGGCGGATGCAATCCCGAGCTATTAGTCGCGTGATGAGGCTCCGAAGAATCTCAACAGGAACAAGAAGAGGTTGATGAAGTCGAGATAGAGTGTGAGAGCTCCTATGGTTGCGAGTCGACCGTCGGTGGCTCCGATTCCGCTCTCGGCCCACTGCTTGATTTTCTGGGTGTCCCAAGCGGTGAGGCCTACGAATATGATCACACCGGCTATCGACACTATCCATTCAAGTGTCGAGTTGGCCCAGAAGAGATTGACAATCATGGCTATGAACAAGCCGATGATGGCCATTGTGAGGAATGAGCCTATCTTGGTCAGGTCACGCTCGGTGAAGTAGCCGTAGATGCTCATTGCACCGAATACGCCTGCCGTGATGGCAAATGTCTTGAAAATCGACACCGGGGTATAGGCCATGAAAATGAGCGCAAACGTTACACCGTTGAGCAGTGAATAGAGGTAGAATATCAGTGACGCGGTGCTTGAACTCATTTTGTTGATGGCCCCCGAGAGGCTAAACACGAGCACCAACTCAAGGATGGCGACTCCCCAGTAGACCCATGAGTGGGTTGCCAGGAACATGCCTATGCCGGGAATAACGGTGCATGCCCATGCAGCTAACGCTGTTACAATCATGGCCAGGAACATTTTAACGTAGACGCGCTTCATGACGCCTGACACGTGACTGTCGAGGGCCTGATTGTTGTAGGAATTGAGGTTGTAATTGTTCATAATTGATAATAATTGTTGTATAGAGAGATAACGCATAACTGCGATTAAGTGGCATCGCAGAGGTGTTAAATAAGTTAAATTACATTCTTTCGGGGACTTCGATGCCAAGCAGCGACATTCCACTGCGCACGACTCCGGCCACGCATTGGCTCAGAGCGAGTCGCAGTGCGCGCACTGCAGCATCGGGCTCGTTAAGAATAGTGTAGTCGTGATAGAACTGGTTGTACTCCTTCACGAGATCGTAGACATAGTTGGCTATGAGAGCGGGCGAGTAGATGCGTCCGGCCTCGGCTACCGTTGCGGGGAAGTCGGCGAGGTGCTGGATGAGCGATATCTCCTTCTCGTTGGGCTCGACCATGTCGTAGCCAGTGGCGGTGTATCCGGCTTCGGCGGCCTTGCGGAGCACTGAGCGGATGCGTGCGTAGGTGTACTGGATGAAAGGGCCTGTGTTGCCGTTGAAGTCGATCGACTCCTTGGGATTGAAGGTCATGTTTTTGCGCGGGTCAACCTTGAGGAGGAAGTATTTGAGCGCGCCCATGCCCACGATGCGGGCTATCTCGTCGGCCTCCTCGGGGGTGAAGTCACCCTTTCCGCGTTCGGCCGATACTTCGCGTGCGCCCTGTATCATCTCGTCCATCAGGTCGTCGGCGTCGACCACTGTTCCCTCGCGGCTCTTCATTTTGCCCTCGGGGAGCTCGACCATTCCGTAGGAGAAGTGCACGAGGTCCTTTCCCCACTTGAAGCCGAGTCGGTCGAGAAGCAGCGATAGCACCTGGAAGTGATAGTTCTGCTCATTTCCTACGACATATATCATCTTGTCGATGGGGTAGTCCTGGTAGCGGAGCTTTGCGGTGCCTATGTCCTGGGTCATGTAGACCGAAGTGCCGTCGCTGCGCAGAAGTAGCTTGTGGTCGAGTCCGGCATCGGTAAGGTCGGCCCACACCGAGCCGTCGTCCTTGCGATACATGATGCCTTTTTCAAGACCTTCGAGCACTTTGTCCTTTCCTTCGAGGTAGGTGTTGCTCTCGTAGTATATCTTGTCGAAGTCGACTCCGAGTCGCTTGTAGGTTTCGTCAAATCCGGCATACACCCAGTTGTTCATCATCTCCCACAATGAACGTATTGCGGGATCCTTCTGCTCCCAGCGGCGCAGCATCTCACGCGCCTCAAGCATCAGGGGCGATGCCTTTTCGGCCTCTTCCTGAGTCATGCCTTTATCCATGAGCTCTTTCAGTTCGGCCTTGTAGTGCTTGTCAAAGAGCACATAGAAGTCGCCGATGAGGTGGTCGCCCTTCTTTCCGGTCGATTCGGGGGTTGCGCCCTCGCCCCACTTGCGCCATGCGAGCATGGACTTGCATATATGGATTCCGCGGTCGTTGACGATGTTGGTTTTTACGACACGGTTGCCGCAGGCCTTGAGTATCTGTGCAAGGCTGTAGCCGAGGAGATTGTTGCGAATGTGGCCGAGATGGAGAGGCTTGTTGGTGTTGGGCGATGAATACTCAACCATTACCAGCGGACTGTCGGCATCGGCTTTCTTGAATCCGTAGTCGGGGGTTTCCTCGATGTGTCGCAGCATCGAAGTGAAGTAGGTAGGCTCGATTACGATGTTCAGGAATCCCTTGATGACATTGAATCGATTGACGGCGGGTTCGTTTGCAACGAGCCAGTCGCCTATTTCGGTTCCTACTGCTTCAGGCGACTTGCGTGCGGCCTTTACCCAGGGGAAAACAACGATTGTGAGATTGCCTTCAAACTCTTTCTTGGTCGTTTGCGGCACTATCGACGACGGGTCGGCATCGACTCCGTACAGAGCCTTCACGGCATGCGCTACGGCTTGTGCTATGATGTTATCTATTGACATGTCGTAATAAATGATGTGATTTCGATTTGCAAAGATAGTGCATTTATTTATATTTCAGAAATTTCGGGCCGTCCGATAGATACAAAGTGGCCGACCGATGTTCTGCATAAATCAATTCAGGGCAATCGGGTGTTGATGGTGATGCTTGCAATCGTCTTTTTGACGGGGCTTGTCAAGCTGTTGTCGCCCGTGAAGATACCCAATCTCGGACTGTGGCACTATTGGCTCGGCATCATTATGTCGGTAGCCGCCGTGATTCATTTGTGGCGAATGTTGCCGTGGCTGATGCGCAAATACCGCCGTTAACATTTATTGTCGAACCGGCTCTAATGTCGCTGGCTATCGGGTCGATGCGTCGTCGGGCATAACTGTGGCCTTGGCGGTAGGGGTGAGGCTGGAAGCGATTGAGTCAAGCGGCAGCACACATGACGGCATTCCCGCAGCGTAGGGCGATATTTCATACTGCTGGTAGGTCACCACCAGCCCTTCGGCATCAAATAGCGGCGGTGTCACGGGAAGCTTGATCGAGTCGGGGCTTACGAGCAGTCCGTCATCCATTGTCCATCCGCTTTCAGGCGTGAAAAACTGCTTGGCGAGTTCCCGCTTTATCATGGCGATAACGGCCGGCTCATCGTCACGCTTTATCGTGTTGTCCCATGTCAACATTGTTCCGTCGGCCTTGGAGAATGTCGCGGGCTGGAACATAGAGCCTCCATGCGCTCCGCCGAGATAGCAGTAGCTGTTGAAGCAGTAGGTAATATATGATGGTGCAGTATACACGGTGTCGATTGAATAGTCGAAAGTGTAGTTGATGCTGAATCCCTTCATGCTGTTGAAATCGCGGCGTGACGAGTTAAGTAACGAGTCGCAAGCAAGCTTTGCCATTTCCGGCACATTGTTCTGCATCTCCTTAGTTATAGTGAATGAAGGTGTCGAATTGTCTTTGTAAGAATATGCCAGCCTGTCGGCTATCCAGGCTCTCACCGAGTCATCGACTGTGTTATCGCCTGTGGGGTACATAACGTTTATCTTGCACAAAGCCTTGCAGCTCCCATTGGCCGTTATGGAATCGTAGATTTCAACAGAGTCCAGGACCATGCCGTTGGAAGAAATTTCTTCATCCGGCCGGTCGTTTTTCTTTACTCCACAACTTATCATGCTGCTGATTAATATCGCAGCCGCTAATACAAATGTACCTTTTTTCTTCATGCCAAATAAAATGTTTTTGAACCAATGTAAAGTTACGAATTTGGACATAATGGTAATGGAATATAATTGTCAAAAATAATTAAACCTGCTTTGGGGGATTCGGTTGCAATTATTCGGGTGAAAAAAAATAGCTGTTTGATGCAAGAATTCCGGGACATTGTGATTTAATGAATAGAACAACCAATCAAATACAATAGACATGAATAAATTTAAACATTTCATCACTCCGCTTCTTTTTGTGGGATTGGCCGTAACGTTCCAGTCATGCATGGACGATGACGACGACAAGGCTATGTATCATCCCACCGCCCTGGTGACGGTAGAACCGGCGGCCGACGAGTCATTCATCATGCACCTCGACGACAACACTATTCTCCAGCCCGTAAATATGGTTAAATCACCCTACGGCAAGAAGGAGGTGAGAGCACTTGTGAATTTCTCGGAAACCGTGGCCCCCGAAAACGACGGCAGCTTCCGCAAGGTCTACGTAAACTGGCTCGACAGCATACGCACAAAGCGTCCCGTGCCTACTACCGACATCAATGACTCCAAATTCGGTAACGACCCCGTGGAGATTATGCGTGACTGGGTTACAGTTGCCGAGGACGGATACATAACTCTGCGTGTGCGCACACGCTGGAACAATCCGTCGGCAGTACACGAGCTCAACCTGCTCACCGGAGTAAATCCCGAGAATCCCCATGAATTTGAACTGCGTCACAACGCTCACGGCGACACTAACGGCGAGTGGGGCGACGGACTTGTGGCATTCAATCTCAACGGCCTTCCCGAGCTTAACGGCACTATAAGCATAAAACTTCGCTGGAAGTCGTTCTCAGGTGAAAAGACCTCGGAGTTCAGTCTGAGGATGCGCGACGGCAAGCAGCCGCAGATGCTTGTTGAGCCCTTAAGCGACATTAACATCAAGTAAAAGCCTGTACAAGAAAATCGGGGATTCCTCCGTTAACAATAATGTGAAAACCCGATAATTGGAGCGTGGGCGGCGGGATTCCCATCTCATGGGGTCCCGCCTGTTTCCCTTTCAGCCGATATTCAAGATAATGACAGTGAATGCTAACGACAATGAGCGATTGTTGGTAAGCGGTGTACGCCGAGGCGATACTGCCGCCATGAAAGCTGTCTATAAACTTCACATTCGTTATCTCACGGCTGTGTGCTCGCGTTACATCGTCAATCCCGAGGATGTAAAGGATGTTCTGCAGGAAAGTTTCATGAAAATATTCTCGTCCATCGACACATTCGAGTATCGGGGTGAGGGCTCTTTAAAAGGATGGCTCACTAAAATCGTGATAAACGAAACGCTGCGATTCATACGCCGCAACAGCCGATTTGATTTTCAGGAGATCACCGAAGCCGAGGCCTCAATCCCTTACGAGGATCCTCGACTCGACGACATGGACGCCGAAGTGATATATCGGCTAATCAGGGAACTGCCCGACGGGTACCGCACGATATTCAATCTATTCGTAATTGAAGGAAAGAGTCATAAGGAAATATCGGAGATGCTTAACATAAAGGTTAACACTTCGGCTTCACAGCTTTTCAGAGCAAAGGCCATGCTTGCCATGAAGATAAAGCAGTATCAGAAATAATTACAATTGTACCACTATGAAAGAGGAATGGCTGAAACACATACATGACAAAATGTCAAACTTCGAGGTCGACGAACCCGAAGGTCTGTGGGACGACCTGCTACACAATGTCGTAGCTCCGATGCCTGAAGCGTCGCGCCACGTGATGCCTTTATGGGTAAAGAGAGCCATCGGCATTGCTGCCATGCTTGCTATTGCTGTTACAACCTTTATACTGATTACGGACAAGGACGATCTCTCTACCGACCAAATCACACAAGCAGCCGGCACCTCTTCCGGCAATGCTGAAAACAAACTTTTATCATCAACATATATAGAACCCGATTTGTGTTCATCGCCGATTGTGCAACCGGCAGTACATAAATCATCATATATTCCGGCTGAAATGTCAACCGGAATAATACCGGAATGCCCTTTAGATGGAAATGATTATGATTCGGTCAAGCCGGAAAGCTCCGGTGAAGTTGCCGGGAACACTGCGGGTCAATCAGCGGCTGAGGAGTCCAAGCCGACAGGGCGACCGGTTCCGAAGGTAAGCGACGACAAATCATCTGACCGAGTGTACGGCAACAGGCGCATGAGCGTGACTAAACGCCGTGAAGCAAATCCGGGACGCCTTACGCTTGGAGTGTTCACATCGGGCAGCCCCAACTCGTCGAAGAGTCGCCTTGAATATATGGGGGAAGTGGCGGGAGTACTCGGTGCCGACAAGGCGTCATGGGAGGACAATCCCATGCTCGGTATTCTGCTGTTCAACCAGGGACACGATGTCGTCACCGAAGTCAAGCACCGTCTGCCGGTGAGGACGGGACTTTCATTTGCCTATCGCATCAACGATCGCCTGTCAATCGAGAGCGGTCTGTTGTACACGCTTCTCACCTCCGACCTGAAGTATGGAAGCGAAAGCCACTACATCGCGGGACAGCAGAAATTACACTATATAGGGGTGCCTGTAAATGCGCGTTACCGCGTACTCTCCTGGCGGGCATTCGATCTCTATGCCTCGGCCGGAGTGCTTGCTGAAAAGTGTGTTTCAGGAAAAATAGAAAGGGATTTTATTCTTGACAATCACGCGACACAATCCGAGAAAGAGGATGTAAAGGTTAAGCCTCTGCAATGGTCGTTAAATGCCTCGGCAGGATTGCAGTTCAACATTACACGCGCGTTAGGCATCTATGCCGAGCCGGGCGTAAGCTGTTACATCGACAACGGTTCACCTGTCGAAACAATCTATAACGAGCGTCCCCTTAACTTCAATCTGAACGTAGGATTGCGATTCACATTAGGTGACAATTGACCCGTACATATATACAGAAAGGGCGAAGCATACGTTGATGATGCTTCGCCCTTGTTATTTAGTAAAGTAGTGTAGTTTAATCGTCCTGAGCGTCCTCCTCAATTGAGAAGTCGTCGGGGAACTCTTCATCGTTGAAGTCAAGTTCAAGCTCGTCGGCCTCCTTGGTTTTGGGAGCGGCCTCTTCCTTCTTGGGCTTTATGGTGATTTTGGCCTTGCCTGACTTGTTGCCTTTCTCGGCAGCTTCCTTCATCGCTTCCATAATCTTGGCTTCAAGTTCGTCGGCAAGTTCGGGATTGTCGGCAATCACGCGCTTTGCAGCGTCGCGACCCTGTGCAATCTTTGTGTCGCCGTAGCTGAACCACGATCCGCTCTTGTTGATGATGCCATACTCCACGCCGAGGTCGATTATCTCGCCCGACTTTGAGATTCCTTCACCAAACATGATGTCAAACTCGGCACGCTTGAACGGGGGAGCCACCTTGTTCTTTACAATCTTGACACGTGTGTGGCGTCCGAGTACATCCTCGCCATCCTTGATGGTGGTAGTGGGGCGTATGTCGACGCGTACCGATGCGTAGAACTTCAGCGCGTTACCTCCGGTAGTCGTTTCGGAGGGACCGAACATCTGGCCTATCTTGTCGCGGAGCTGGTTGATGAATATACAGGTGGTGTTGGTGCGCGATATGGTTCCGGTGAGCTTACGCATGGCCTGTGACATCAATCGGGCCTGGAGTCCCATGTTGCGGTCGCCCATGTCGCCTTCGATTTCGCTTTTGGGAGTGAGTGCTGCAACCGAGTCGATGACTATTATGTCGATCGCCGAGGAGCGAATGAGCTGCTCGGTGATTTCGAGAGCCTGCTCTCCGTTGTCGGGCTGTGAAATGAGCAGATTGTCGACATCGACACCGAGTTTCTCGGCGTAGAAGCGGTCAAAAGCGTGCTCGGCGTCGATGATTGCGGCTATTCCGCCACGTTTCTGAGCTTCGGCGATTGCGTGTATGGCGAGTGTGGTTTTACCTGACGACTCGGGACCGTAGATTTCGGTGATTCGTCCGCGGGGGAATCCTCCCACACCGAGGGCGAAGTTCAATCCTATCGAGCCGGTGGGAATCACTTCGACATCCTCCACATTGTCGTCGCCGAGCTTCATGATGGCTCCGCGACCGAAGTTTTTGGCTATCTTCTCCATTGCCTGCGACAGGGCGTTTAGCTTGGCGGCTGCGGCTTCCTGTGCGGGGTCGTTTTTCTTTATTGTTGCTTTCTTGGGCTTTTCCATGTAGTGTTGAGTGTTTTTAAGGGTTTATGACTGTTGGCTTTCGGCGAGCAGCTTCATTATCTGCGCGGCGGCGTTTTTGGTGTCGACTTTGTTGATTATGTGGGTCACGCGGTGGTCGGCATCGGTGATGAATGTCGTGCGCACGGTGCCCATGTATTCGCGTCCGGCCATTTTCTTTTTCTGCCACACTCCGAATGCCTGGTTCAGCTCGGTCGACGGGTCGCTGATGAGGGTAAAGGGAAGTGAATATTTTTCGGCAAACTTTGCGTGACTTGCCGACGAATCCTTGCTGACTCCGATCACCTCGTAACCGAGATTGCGCAGTGAGTCGTAGCCGTCGCGAAGCGAACAAGCCTCGGCTGTGCAGCCGGGGGTATTGTCCTTAGGATAGAAATAGATTATCAGGGGCTTTCCGGCAAAGTCGGTTGACTTTACTTCCTGCCCTTGGGCATTGACTCCGAGGAGAGTGGGGATGGTGTCGCCTGTTTTCATTGTTGTCAAGTGTTTTTGTTGATTTACGATACAAAGATAGTGACTGCCTTGTGCCGAAATGCTGCCCATGACAGTTAAAAATTGACAATATACAGCATCGTTCGGCAGTACTCAAAAAAAGATAGAGGGCAATAACTCCCGTGGAAGTCAGTGCCCTCGTTCAGGATTGAAAAATCGTTATACGGTGAGAATCTCTTTTTCCTTGGCGGCGAAAAGCTCATCGATTTTCTTGAGGTACTTGTCGTGGAGCTTCTGAACCAATCCTTCGGCATCCTTCTCGACATCCTCGGGCATTCCGAGCTTCACTGCCTTTTTAAGACCGTCGATTGCATCGCGGCGTGCGTTACGCACCGATACCTTGGCGTTTTCGGCCTCGCCTTTCGACTGCTTCACGAGTGCCTTACGACGCTCCTCGGTAAGCGGCGGGATTGAGATGCGTATTACCTCGCCGTTGTTTTCGGGTGTAATTCCGAGTTCGGAGTTGATGATGGCTTTCTCGATCTCCTTGAACATCGATTTTTCCCATGGAGTGATGGTGATTGTGCGGGCATCGGGCACACTTACGTTGGCCACATTGGAAATAGGAGCTGCGCTTCCGTAGTATTCCACGCGGATTCCGTCAAGAATTTTGGGATTGGCTTTTCCTGCGCGAATGTGGGCAAGTGCTTCGTCAAGATATGCCACGGCCATTTCCATTTTTTCCTCGGCGGGGTCGAGGTAGGTCTTTACGTCGGTCATAGTTTTAATGATTTATGTAGTTATTGATTTTATTCTTAGTACACGAGTGTGCCTATGGGCTCGCCGGCAAGCACCTTGGCAAGATTGCCCGGGCAGTCCATGTTGAACACGATTATGGGAAGGTGATTCTCCTTGCAAAGCGCGGTAGCGGTGAGGTCCATCACCTTTAGTCCGCGGGTGTAGACTTCATCGTAGGTTATTTCCGAGAACTTTTCGGCAGTGGGATCCTTCTCGGGGTCGGCGGTGTATATGCCGTCGACGCGGGTTCCTTTGAGCATAACCTCGGCCTCGACTTCGATTCCGCGCAGTGCCGAACCGGTGTCGGTAGTGAAGAAGGGGTTGCCGGTGCCGCCCGATATGATTGCCACGGCTCCGTTGTTCATCGCCTCTATTGCACGCCACTTGCTGTAGTGCTCACCTATGGGGAACATGTTGATGGCCGTGAATACCTGTGCGGGCTGTCCTATTGCCACGAGGGCGCTGCTCAGCGCGAGGGAGTTGATAACGGTTGCAAGCATTCCCATCTGGTCGCCCTTTACGCGGTCAAAACCCTTTGACGCGCCCGAGAGTCCGCGGAAAATGTTGCCTCCGCCTATCACGATAGCTATCTGTACACCTTGTGATGCAATCTCCTTTATCTGCTCGGCATATTGGTTAAGGCGCACCGTGTCGATGCCGTGACCTTGGGTTCCGGCAAGCGACTCGCCGCTAAGTTTCAGCAAAATGCGCTTATATTTTGTTCTCATAATTCGATAGTTTATGAATTTTAATTGTTTACTTTACAAAGATAATCAAGAGAATTGAAAAACGAAATTATAAGATGTTGAAATTTTCATTTAACTGCATGATGAAGTTGTGTATAGCTGTTGTGTTGCTGGCGTGCAGCGCATCGGCCAATGCTGCCGTTACGCGCGATTATGCCACAATAGCCACAAAGGCGGCACGATTCTTCCATTACCGCGAGTGGGCCAATGCGGCTGCAATGTATGAGCTTATGATAGAGGACAGTGCTAAGGTGTGTGACACCTATGCCCATGCCATAGTGACGGCCGGGATGCGTAATCAGCCCGACTATGAGATGTCGCTGCTGGAGCGTGCCCAGGCTCAGCTGATTCCGCTCGACTCGGTGTTTCAGGGAGTGAGGAGGGTGAGTTTCTCTATCGGGCAGTCGTCGTTATATGAAAATTTCCTGTTGCTTGTGAAGGAGCGTCAGCCTTGGCTCACCCGAAGCATCGAAAAGCAGCTTCTCAGCTATTACGTGTTTCGATGTAACGCTCCCGAGATAATACGTTATAGCCGTATAATGCTGTCGGGAGCTCCCGACAATGTCGCATTCATGAACAATCTTGCCTATGGTTATATGCTTTCGGGCGATGAAGAGCAGGGCATAGCCACCTACAAGGAAATATTGAAGTTGCACCCCGATAATTATGACGCGCTGCTTGTGCTCGGCAACTATTATCGGCAAAAGGGCGACATGGCACAGTCGCGTGAATATCTGGAAAGAGCCCTGACAATAAAGGCTACGCCTTATGTGTCAGAGCTCCTTGGTATCGGTGTCGACAAGCGCTGATCAGCGTGTCAAATCGTAGATCAGCAATGGAATTTCGATGTTGTTGAGCGCCTTCTTGAAGTTGTCGGCTCCTGCTCCGATGGCAAATACGGGAACGGGATTAGCTGTGTGGTTGCCGCTTATGAAGCTTGTGCCCACATGTGAGTTGAACAGGTCAAATACCTTTACGGCAAACTGGTTGAAGTTGTTGTAAAGGGTTCTTTGGTCCTGACTTTCGCGAGCCACGATTGCCTTGTCAAAGAGCACTTGCAGGTCCTTGGTTTCATTTTCGGTGATGGGTACCGTGGTCCAGAATCCGAGTTTGTCGGAAAGGAATTTCTTCATTTCGTCCCATGACATTGACTCGTTGTTGCGAATGAGCGAACGGCAGTAGTCCGAGAATTTGTCTTTGCTTATGCGCTGTGAGTCGATGAGGTTCAGATTTATCCTGTTGGTGCGGCTACCGAGTGCCATGCCGCCTGTGTCGTGGTCGGCAGTCACGATTATAAGTGTTTCGTCGGGGTGTTGCTTATAGAAGTCATAGGCCACCTTTATGGCATCCTGAAAGCTCAGTATATCCTTTATTGCAGCTCCCGCATCGTTGGCGTGGGAGGCATGGTCTATTTCGCCGTCCTCGACCATCATGAAGAATTGGTCGGGCGACTGCTTCATGAGGTGGTTGAGAGCGGCCTGAGTCATTTGAGCCACTGTCATTGCACCCTGAAGTGAATCGACTGTATAGCCGATGGAGTTGTCGTTGCCTCGCTTGTCGGGGTCGGCGAGGAGCATAACGCGGTCGGAGCCCATGAGCGTGACGCTGTCGGGGTTGTGGGTTATTGCATATCCGGCTTTCTTAAGAGCTGAGTAAACCTCCTTGGCCTGTTCAGGCTTACGCACACCGCGCAGGCTTGCTCCGCCTATGAAGTCGTAGCCCGATGCCGCAGCGTCAAGATTGATTTCATAGAACATGTTTCGATCAACCTGATGAGCGTAGAATGCTGCCGGAGTTGCGTCATCGGCGGCACATGACGACAGTACGGCCACGCCCCATCCGTCGTCCTTGAGTTTGCGTGCTATTGAGATGAGAGGGGTTATGGTGTCGGGAGCAAGACCTATGGTGTAGTTGCGTGTCTTGCTTCCGGTTGACAGTGCTGTGCCGGCTGCGGCCGAGTCGGTGATGGGTGCCGATGCGGAGTAGGTTTGAGCCTGTGATGCTACGGGGAACTGCATCATCAGCAGCGGAGTGTCGTTGCCGAGCACCATGCGGTTGTAGTACTGAGTGGTGTTTACATGGCCCATGCCCATGCCGTCGCCGATGAAGTAGAACACATAATGTACTTTTGCGCTTACCGAGAGCGATGCTATCAATGTGATTGCGCTTAGGATTATGTAACGTATTTTCATGAGTAGATGATTGATATTGTTGATTGTGAAATTATTTATTGTCGTTGTTGTCGTCGTTGAATTTCAGCATGGGCTCGATGAAGTGACGGTCGTTGCTCAGTCGCGGCACCTTGCGCTGTCCGCCGAGTTTGCCGGTCGAGGCAAGCCATGAGTCAAAGAGTCCTTTGCGGGCTTCGATTACGGTGAGCGGGTCGAGGAAGAGGCCGTCGGTGCGTTTGGCCTGATAGTCGGAGTTCTCGGCTTGCAGGTTTTGGTCGAGGAGTGCGGCAAACTGATTCATGTCGGCCGGTCGGCGGTTGAACTCGATGAGCCACTCGTGACGGCCTCGGGTGTGGTCGCCGGCATAGACGGGAGCAGCCGTGTAGTTGGCTATCGAGCAGTCGAGCTCATGGCATGTGCGGGCAATGGCTGCATCGGCGTTATGTACCATAAGCTCCTCGCCGAATGCGTTGATGAAGTGCTTGACGCGTCCCGCGATGGTTATTTTGAGCGGCTCGACGCTCTTCACTGTCACCGTGTCGCCGATTGCATAGCGCCACAATCCGTTGCACGATGTTATCGCCAGTGCGTAGGTGTGGCCCGGCTCGACTTTCCATGCCGGGAGTGCCTCGGGGAAGGGAATGCCGGTCTGGTCGATTGGGATGAACTCGTAGAATGTTGCGAGGTCGAGAAGCAGCATCATGGCGTGGTCGTCGATGTCGTTCTGGAGGGCGAAGAACCCTTCGGACGCATTGTAGGTTTCGAGATAACGCATGCGTGACGGGTCGGTTATCCGGGCATACTGTTCGCGATAGGGCTCAAATGATATTCCTCCGTGGAAAAACACTTCGAGATTGGGCCACACATCGTGAATGGTGTCGGCTCCTGTTCGCTCGATGATGCTCTTTATAACGGTCATGAACCATGAGGGCACACCCGATATGTTGGTGATGTTTTCGTGCATCGAGGCTTCGACAAGCGCCGGAAGCTTTTCGTTCCACTCCTTCATGAGGGCGACACGCTTGGATGGCACTCTCACGAGATTGACCAACGGGTTTATACGGTCGATGAGGTTGGCCGAAAGGTCGCCTACCACAACTCCGCGGGGAAGTGTCAGCTCGTTGGCATAGCTTCCTCCGAGAATGAAGCTCTTTCCGTCGAATATGCGGCTGTCGGGGTAGAGGCTGAGATAGTGTGCCACGACATCAAATCCGCCGCGATAGTGGGTAAGCTTGAAGGAGTCGGCCGTTATGGGGATGTATTTGCTTTTTCCGTCGGAAGTGCCCGATGACTGTGCGAAATGTGTCGTAGCTCCGGGCCACAGGATGTCACGCTCCCCTTGTATCATGCGCTCTACGCTGTGACGCATGTCGGGGTATTCGATTACGGGCACTTTGGCGGCAAAATCCTCGTAGGACGACATGGCGTCAAATCCGTAACGGCGGCCTGTTTCGGTGCGTGACGCGCGACTCAGGAGCCATGCCAGCTGTTGGCGCTGCACAGCCTCGGTGTGCGTCGCGTTGTAGCGTGCAGCCTTTACGCGTCGCATGAAAACCGGCTTGATCAATGAGGTGACACTCATACTAAAATTTCAAACTATTTCAACAAAGGTACGGTAAATTTGTTTAAATTCTATAAATTTGCACTAATTTAAACTTTTTACACAGCAATAATGACAAAGACCAAGACATTCCTTCTTAGCCTTGTTATGGCATTCTTAGCCGTAGGACTCTCTTCATGCGATGATGTGGAATATGACCCCGCCGATGCCCCGTTCCTGGGCTCATGGATTCAAGATAGCGGAGCCACCGGATTCACTTTCTTCTCAAACGGTTCGGGCTACTACACCAACTATTACGACGGCGATGTCGTCGAATTCACATGGGACTATGATGACTGGTATCTGAATATCTACTTCATTGAGGACGAATGGAACTATCAATGGGACTTTACTCCTGATATGGAGCTTGAGCTATACGATACATATACATCCCAAACGATTTACTTCTATCCTATTTAGCCGCAGGGATATCCTTGCGGAATGCCGCGCGACGGCGATGCTGTCGGCGCTCGAAGTATTGCCATTGCAGCTGTACGTTCTCGTTGTCGGCCAACTCCGGGTTGCTTTCGGCCCAGCGGTATCCGTTTTTGATGTAGACGGGAAGCAAGTCGGCGAAAAGTAGTGCGTTAACTCCTTTGCTCTGATATTCGGGCTTGATGGCCACGAGCAGCAGGTCGACAACATCGTTGTGCATGTACATGGCTTTAAGCAGATGAATCCATCCTGTAGGCAATAGCCGTCCACGCCCTTTCTGCAAAGCGCGTGACATCGAGGGAATAGAGATGCCTACCCCTATGAGCTTGTCGTTGCTGTCGACGATGAGGCACACATTCTCAAGGCGAAGTATGGGGAGATATATGTCGATGTAGTATTCAATTTGCCTCTGTGACAGCGGTGAGTAACCGTAGAGCTGGTCGTAGGCTTCATTTATAAGCTCAAACAGCGCCATCCCGTACTCCTCCTTGATTTTCTTGGCCGATGTGTACTTGATGGTGCGCACGCCATATTTCTTTTTCACGATTTCGGCTACACGCAGCATCTTCTCCGGTATTTTATCGGGAACAGTCATGCGGTACTCCACCCACTCGGCATCCTTGTGAAAGCCCATGCGCTCCATGTGTTGGGGATAGTAGGGATAGTTGTAGATGGTGGCCATGGTGCCGAGCTCTTCAAATCCCTCGGTCAACATTCCTTCATGATCCATGTCGCTGAATCCCATCGGTCCCACCATGGATTTGAGTCCCTGGCTGCGACCCCATTCGGCAAGCGCGTCAAACAATGCATCGACCACCTCTTTGTCATCGATGAAATCGAGAAATCCGAATCGCAAATCACGCTTTCCGGTGCGTTCGTTGACAACGGTGTTGATTATGCCGGTTATTCGTCCCACAGGCTTTCCGTCACGATAGGCCATCCATGACTTTGCTTTGCAATAGTCGAATGCCGGATTCTTGTCGGGCGACAAAGTTTCGACATCGTCCATTATCAACGGCGGCACATAGTAGTCGTTGCCCTTGTAGAGGTCGATTCCGAATTTTGTATATTTTTTCAGATTGCTTTTAGTCGGGGTTATTTCGCGTATTTCTACAGCCATATATATGTTTTATAGTCGTTTTCAGTAATGTTATTTATCCTGTGAAGCTTGGTCGGTCATAACCTGCTCAATGTTTTGTTGAGGGGTGGTGTAGGCCTCTGACTTGGGACGGCGTATGTTAAGCCATGCAAGAATCACGATCATTGTCGCCATAAATGCAATGAGCAGTATGTATAGCTGATTGCTCGAACGATGTTCAAGTGCGAGATGCAGATCTTGAACGTCGTTATAGCGCTTCTTTGGATCGGGGTCGGTGCAACGTTGTGCTATCTTGCGCAGGGCAGGGTATTTTGTGTCGATGTTGTCGAGCGACTCGTTAAGCACAAGACCGTAATTGTATATGTCCTCCGACGCATCGGCGGGTTCGAGATGACGGAGCTGGTCAAATCCAACATCAATAAGTTTCAGATTGCCGATGTTTTCGGTGAAAATGATTGTTTCGGGGCGTATCGGATGGTGTACGATATGGTTGGTCTGTATGTACTCCATCGCATCGACGAGCTCATGCCGCAGCTTGTCTATTATCGCCGGGGTAACCTTGCCTTCATTGATGAGCTTGCGCAGTGAATCGCCGTAGACATCATCGGTGATTATGCATCGCCCGAGTCCGGGTACATCCTCGAAATCGTTAATCATTACGATACTCGGATGGGAAAGATTGTAGCGCACATCAAACTCCTTTTCAATCATGGCCTGAAATTCCGGCTTGTCGGCAAATTCCGGTTTTAGCGTCTTAAGCATTACCCATTTGCCGTGCTTTTTAGCAGTGTACACGAGATAATACTCCTCTTCCCATTCGGGAAGCAGAGTTATTTCAGTCCATTTTTCGGTATTCGGTGCCGGGGGGTCTATGTTCTTGCTCATTCAAAAGTTAAACTTTAATTGGCAAAAATACAAAAGCTTTTTATACTACAGAGGATAATGAATGAAAAAAATAGCCCGGTTAACTTTTTATAGTAGTCAACCGGGCTATGTTGTGACGGTATAATCACACTTTAGCGTTACATTTTGCGGATTTTTATTCCCGACAGATAGGGATTTAAATTGTTGAGGCTCGGAGTCCTGTATATACAATCTAAAGGACTCCGAGCCTCTTTATTGGTTGGGATGGATAGTGAGCGGGATGATTAGAGATACTTGTCCTTATAGGATAGCTTCGCATCGTTGACATATTGCTTTATGTGCTGCTCCTCCGACTTGGGGCACACGAGCAGCACATCGCCTGCATCGGCCACAATATAGTCATGCAATCCGTTCACGACAACGAGTTTGTCGCCCGGCACGGCGAATATGTTGCCTGAAGAGTTGTAGGCGAGAACCTGGCAGTTCTGAACCACATTTGAGTCGCGGTTCTTGGGCGAATTATCATATAGGGCGCTCCATGTGCCAAGATCCGACCAGCCGAAGTTGACACATTCCACGTAAACGTTGGAGGCGCGTTCCATTACGGCGTAGTCGATGGATATGTTGACACATCCTGGAAATTCACGTTGAATGAAGGCATTCTCTTCGGGAGTACCGAATGTAGCCAGTCCGTTGTCAAATGTCGATGTGAGGTCGGGAGCGTAATTGTGCAGTGCCTCCAGTATTGACTTTACACTCCACAGGAATATTCCCGAGTTCCAGAAAAATTCGCCGCTCTCGACAAACACCTTTGCCAAATCGATGTCGGGTTTCTCGGTAAATGTTTTTACCTTCAGTACATCATCCTCGACAGGGCGCCCGATTTGAATGTATCCGTAGCCGGTTTCAGGACGCGTAGGCTTTATGCCGAGGGTGAGGAGAGCGTCATGTTTCTCCACAAAGTTGAATCCGAGCCTGATTGACTTTTCAAATTCAGCGTCGCGGGTAATGAGATGGTCGCTCGGTGTAACGATCATTGATGCCTGAGGGTCGCGGGCTGCGATGTGGTAGGCGGCCCAGGCAATGCAGGGTGCTGTGTTTCGACGGGCCGGTTCAAGAAGAATCTGGTCGTCGTTAAGTTCGGGAAGTTGTTCTTTCACCAGCGGTGCGTAGTGGCTGTTGGTGACGATTATGATGTTTTCCTTAGGTACTAACGGCGATATTCGGTCGTAACTCATTTGGAGAAGAGAGCGACCGGTGCCGAAAAAGTCGATAAATTGTTTAGGACGGTCAGTACGGCTATATGGCCAAAAGCGGCTGCCGATACCGCCACACATTATCACGCAATATCTGTGATTGTCGGTCATGATATAAAAATTTGGTATTCGATTTTGCTAAGTTAGTAAATTTATCACTAACGACAATTTTAAGTGTGTTCAAAATTACAATAGATTCTTAACTTTTGTTAAAAGGCAACATGAATCCATAGTCCCCCGTGCTCCGAAATCAATTCGACATGCGGGAGTTGCGACAGTATCTCCATGAGCCGCCGATTGTCGGCGATGTTGCCTGTAGTTATGTCGGCCGCCCGACCGCTCAGGTGATAGGAGCGTTCCGCGCCGCCTACCATGGAGTTAAGCCTCGGGCACCGATAGCCGCTGTTGACGATTATAGGTTTCTGCAGCAGGTTTCGCGCAGGGTCGAGAACATTGTCGATGAGGCGCTGCATGTTCAGCACCGCTTCGGGAGGGGGAGTGTTGTCAATGTCATGGCGCAGTGCGGTGGAGCTTCGTGAGAGCTCGGCGATGGTGAAGTGGCTTACGGCTTCTTTGGCTTTTAACGGAGTGGCTATCTCCATTGTGGCTATTACGGCGATGGGAATGTGTGTTTTCATTGCAGGACAGTAGTTGGTGGTTGTGCCTGCAAAGATAGTGTGGGGGATGCCTCGATTTCACCCCATAATGTCGCGAAGCTACAATGAGGTCATTGAATCGAGCAATTCCTGTGCGGTGAGGTCGAGAATCGGATGCCGCCAATCGGGCCAGAGCAGCGCGAGAGGACGCAGTACAAACTCCCTTAGGTGCATTCGGGGATGTGGAAGCGTCAGCGATTCGGAGTCGATTATGAGGTCGTCGTAGGCTATGAGGTCGATGTCGATTATGCGGTCGACATAGTTGCCGCTCCCGTCGCGATGCGATGCCGAGGATATCGACTTCTCTATGTCGAGCAGCGACTTGAGCATTTTTTCAGGTGGCATGGAGGTCATGGTCACGATGCCCATGTTCATGAATCGGTTGGACGACTCGTAGCCCCACGGGTCGCTTTCGATGATGGGCGAGCGCCTTGCGGGAGAGCCGCATAAATGCTCAATCAGGGCGACCGCCCTGCCGATTGCAGTTTCGCGATCGCCCTGATTGGAACCTATGTTTATGTAGACTTTATGCAAGAGATCAGAGTTGCTTCTTTACTTCAACTTCCTCAAACGCTTCAATGAAGTCGCCTTCCTGAAGGTCGTTGTAGCCTGCGATGCTTAGACCGCAGTCATAACCAGTAAGCACTTCCTTTACATCGTCCTTGAAGCGTTTCAGTGAGCCGAGCTCGCCGGTGTAGCGCACGATACCTTCGCGAATCAGGCGCACCTTGCAAGAACGCTTGATTTTTCCTTCACGCACGATTGCTCCGGCGATTGTGCCCACCTTGGAGATGTGGTAGGTCTGCAATACTTCGGCGGTACCGAGCACCTCTTCCTTAAGCTCGGGTGCAAGCATTCCGGCCATTGCGTCCTTGACCTCCTCGATGGCTTGATAGATAACCGAATAGAGTCGTATTTCAACGCCTTCACGCTCGGCGGCACGACGGGCGGCCTGTGAGGGACGCACCTGGAAGCCGATGATGATAGCATCGGATGCCGCAGCAAGAGTGACATCGCTTTCCGAAATCTCGCCCACAGCCTTGTGAAGCACGTTGATCTGTACCTCTTCGGTCGAAAGCTTGATGAGTGAATCGGACAGGGCCTCAATCGAACCGTCGACATCGCCCTTGACGATGATGTTGAGCTCGTGGAAGTTGCCTATGGCGCGACGACGGCCAATCTCCTCGAGGGTTGTACGCTTATTGGTGCGTAGTCCGAGTTCGCGCTGAAGCTGTTCGCGCTTGTTGGCGATTTCGCGGGCTTCCTGCTCGGTGGCCATTACATTGAATGTGTCGCCTGCGGTGGGTGCTCCGTTAAGACCGAGTACAAGTGCGGGAACTGCCGGACCGGCCTCCTTTATGCGCTGGTTACGCTCGTTGAACATAGCTTTCACCTTTCCGAAGTGAGTTCCGGCAAGGATTATGTCGCCAACGTGGAGAGTTCCGTTCTGTACAAGCACTGTGGCCACGTAACCGCGACCCTTGTCGAGCGACGACTCGATGATTGAGCCTGTTGCGGGACGGTCGGGATTGGCTTTAAGGTCGAGCATTTCAGCTTCAAGGAGCACTTTCTCCATGAGTTCGTCGACTCCGAGGCCCTTCTTGGCCGAGATGTCCTGCGACTGGTATTTTCCGCCCCAATCCTCAACGAGGTAGTTCATGGCTGCGAGCTCCTCCTTGATTTTGTCGGGATTGGCGGTGGGCTTATCAATCTTGTTGATGGCAAATACTATAGGTACGCCTGCTGCCGATGCGTGGTTGATGGCCTCAACGGTCTGGGGCATCACGTTGTCGTCGGCTGCGACGATGATAATACACAAGTCGGTGACCTTGGCTCCGCGGGCACGCATGGCGGTAAACGCTTCGTGACCGGGTGTGTCAAGGAATGTAACGCGTCGGCCGTCGCCGAGCTTGACATTGTAGGCTCCGATGTGCTGGGTTATACCTCCGGCCTCGCCTGCAATCACGTTGGCGTTGCGGATGTAGTCGAGCAACGAGGTTTTACCGTGGTCAACGTGTCCCATTACGGTGACAATCGGCGGACGGGTGGTAAGGTTGTCCTCATCATCCTCTTCCTGATGTATGGCTTCAACCACTTCGGCTGAAACGTATTCGGTCTTGTAGCCAAACTCCTCGGCCACAATGTTTATGGTTTCGGCATCAAGGCGCTGGTTTATCGACACCATTACGCCGAGATTCATGCACGTTGCTATTACGTTGTTGATGGGTACATCCATCATTACAGCGAGGTCGTTGGCTGTAACAAATTCAGTGAGCTTCAGCACCTTGCTCTCGGCTGCTTCCATTTCGGCAGCTTCGCGCTCGCGTGACTGGAAGGCCTCGCGTTTTTCCTTACGCCACTTCGCGCCTTTCTTCTGGCCTTTGTCCTTGTTGGTGAGGCGTGCAAGCACTTCTTTTACCTGCTTCTGAACATCCTCCTCATTGGCTTCGGCGTGGATGGGTCGCTTGTTGCGCTCCTTGGATTTGGGCGCTCTTTCGCGTTCGCGTTCACGGTCGCGGTCGCGATCTCTGTCACGCTCACGGTTGCGTTCGTGGCGAGAACCTCCCCCTTGTCCTTTTTCCGAATCACCGCCACGCTGTGAGGGCTGCTGGTTGGATGTCTTTTCGATGTCGACCTTCTCCTTACCGATGCGACGGCGCTTTTTGCGGTCGCCCGACTGCTGTGCACCGGCACCACCCTGAGCGTTCTGGGCTGCACGATCCTTGGCTATACGCTCGTTGCGGCGCTCTTCCTTGCTCTTTTTCTTGGGGCGAGTCTGCTGATTGATTGCCGACAGGTCGATTTTCCCGATTACGTTGAGCTGAGGGCCTGAAACGGTGCGTTCCATTGTAAACACATCGTCGGAGGCTGCGGGCTCATCCTGAACCGGCTCCTTCTGGGGCTGAGGTTTGGGCTCTTCCTTTGGCGCGGGAGCTTCGGCCTTTTTCACCTCGGGCTTTACTTCGGCACGAGGCTCCTGAACGGGCTTTGCAGCGGGTTCGGGTTTTTCGGGCTTGGGCTCGGCTTTAGGCTGGGGCTTGGGTTCAGGCTTCGGTTCTGCCTTGGGCTCGGGCTTGGGCGTTTCTACAACCTTAGGCTCGGGCTTGATTACCTCGGGCTTGGGCTGAGGCTTGGGCTCGGGTTTGGGTTCAACCTTGGGTTCGGGCTTGGGAGTTTCTACGGCCTTGGGCTCGGGCTCCGATTTCTTTACGGGCTTGCCGTGAGCGTCAAGGTCGATGTGTCCCACCACTTTGGGCTTGATTGTGGTTGTGGGGATTTTTATCTCCTTAACCTCGGGCTCGGCTTTGGGTTCGGGTTTTACCGCTCTCTCTTTCTGGCGGTCGGACGAGAGCTTCTCCGACTTGCTCTTTTGAGCTTTATCGCTGCTGTAAGCCGCTACCAACAGGTTGTAGGCATCCTCATCGATACGTGAATTGGGATTCATGTCGATGTTGATGCCCTTGGATTGAAGAAATTCAATTACTGTGGGAAGGGCAATGTTTAAATCTTTTGCTACTTTGCTTATCTTTATTCTCGCCATATATGTGAAAAGGGGGTTGTCGAAATTTAGTCTTCAAATTCAGCCTTGAGGATGGAAATCACCTGATCAACGGTGTCCTCTTCAAGGTCGGCCTTCTCGATGAGAAGGTCACGCGGCATTGCAAGCACGTTTTTGGCGGTGATGCAGCCGATGTTCTTGAGTGCGTCGATGACCCATCCGTCGATTTCGTCCTTGAACTCGTCGAGATAGATGTCGTCGTTGAACTCCTCGCCGGTGTCGCGATATACATCGATTACGTAGCCGGTGAGTTTTGAAGCGAGCTTGATGTTAAGTGCGCCCTTACCGATTGCAAGAGGCACTTCCTCGGGACGGAGGAACACTTCGGCGCGTTTCTCCTCGGTGTTGAGCCTGATCGACGATATCTTGGCGGGGCTGAGAGCTCGCTGTATGAATAGTTCGGGATTGGATGTATAGTTGATTACATCGATGTTTTCGTTGCGCAATTCACGCACGATGCCGTGGATGCGTGAGCCCTTGACACCTACGCATGCTCCTACGGGGTCGATGCGGTCGTCGTAGCTCTCTACGGCTATCTTGGCGCGTTCTCCGGGGATGCGTGCCACGGCGCGTATGTTGATGAGGCCGTCGTGTATTTCGGGAACCTCAAGCTCAAAGAGGCGGCGCAGGAATTCGTCGGATGTGCGCGATACGGTGATGCGGATGTTGTTGTTCTTGTTGTCGACGCGAAGGATGACGGCGCGCACTGTTTCGCCTTTGCGGAAAAAGTCGCCGGGGATGGCTTCGCTCTTGGGGAGAAGGAGCTCGTTTTCCTCTGAGTCGATGAGGAGGGTTTCTTTGCTCCAGGTCTGATAAACTTCGCCTGACACGAGGTCGCCTTCACGGCCCTTGAATTGTGAATAGATGGCCTCTTTCTGCAAGTCGAGAATCTTGGACTGAAGAGTCTGGCGAAGGTTCAGGATTGCGCGGCGGCCGAATTTCTCGAATATGATCTCGCGGGTGTGCTCTTCGCCGATCTCCACTTCGGGGTTCTGGTCGGCGCGTGCATCGCTGAGCGAGATTTGGGTATAGGGATTCGTCACCTCTCCGTCGGGGACAACTTCGAGGTTCTGGAATATCTGTACGTCGCCCTTGTCGGGGTTCATGATTACATCGAGGTTTTCATCGGTGCCAAACATCTTGGCCAACACATTGCGAAATGACTCCTCAAGCACGGAGATCATCGTTGTCTTGTCGATATGCTTAAGCTCCTTAAATTCGGCAAATCGTTCCACCATGTTGGTGGTTTCCTCTTTCTTAGCCATAGGGGTAATCTTATTTGAATTGTATAAAATATTTCACGTATTTGTTATCGGTAAATTTCATTTTCAAAGGCTCGTTCACGATGACGGGGCGTTTTTGTCCGGGCTCCTTGGCCTTGCGGGACACCTCGATGGTGAAGTCGTCGTCGCCCACCTCGGTAAGCACGCCTTTGAGCTTGCGGCCGTCGCCGGTGAGCACTTCCACCTCGTTGCCGATGTTTTTTACATATTGGCGGCGTATCTTGAACGGTGAGGTCAGTCCTGCCGAACCCACCTCAAGCTCGTAGTCCTCGACATCGCGGTCAAATGTTTCCTCGATGCGGCGGGTAAGATCGGCGCAGGTGTCGATGTCGACTGCCGTGTCGCTGTCAAGCTCCACGATTATTGAGTTGTCGGGCTTCACCTGTACCTCTACGAGAAATACATCGGTATCGGCTATCGCCTCTTGGATGGTGTCGATAAGTAATTGCTTGTCTATCATCGTGAGATTGTTGAGTGAGAATTACATAAACAATCAGAGGGGACTGTCGCCCCCTCTGGTTGTCGAATCTATTTGCAAAGATACGATTTATTTATGCGATATGCAACTATACGGTTTTTGAGGAGTGGCGCATTACCGACTTATATTGAATTTTTAATAAATATTAACTTTAGTCAGGCGCGTTTGATATATGCTTATGCCTTCTTGCGGTTGAGCCGGCGGCGCGTGAATATCGAGGTGACGGTCGATGTGAGCCACCCTATTAATGCCACGAGGGCGAGTACTGCAAGCAGGTCGATCCACTCCACGCGCACAGGGTAGGTGTCGATCGACATTGCGTCGTGATTGCCTCCGAGCTTGATGAATCCTCCCCACTGTTGAGCGAGGCTGAGGATGACTCCGGCGATGATGCCTATGACTCCTCCAAGGAGCGATATGAGCCATCCTTCGAGCAGGAATATTCGGGCGATGGTGTTACGTGACGCTCCGAGGGAATAGAGGGTGCGTATGTTGTCGTCCTTCTCGATGACGAGCATCGACAGTGTGGATATGACATTGAACGATGCTATGATGAGGATGAATGCGAGCAACAGGAAGGTTATCCACTTTTCGATGGCTATCATCCTGAACGATTCCTCTTGCTGGGCCATGCGGTTTTTCACCTTAAAGTCGGGGCCTAACGCATCGCGTAACCGCGATGCGGTCGATTCGATGTTGTCGTCGGCTTTGATTTCAAGTGCTGTGGCTTCAGTGGTGTAGTCGAGAAGTTTCCGCGTGACATCTATAGGCACGATTATAAGGTCGGTGTCATATTCGGGCTGCTCGACCTGAAACACTCCGCCCACAAGCAGCGAGTCGGCGCGGAACGAGCTTGCCGGATTGGCGGGATTTATCCTTCCCGTGCGTTTGGGCGCGTAAAGCATCAGCTGCTGTTCAAATCCGGGATGTGCCTCAAGGCTTATGGCGGCACCTACGCTCAGTGTAGCGAAATCGCCGAGGTCGTCCTCGGTCAGCAGGAAGTCGCCGTCGTCCTTCACTATGTCACGTATGCCGGTCAGTATGTCATAGTCTGATGTTACGCCTTTAAGGGTCACGGGCATCTGGTGAGGCCCGTAGATGGCGAGCGCCCGCTCCTCGATTGTGGGAGCTGCCGTCATGACACCCTCGACATTGGCTACGACGGCACACAGCGAGTCGGCATCGGCTATGGCCTTTCCCCGCACTGGCTCTATGCGCAGGTCGGGCGACAGCTGTGATATCTTCTCTGATGCGAGGTCGGTGAATCCGTTGAACACCGAGAGCACGCACACAATGGCCATAGATGCCAGAGCCACCCCGGTCACCGAAATGAGGGAGATGACATTGACTGCACTGTGGGTTTTCTTGGAGAAAAGGTATCGTAAGGCGACTCGGAGTGTAAACATTTACTGCTCGGGCTGTTGTGTGGGCTTCTGGTCTTCCTTGTGGTCCTTTGCCAGGAGGTTGTCGATGTTTTCAAGATAGTCGAGCGAGTCATCGAGATGGAAAGCGAGCTCGGGTGTCTTGCGCAACTGGTAGCGCACCTTCTGGGCCAGCTCGTAGCGTATCGTCTTCGCGCTGCGGTTGATGCTTTCGAGCATTTCGGCGGCTTTGTCCGACGGGAATACCGACAGGTAGGCTCGAGCTATGCTTAAGTCGGGCGACACGCGCACTGCGCTCACCGACACGATGACGCCGTGGGTTTTGGCTGTCTGCTGACGGAATATTTCACTCAGCTCCTTCTGAAGGAGTCGTGCTATTTTTGCTTGACGGGTTGATTCCATGATTATATACTGTTTTTGGTTGAACTTCTTATAATGAATAACGCTCGTGACTGCTGCAATGTTAGCTGTCGATGTGGGATTGGCGTTGCGCTGACGGCTTCTTATATATTATGGTCAAGCCATCGCGCAGAGGCAACATTACTTTTTCCACACGGTCGTCGGCGGCAACGAAGTCATTGAACGAGAGGATGCCGACGGTCTGTGCGTCATGTGCGCTTTTGTCGGCCACTTTGCCATACCATAACGTGTTGTCGGCGATTATGAATCCGCCGTCGTTGACATGTGGCAGCACGAGGTTGTAGTAGTCGAGATAGTTGCGCTTGTTGGCGTCGATGAACACAAGGTCCCACTTGCCTCCGAGCGACGGCACTATCTTTTCGGCATCGCCTATGTGCAGGTGTATCTGACCGGCTTGAGGCGATTCGTCAAATCGTTGGCGTATGAAATCCTCGAGCTCGTCGTTTATTTCCACCGTGTGCAGTTCGGCGCCTCCCGGCATCCCTTCGGCGAAGCAGAGTGCCGAGTAGCCGGTGAATGTGCCCAGCTCAAGCACGCGCTTCGGCTTTATCATGCGTGTGAGCATCTTTAGGAGTCTTCCCTGAAGATGCCCCGAACACATATTGGCGTAGAGGCACATCACGTGTGTGTCGCGGTTGAGCTTCTGCAGGTGCGCTGGTTCCTGGTCGATGTGCGACAATATGTATTCGTCGACTGTCAATTGCATGTGTTGGCTTCTTCAAGATTGGGTAGTTCAAATGACGAGTAGTTCTCGATTATTTTCCCTACGCGGTTGATTTCAAGGAACGATGTGCCGTGACCTTCGCCGAATGATCCTCCGAGATAGGCTATGTCGTCCTCGCGGGTGAGCAAGCCGGCTTCAATCAGGTGCTCAAGCCCGGTTATTAGGTATCGGCGCGATGATTCGGCGCGATGCTGGTGCATGGCTATTACTCCATAGGATAGGGCGAGTAATCTTACCACATGCTCGTGATGGCATATTGCGAGGGTGGGGTAGCTGCCGCGGTAGGATGATATGTAGCGTGCCGTGCGCCCGGTGTAGCTGTCGGTTATTATGGCTTTGGTGCCGAGTGTTGCCGATGAGGCTACCGCCTGTCGCGAAAGAAACGATGTGACATCGGCTTCGACTGTCGGGGTGATGCGTGTGTTGGCAAGCGATTTTTCGACTTCGTAGGCTACTCTCGACATGGTGGCTATGGCTTCTACGGGATATTTGCCATAGGCCGTTTCGCCGCTGAGCATGAGGGCGTCGGTGTGCTGGTTTACTGCATTGGCAATGTCGCTCACTTCGGCGCGTGTCGGGCGCGGGCTGTTTATCATCGAGTGGAGCATCTGGGTGGCCACTATTACCGGCTTGTGTTTGAGAATGCACTTGTTGATGAGCGAACTTTGTATGCCGGGGATTCGCTCGGCGGGTACTTCGATGCCAAGGTCGCCGCGGGCTATCATGATTCCATAGGAGGCGTCGAGGATCTCGTCGAAGTTGTCGATGCCTTCCTGGTTCTCGATCTTGGCGATTATTTTTATGCTGCTGTTGCGTGAGTCGAGTATTTCCTGGATGTCGCGTATGTCCTGTGCGCTGCGCACAAATGAATGTGCGATGAAGTCGAGCCCGAGGTCTACGGCATATCCTATGTTGGTGCGGTCGCGCTCGGTGAGCGACGGCAGGTTTATGCTCGCTCCCGGTATGTTGACGCTCTTGCGCGAACCGAGTTCGCCTCCGTTCTGCGCTGTTGCGTATATTTGGTATCCGTTGATGCTGTCGATGAGGAAGTCCAGCTCGCCGTCGTCGATTAGCAGGTGCATTCCGGGGCGGATGTCGTTGGCGATGTTGGAGTAGGAGAGGTATATGGTGTCATTGTCGGTGGTGCCGTTGGGGTCGCCGATGAATGTCACTTTGTTGCCGGCCGAGAACGACAGCGTAAGGTCGTCCTTGTTGGTCGTAGTGCGTATCTCAGGCCCTTTCGTGTCCATTAGTATCGCTATCGAAGGTGACACTGCGCGAACATTGTCGACTATTCGGCGGAAACCTTCAAGCTGGAGGTGTGCCGAATTCATTCTCACGACATTGAGGCCGTTGTCGTAGAGCGACTGAATGAACGGTATGTCGCATCGACGGTCCGATATGGTGGCTACTATTTTTGTAAATTTGTTCATTGTAGAGTGAATTATAGGATTTTGAAAAAAAATATGCGTGACACAGCTTCGGCATTATTGCCGGCTGTTCAAGAGGTGTTCCAACGCAAGTCGGTAGCTGTCGAGCCCGAAGCCTGCGATGACTCCGCGGCACACTCTCGATATCATTGAGTGGTGACGCACCTCTTCTCGCGCGTGTACATTACTTATATGTACTTCTATCACCGGCGCATTAATGGCTGATATGGCATCGGCTATGGCGAGCGAGGTGTGGGTGTAGGCTCCGGCATTGAGCACCACGCCGTCGGTTGCTCCGAATCCCACTTCGTGGAGCTTGTCTATGATGTCGCCCTCGTGGTTGCTTTGGAAGTATGCTATGTCGACCTGCGGATATCTGTTGCGCAACTCCTCCAGATAGGAGTCAAATCCTTTTGAACCGTATATTCCGGGTTCTCTGATTCCGAGCAGATTCAGATTGGGGCCGTTGATTATGGTGATGTTCATGTCGAAATTGTTTTTGCTAATTAAGCGTTTACTCATGCAAAGTTACTAATTATCGGTGAATTTTCATCAAAATCACCGTTAGCTATACATTAATATATTATTATGTAGCGATATTATCTGCATGGAGGTTGCTTTTTGCATGGTAAAGTTGGCGCGATTGCGTGAAATGTTATATATTTGTGATATGTTTTCATGTCTGATTTTAATTGAAAATACATAATCATTATCATGCGTCGACTAATATTCATATCCTTTTTTGCACTGATTGTGGCATTAAATGCCGTGGCCGGTAAGCGTGACGCTTCGTCTGATTCCGATAAGCAATATCTTATCGTGGGTGTCGCCTTCTATAATTTGGAAAACCTGTTTGACACGATAAATGCCAACGGCAAGTATGACCTTGAGTTTTCGCCTCAAGGTGCCCGCAAGTGGGATAGCGACAAATATTGGAAAAAAGTCAACAACCTTGCGCGAGCCATATCGGCCATGGCTACCCCCGAAACTCCGCTCGGTCCTGCCATAATAGGCATCAGCGAGGTTGAGAACCGCAGCGTTGTTGAGGATCTTGTGAAGGCTGTCGACAATCGTCTTGCCGAGGAGGGGCGCGACCCGTGGGGATTGCAGATTGTACACCATGAGTCGCCCGACCTTCGCGGTATTGATGTGGCGTTGCTATACAATCCGCTCTATTTTGCCGTTGAGAATGTCACGGCTCACACTCTCGTAATTCCCGACAACCCCGATTTCCGCACTCGCGATCAGCTGTGCGTTACCGGCTCATTGCTTGACAAGCCCATGAGCTTTATTGTCAACCACTGGCCTTCGCGCCTTGGCGGACAGGATGAGTCGAGCTACCTGCGTGAGGCTGCCGGCGAGCTGTCGAAGCACATTGCCGATTCGCTTTGGACCGTAAACCCCGATCAGGGTGTAATCGTGATGGGCGACTTGAACGATGATCCGTTCGACAAGTCGTGTGCCAAGTCGCTCGGTGCTGTGCGTGACATGAAGAAAGCCAAGCCTCACGGATTCTATAACCCGTTCTGGCGTGTGCTCGATCACGGTGTCGGCACATTGGCCTATCGTGGTAAGTGGAATCTGTTTGATCAGATTATACTCTCGGGAAATCTTGTCGACGGCGAGGATGTGGGGCTGCAGTATTGGAAATGCACCGTGTTTAACAAGCGATTCCTGCGCACGCCTTCGGGTCAATATAAGGACACTCCGTTGCGCACTTATTCGCGAGGCGAATTTCTGAACGGCTATTCCGATCATTTCCCTACCGAGATTTTTCTCCTTCGTGAGGTGACTGAATGAAAATATAATTAGTCTGTCGATTTTTTTGCGACACAAATATTTAGAAAAGATGACTCTGCTTTCAATGCACGGTCATCTTTTTTTTTCGTGTTCTACAGGTGTTGATTCCCAGGCGGTTGCGGATTTGTTTGGGATTTTGATTGAAAAAAGTGGCGAAAAAATTTGGCGGTTACGGACAAAGGGTGTAACTTTGCACTCGCTTTTGAGAAAGCGGTCATCCGGCGGAGGCCGGGACGCTCCGGAAGGGCGGCAACAAAATTTTGAACAAAAAGTTTGCGGGAATGAAAAAAACGTTGTAACCTTGCAACGCTTTTCCTGGAAAGCCCGAGAGAGCGAGGACATTGAAATTATTACAATAGACAAGAAGTAGTACAAGAGAAGGGTCATGTTAAACATGATTGCCACTCTGTCAATTCTGCGATAGCACAACACTCCGGCCAGGGGGTCGAGATGGAAGCGTTTCCGTCAAGACACAGAGAAAAATAAGAAAAAAGATACAAACAACGAAGAGTTTGATCCTGGCTCAGGATGAACGCTAGCGACAGGCCTAACACATGCAAGTCGAGGGGCATCGGGGCGAGGAGCAATCCTTGCCGCCGGCGACCGGCGCACGGGTGAGTAACGCGTATGCGACCTGCCCGTTGCAGGGGGATAATCGGGAGAAATCCCGTCTAATACCGCGTAACGCCGCGGGGCTGCATGGCCCTGCGGCCAAAGGGAGCGATTCCGGCAACGGATGGGCATGCGTGACATTAGCT
>CEBY01062084.1_pt1 | contig 58096 bp, 67 predicted proteins | sample 554731 | NCBI WGS metagenome assembly CEBY01 (sample SAMEA3182050, study PRJEB8094) | gut metagenome | biome: human; feature: gut; material: Stool; isolation source: human stools | place: Canada | collected 2012-02-22
GGCTATGGCGCTTCGCTTCACCAGACACAGGGCAGCAAAACGACAGGAGCATCAGGCAGAGGAAAAAACGGTGCAACAGATGCGGCTGCGGCGGCAGCAAAGCAGATGAAGCAGAGACTGATCGTTTCGTTAGTCTTTACGATCCCGCTGTTTTACATTTCGATGGGACATATGGCTGGCTGGCCGCTGCCGTCGTGGCTGCTGGGAGCAAGAAATCATATGATTTTTGCATTTACCCAGTTTTTGCTGGTGCTGCCGGTTTTGATTGCAGGCGGACATTATTTTAAAAACGGATTGAAAAATCTGTGGCATCGCTCTCCGAATATGGATTCGCTGATCGCATTGGGCTCCGGCGCGGCGTTTGTGTATGGCATCTATGCGATTTACAAAATCGCCTGGGGCTTTTCCATCGAAGATATGGATATGGTCGAGACCTTTGGCATGAATTTGTATTTTGAATCCTCGGCGATGATCCTGACACTGATCACTCTGGGAAAATTCATGGAGGCCCGGGCAAAATCCAAGACGTCCGAGGCGATCACGAAGCTGATGGATCTGGCACCGAAGACCGCGAAGGTATTAAGGAATGGACAGGAAGAAGAAATTTCCGTAGACGATGTACAGAATGGAGATATTCTGGTTGTCCGGGATGGTGATACAGTTCCGGTGGATGGAAAAATTACAGAAGGCTTTGCTTCTGTGGATGAATCTGCGATTACCGGCGAAAGCCTTCCGGTGGACAAGCAGACCGGAGATCCTGTGACCGGAGGTACGATCAACCGAACCGGATATTTTCAGATGGAAGCAACTGCGGTTGGAGAACATACGACACTGTCAAAGATTATTCAGCTGGTAGATGATGCGACATCCTCCAAAGCGCCGATTGCAAAGCTGGCGGACAGGGTCAGCAGTGTGTTTGTGCCGGTTGTCATTACAATAGCGCTGTTGGCGGCAATCCTCTGGCTGCTTGCCGGTCAGAGCTTTGAGTTTGCACTTTCTGTTGCGATTTCTGTGCTGGTAATTTCCTGTCCGTGTGCCCTCGGACTGGCAACGCCTACGGCGATCATGGTGGGAACCGGACGGGGTGCGGCGAAGGGTATTTTGATCAAATCTGCGGAAGCGTTGGAGATTACACATAGCATCGATACAGTTGTTCTGGATAAAACCGGCACGGTAACCCAGGGCAAGCCGGTTGTGACGGACGTGATCGCGCTGGAAGCAGACGGAAAAACAGCAGGTGAAAACACGCAGGCGTATACAGAGCTTTTGCAGCTGGCCTTTTCTCTGGAAAAAATGTCCAGCCATCCGCTTGCAGAGGCGATTGTCAAAAAAGCGGAAGCATGCTCAGCAGCGTTCCGGGAGGTTTCGGATTATGAGATGATCCCGGGACAGGGCATTGCGGGAACGATCGACAAGGCACGATGCCTTGCGGGAAACCGAAAACTGATGGAAACCAACCGGATCGACATTTCCGTAGCGGCAGGATTGCAGGAAAAACTGGCGGATGAAGGCAAGACGCCGTTGTATTTTGCACAGGGAGGAAAGTTCCTCGGCGTGATTGCTGCTGCGGACGTTGTAAAACCCACCAGCAGGGAGGCAATTGCCAGACTGCAGGAGATGGGAATGGACGTCATTATGCTGACCGGCGACAATGCAAGAACGGCAGAGGCAATCAAAAAACAGGTTGGCATCAAGACGGTTATTGCGGACGTGCTTCCGCAGGATAAAGAGGAAAAGGTTCGGCAGCTGCAGGAGCAGGGACATAAGGTTGCGATGGTGGGAGACGGTATCAACGACGCGCCGGCACTGGCGAGAGCGGATGTCGGAATTGCCATCGGCGCAGGAACAGATGTGGCGATCGAATCAGCGGATATCGTACTGATGAAGAGCGATCTGATGGACGCAGCATCTGCGGTAAGCTTAAGCCGTGCGGTGATGCGCAACATCAAGCAGAACCTGTTCTGGGCATTTTTCTACAATGCGATCGGCATTCCGGTGGCAGCGGGCGTGCTGTATCCGGCGTTCCATATTTTATTAAACCCGATGATCGGTGCGGCGGCGATGAGCTTCTCTTCTGTATCCGTCGTATCGAATGCGCTCCGACTCCGGTTCTTTACACCGAAGTGGAAGCAGGAGAGCGGTACTGCAGACTTGCAGACAACCGAAAACGGCGGTATGATGGAGCAAAGCACGGCAGCCGCGGAAATTGCGGATAGAATAGCCCAAAATGATGAATCAAAAGGAGAGACTACCATGAAAAAAACAATCAAAATCGAAGGCATGATGTGTCAGCACTGCGTAAAGGCAGCAACAAAAGCGCTGGAGGGCGTAGCGGGCGTGACCGCTGTAACCGTAAGCCTGGAGGATAAGCAGGCAGTTGTAGAAGGCTCAGCAACCGATGAAGCGTTGACTGCAGCAATCGTAGATGCTGGCTACGAAGTGAAGGGGATAGAATAAAATCTTGACAGCTCCTTTCCTGATTTTGTATAATGGGTAAAGTAAACATGTCAAAAGCGGATTGCCTGAAATAAAGCAGAGAAAACGGCTTTGTATAAAGATCGCTTCGCACAGGATTTATTTCAGACAGGGAAGGAACCGAATTTCATGGATAACGCGGACCCTGACGGGGAAACGAATTTTCTGAATTCCAATCACAATACAAAATGGACAGAGTCTGTGCTCTGTTGGAGGAAGCTATAGGAGGCATAGCCTGTTGGGAGTTCCCAATGGGTTATGTCTCTTTGTCGTAGAAAAAGGAGAGATTTTAAATTCATGGTAAAACTACTTTTGTTACTGATTATTCTGATCCTGGTCAATGCCTTTTTGGCGGCGTCCGAGGTTTCCGTTGTATCGCTGAATAAAAACAGGCTGCGGGAGCTGGCAGAGGACGGCGATCGGAAAGCACAGCGGCTGCTGAAGTTTGCAGAGGAGCCGAATATTTTTCTGTCTACGATTCAGGTCGGGATTACACTGGCAGGATTTTTGGCCAGTGCAGCTGCAGCGGACGGATTTGCAGGCAAATTGATGGCATGGTTGTATGAACGGTTGGGAACAAGCGGCATAAGTCTTTCTGTCTGTCATGTGCTGGCAGTTGTGCTGGTGACCGTCGTGCTTTCCTATTTTGCGCTGCTGTTTGGCGAGCTGGTGCCTCGGCGGATCGCGATGCAGCGGCCTGAAGCTGCAGAAAGAATGACCTGTAGTGTAGTCGGTGTGCTGACGGTGGTACTGCATCCGGCGGTATGGCTGTTGTCGAAGTCTGCAAAGCTGATCTTAAAGCTGCTTCACTTTAAAACGGAATCCGTAGAACGCAGCGTTACGGAGGAAGAGATCCGGCGGCTGGTTGACCTTGGCGGGGAAAAAGGAACGATAGACCACGATGAGCAGGAGTGGATTCAAAACGTGTTCCGGTTTGACGACATTTCGGTGCGGGATGCGATGACGAGAGAAGCAGATATGGTCTGTTTTTCGCTGGATGAGGCGGACGAGGACATTATTTCGACGATCCGGGAAAGCGGTTTATCCAGATATCCGGTTTACGATGAAGATATTAACGATATTATAGGTATTCTGAATGCCAGGGATTATCTCCTGGATCGTAAAAATGACAGCCCGTCAGGGTTAAAGGAGCTTTTGCGAGAGCCTTATTTTGTACCGGATACGATTCATGCAGATGACCTGTTCCGGGATATGCAAAAAGGAAAAATCCATATGGCCATCGTTATCGATGAATACGGACAGACGGCGGGGGTTATTACAATGGAGGATCTTCTGGAGGAGATCGTCGGAAATATTTACGATGAGTTCGATTCCGAGGAGCCGCCGGAAATCGTTCAGCTGGAGGACAATTTGTGGAGGATCTCAGGCGGCGCATATGTTGAGGACATTGCGGAAGCACTGGATCTGGATCTGCCGGAGGATATCGATTATGACACGCTGGGCGGCATGATCTTCAGCTGCTTGCGGATCATTCCTGCGGACGGCAGCCAGTTTGATGTGCAGGTCAACGGACTGAATATTCATGTGGAAAAAATGGAGGATCAGAGAGTGGAATCTGCACTGGTCAGCAAGATCCTGCCGGAGAAAGAAGAGGAAGAGTGAGCTGTAACGAACAAAAAAAGCCGGTCGGCACAGAAGAATTTTCTTCCATGCCGACCGGCTTTTTCATGTTATAGGAAATTACTTCGTAATTTTCCTATAACATGCAGGAGCGCACTGCGGCGGATAAGAAGCATGTCGCATATTGCGACCCGCCGCAGGCGGAGAATCCTGCTTCGCAGGATTCTTTTTTAAATAAGCTATTGTCAGCTTCAGTTCTGATATCCCATCGCTTTGTGCGTTCCGTTTCCTTTTTCAGGAGCGGCCTGTGTGTTGTCAGTAGACTGGCTTTCTTCAGAGCTCTGTGCGGAGGAAAGGGTGATGGTCAGCTCCTTTTCTGTATAAATGCCGCCCTCGCCGGGAGACTGTACCGTAATAGAAACCGCTTCTCCGGCTGCGTAGTACTGCAGCTTTTCTTTCAGCTCCTGAATGGTGCTGACGGTCTTACCATCGAATTTTGTGATGACGTCACCCTTGCGGATGCCGGCCGCTTCTGCACCGCTGCCCGGAGTAACGCTTGCTACATAAACACCTGCGGGGATGCCATAGGCTGCGTTGATGTTGGAATCTACGGTGATGCCTGCGATACCGATGCTGGATTTCTGGCTGTCAGCAACCTTGGTTCTGGTCGTCTCATTCATCAGCTCTTCGATGATGCTGGATACTCTGGTGATGGGGATTGCATAGCCCATGCCTTCCACCTCTGTGCTGGCAAGCTTTGCAGAGTTGATACCAATAACCTCACCCTTCATATTGACCAGTGCGCCGCCGCTGTTGCCGGGGTTGATGGCCGCATCTGTCTGGATGTAGGTAGGTGTCTCTTTTGTGGTAACAGTGCTGGAAATGAGAGTATTGCTGTCACTGGAATCCGAAGAGGAAAGGGTACGGTCTGTGGCGCTGACAATGCCGGTTGTAACGGACTGACCATAGCCGAGTGCGTTGCCGATGGCAACAACCTGTTCACCGACCTTTAAGGAATCGGAATCGCCCACTGCAGCCACTGCGATCTGAGACATTGTATCATCGGAAATGCTGGAAAGCGGAACGGCGATGACTGCCAGGTCGTTGTCGGAATCTGTACCCTTGATGGTTGCTTCGTAAACGGAGTTGTCAATGAAGCTTGCAGAAAGGGTATCCGCGCCTTCCACAACGTGATTATTGGTGACAATCAGCAGCTCCGTATCGTTTTTCCCAATGATAATACCGGAACCAACGCTGGTGCTCTCTACCTCCTGAGCCTGACCGCCGTAGCCGAACATGCTGAAATAGTTCTGTACCTCCTGTACAGATTTATTTGTGATGGATACGATAGAAGGCATAACGGATTCCGCAACGCTGGAGACGTCCAGACTTCCGGAGGATGCTGCGCTGCCTGTGCTGACCGGTGTGGTAGCCTTTAACAGGCTGCTGGAAGAGCTTGTTGTCTGGGAAGAAGCGGAAGCACTTTCCGAGGATGCAGCTGTTGAAGCATTGTTCCGATAGCCTGCCGCGTAGTTGACACCCAGAAAGGTACCGGATGCAACGCCGCCAAACAAAACAGCGCTCAGTGCAATTGCACCGGCTTTTTTGGCAATGCGTGCTGCACTCGTATTTTTTTTGCGGGGACGAGTCGGTGCCTGCTGTTCCGGGGTATTGGTATAATGATAATCCTGCTCTCTGTTGTCGAAGCTCTGGTTTTCATTTTCGTACATAACTGTCACTCCTTTTCTTATTCTGCCGGCGAGCTGCCTGATCGGTATCAGTCTGCCGGGAAAAACGGTTCAGCGCAAAGATTTATGCTGAACCATTGGTCTTTCTCTTTATCTGAGAAACAGTATAAAAAGGATTTGTGAGGAATGTGTTGGAAAAGTGTGAGGATTATGAGGAAAAATTGCGAAGGAATTGTGAAAATAGCTGTTGACAGCCGGATGGAGCTTCAGAATACTTTTGTATTCTGAATGGTTCCGGTTTCCCGGAAAATTTCCCATTCGCAGATATTGACCGCATGATCTCCGATGCGTTCGAGGTATTTGGCCAGCATCAGGGCATCGAGGCTCTCTATCGCATCGGAACGATCTTCTTTTATGTGGATAACGATATCATTCTTTACCTTATCAAAAAGCTTGTCGATGATATCATCGGAAGCGATGACATCATTCGCTTTTTTCTGATCCCGGGCGACAAAGGCGCTGACTGCCTCGTGTACCATCTCCCGGGAAGCTGCGATCATTGGCTGCAGATGTCCGGAATAGCGTTCCAGCTGCTTGTGATCCATCTGCTGAATCAGCTCTGCGATATCAGAGGCGTGGTCTCCAATGCGTTCGATATCCGTAACGACCTTCAGAATAGAAGAAACCGTGCGCAGATCCTGTGCGATGGGCTGCTGGGTTGTAATGAGCATCAGGCACTGAGCTTCGATGCTGCGCTCCAGGTTGTTGACATTGCGGTCATCGGCCACGATCCGCTCTGCCAGCTGCATATCCTTGTTTTCGATGGAAAAAAATAAATTTTTCAGGGAAGCTTCAACGAGGTTTCCCATTTCCTCCAGGCTTTCGGAAAGCTGTACCAGCTCTTCACTGTATAATTTTCTTGTTGTCATAGATACCTCCATTTAAAATGAAAAATCGCAATGTAATGCCTGTTTACTATGCTGGGAAAGAGAAAAACGGGTAGGGTCTGTCAGGATTAGCCGAACCGTCCGCTGATATAATCCTCTGTGCGTTTATCCTGCGGATGGGAAAAGATCTGCTTCGTATCGCCGAATTCCACCATTTCTCCTACAAGGAAAAAAGCGAGATCGTCAGAAATACGGGCAGCCTGCTGCATATTGTGAGTGACAATGACAACCGTGTATTTTTCCCGCAGGTCTGCCATCAGGTCCTCGATTTTCATTGTAGAGATCGGATCAAGGGCGGAGGTGGGTTCATCCATCAACAGGATTTCCGGTGAAACAGCAAGGGCACGGGCAATGCAGAGACGCTGCTGCTGACCGCCGGAAAGACCGAGGGCAGATTTTTTCAGGCGATCCTTGACTTCATCGAAGATCGCAGCGTTTTTCAGACTGGTTTCAACGATTTCGTCCAGCTGAGCCTTGTTTTTGATACCGTGGATCCTGGGACCGTAAGCGATATTGTCGTAAATGCTCATGGGAAAAGGATTGGGCTGCTGGAATACCATACCGGCTTTTTTACGCAGCAGAGTGACATCTACGTGGGGATCGTAGATGTCCTCGCCGTCAATTTTGACCTCACCGGTGATCTTTACATTGTCCACGAGGTCATTCATACGATTTAAGGTTTTTAAAAAGGTGGATTTACCGCAGCCGGAGGGACCGATAAAGGCGGTGATCGCTCCGGCCTTGATATTCATATTGATGTTTTTAAGGGCGTGATTTTCGCCGTAATACAGATCGAGGTTCTTCGTGCTGATTTTGATATTGCTCATGAATTCTCCATTCTGCAGGCGCTGCTGCGTCTGCGTTATCCTCCGGTTAATCGAGTTTGGAAACATCGAATTTCTTTGCGAGTATTTTGGTCAGAAGGTTGATAAAAAGGACGATGATCAGCAGGACAGCGGCAATTCCGAAGGCTGCGTCATATTGTGCCTTGGACATGCTCAAGTACAGCTGGATCGTAAGGGTTCCGCCGGATTCGAAGATTTTTTTGAAAAATCCTGCAAAGGTCTTTGGCAGAAGATAGCCGCTTCCGGCGGTGAATAAAAGGGCGGCGGATTCTCCGACGATACGTCCGATCGCAAGAATGATACCGGTGATAATGCCGGGCATTGCGGAGGGGAGCAGGATTGTGCGGATCATGTACCATTTGGTTGCGCCGATGCCGAGTGCGCCGCTGCGGTAGGTCGCAGGAACTGTTTTTAAGGCTTCCTGTGTGTTTCGCGTGATCAGGGGAAGAACCATAAGGGTCAGGGTCAGGGCGCCGGTCAGGATGGAATAGCCAAGTCCCAGGGTGGTTCCGAAAAATACCATACCAAACAGACCGAAAATGATAGAAGGAATACCGGAAAGGGTTTCTGTCGTAAATTCGATCAGCCGGACGATTTTTCCGGGCTTTGCGTATTCGTTTAAGTAGATCGCGCTGCCGACACCGATGGGAGTTGCGATCAGCAGGGTAAGGATAATGATGTAAAGCGTATTGACGATATTTCCGGCGATACCAAAGGTTCCCTTGATGGTGCTGGGAACGGAAGTCAGGAAGGAAAGGCTGATCTGGGGCAGACCTCTGAAAAAGACATAGCCCATAATCGCGATCAGTAAAAGGATGGAAAATGCCGCAGCCAGATCGATCAGAACGGTGAGAATGAGATCGGAAGACCGGATTTTTTTGTTTAAAATACTGGAGGAACCGGGGACCGTAAGCTCTGTGCTCATTACTCTTTTTCTCCTTTCAGAATTTTGTTCAGGGTCATGTTAATGATCATAATGAATACGAAGAGGACAAGGCCAATGGTGAATAGTACCTGACGGTGTAAATCTGCTGCATAGCCCATTTCAGCAACGATGGCGGTTGTCAGGAAGCGGACAGAGTGAAAGGGCAGAGGGGCGTTGACACTGCTTCCGGATACAAGGCTGATTGCCATTGCTTCACCGATCGCACGGCCGACACCGAGGACGATGGCGGTTGCGATACCGGATTTGGCTGCCGGGATCGTTACACGGAAAATTGTCTGGATCCTGGAAGCACCCAGACCCAGGGAGGCCGCCTTTAAGCTGGCAGGAACGCTGCGGAGGGCGGATTCGCTGATGTTGATAACAGTAGGCAAGATCATGATCGCAAGGACAAGCACGGCAGAAATAAGGTTTGCACCGCCGGTAAACTGATGGGTCGCAGAGCCTGCAAAGATTTTCTGCTCGAGTTTATACATTGCAGGGCACAGCAACAGGATACCGAGCAGACCGTAGATAACGGAAGGAATACCGGCGAGCAGCTCAATGGCGGGGCGGACGATTTTAGAGAGGGGCTTGGGCGCTGTTTCTGCAAGAAAAACAGCAGTCAGGACGCCGATGGGAACGCCCAGCAGGATCGCAAGGGTTGTGCCGACGATGGAGGTCAGAATGACGTATAAAATGCCGTAACTGGGATCTGCAGCGGTTGGCTTCCATACTGTGCTGAACAGGATCTCTGTAAGTCCCACCTTTGTAAGGGCGGGAGTACCATTTAAAAACATATAAACTGTAATGGAAATGACTGCAAGAACAGCGAAAAACGCGCAGATGGTAAAAATGATCTCAGCAGTTTGCTCTACCACGGATCTTGCTTTTTTATTGCCGATAATAGAATTCATAAAAATCCTCGTTTCCAGGCAGCCTGCAGAAGGCTGCCTTTAATCAAAGGTTATCCCCTATGCGGTTGTGCACAGAATACTGGAAAATGCAGGTCCGACATTGCCGGGCCTGCATCCAGCAGGGAGTGTTTTGGAAAAGAAATGTTGTCAGTCAACTGTGATCAGGCCAACGGATTTGATCAGAGCCTTGCCCTCATCGGAGGTAAGGTAATCAAACAGTGCCTGTACTTCGGTCTTCTGCTCGGAGATTTCACCTTTGGTTGCCATTACGAAAGGTCTGGACAGTGCGTAGTTGCCGGCTTTAATATTTTCTTCCGTTGCGTCTACGCCATCGAGCTTCAAAGCTTTTACGGAATCATCTACAACATCGAGAGAAACATAACCGATCGCACCGGGGGTGGAAGCAACCTTTGCCATAACGGCACCGGTGGAATCCAGTTCGTTTGCGTAAACGCAGGCATCTGCGATGTCCAGCAGCTCTTCAAACGCACCTCTTGTACCGGAGCCTGCCTCACGACCAACAACAACGATCGCCTGATCGTCTCCGCCAACCTCACTCCAGTTCTTTGTTTCACCGGTGTAGATGGAAACCAGCTGATCCTTTGTGAGATCTTCTACCTTGTTTGCAGGATCTGCAACTACTGCGATACCGTCAATTGCAACGATGTTTTCTGCGGCGCCTGCGCTCTTTTCATCGTCCTTTAAGTTTCTGGAAGAGTTACCGATGTCAACGCTGCCTGCCAGGACACTTTCGATACCTGCGGAAGAACCGGTAAACTCAGCAGTTACGGTCACGTTGGGATATTTTTCCATGAAGCTTTCTGCAACTGCATTTGCCAGCTTTTCCATGGAAGTGGAATCGGACATGCTGACGGAACCGGAAAGATCTGCATATTTGTCTGCACTGTCTGCGGCTGTGTCAGCAGCTTCAGTAGCCTCAGCAGCTGCTGTGCTGACAGCCTCGACGGGGGTTTCTGCAACTGTGTCAGCTGCACTTGCTGCAGTATCTGCTGCAGCAGTATTGCCGCAGCCTGCCAGAGTGCCAACTGCCAGTGCGCTCATTGTAAGAAGTGCGATCAGTTTGTTTTTCATAATGTTTCTCCTCCTTGATGCCGGAAGTATCCTGTTCCGGGCTGATGAATGAAATATAGTGAATGCCTGAAGCCATATGCCGTCTGCCTCATTGCGAGACTTATGATAAGTCATTTGAGCAATGCAAGATATCACGATCCGGTTAGGAATGGGTAAAGGTTGTGTAAAATGATGTCGGAGTCAAAAGCCCTGACCCGGATGCCTGTGGAGCGCTTCGAGGTGTAATACACATAAATATACATATAGAATGTATATCGGCGAATAATATACATACAGGTGAATATTTATACAAGAAAGAGGTAAAAAAGTGAATATTTTGTGAAAATTTATACTTGATTTTTAAAGGAAGTGTGATAGTATAGATGTCATGAAACGGAATTACAACGGAAAAGGAAATCCCGTTTAAAGATGTCTTTAAAAATAAATCTAAAGATAAAAGAATAAGGAGACATCAGAGGAGAAGATTGAAAAATAAGATTTTTCAATCGCGAGATTTGTGTCTGCGCGCACTTGACACAAACTCGGCATGCGCAAAAAACGTGCGCAGAAATGAGGAGAAGAAAAATGAAAATGAAAAAATTACTGACAAGCGTATTGGCAGTAGCCATGGTTGCTTCTCTGGCAGCATGTGGTTCTTCTGCATCCACAGAGACAACAGTACAGGCAACAGAGACTGCAGCAGAAAGCACTGCGGCAGAGACAGCAGCTGCAGAGACCGATGAAGCAGCCTCCACAGAAGCAGAAAGCACAGATACCGCTGCTTTTGATCTGGCTGGCAAGAAGATCGGTGTTCAGCTCGGTACAACAGGTGATCAGCTGGCAACGGAATATGAACAGAACGACGGTTCTACTGTAGAACGTTTCAACAAGGGCGCAGATGCAATTCAGGCATTAAAGCAGGGCAAGATCGATTGCGTAGTGATCGACTACAATCCCGCAAAGGCTTTTGTGGAAAAGAATGATGATTTACAGATTCTGGACGAAGAGCTTTCTTCTGAAGAATATGCAATGTGTGTCAACAAAGACAACAGCGAGCTGACTGCAAAGATTAACGAAGCGCTTACTCAGTTAAAGGAAGACGGTACGCTGGATGCTATCGTTTCCAACTACATCGGTGATGAGGCAGGACAGCATCCTTATACCTCTCCGGAAGGTGTAGACCGTTCCAACGGCACACTGGTTATGGCAACCAATGCGACATTTGAGCCTTATGAGTATTATGAGGATCAGAAGGTTGTCGGCATCGATCCTGATATCGCACAGGCTGTCTGTGATGTGCTTGGTTATGACTTAAAGATCGAGGATATGGAATTTGATGCAATCGTCAATGCAGTTGTTTCCGGCAAGGCTGATTTCGGTGCAGCAGGCATGACGGTAACAGATGAGCGTAAGCTGAGCGTAGACTTCACAGATACCTATGCAACAGCAAGCCAGGTGATCATTGTAACAAAGTAATTACAAGAGATAATCGGAAAGCAATTATAATATGGAAGATTTTAAACTCAAATTTATTGCAAACTTTATAACCGATAATCGGTGGAAGTACTTCACCAACGGATTGGGAACAACTTATGTTGTTTCCTTTTTCGCTGTTATTCTGGGCGTTGTCATCGGCGTGCTGATCGCAGTGGTGCGGTCGTCTGCAGATAAGCTGGACCGTCCTCCACTGGTGGTTAAAATTCTGAATGTGATCTGTAAGCTGTATCTGACGGTTATCCGCGGAACCCCTGCAATGATCCAGCTGCTGATCATGTATTACATCGTGTTCGGTTCTGTGGATGTCAGCAAGCGGCTGGTTGCGATTCTGACCTTCGGAATCAACTCCGGCGCATACGTAGCGGAGATCATCCGTTCCGGTATCATGTCCGTGGATCAGGGGCAGTTTGAAGCAGGCAGAAGCCTGGGACTGACCTATGTGCAGACGATGTGGTATATTATTATCCCCCAGGCATTTAAAAATGTCCTGCCTGCCCTGGGCAACGAGTTCATTACCCTGTTAAAGGAGACGTCTATCTGCGGTTACATTGCACTGACGGATGTTACGCACGGTGCGAATACCGTCAGAAGTCAGACCTATGAGCCTTATATGCCGTTGTTTGCGGCAGCTCTGATTTATCTGGTCAGCGTGAGTGTACTTTCAGCTCTGATCAGCAGACTGGAAAGGAGGATGCGTGTCAATGAGCGATAACGGACAGGAAAAACAGGTTCTGTTTGAAATCAAACAGCTCTGCAAGTCCTTTGGACCGACGAAGGTGCTGGATCATATTGATGCGACGATCCGCCAGGGTGAGGTAGTCGTTATTGTAGGTCCCTCCGGCTCCGGTAAATCGACCTTTCTGCGTTCCTTAAACCTTCTGGAAATGCCGACCTCGGGCGAGATTTTATTTGAAGGAAAAGAGATTACAGATCCGAAAAGCAATTTAAATCAATATCGTCAGAAAATCGGAATGGTGTTCCAGCATTTTAATCTGTTCGCAAATAAGACGATTCTGGAAAACATGACGCTGGCACCGATCAAGGTGTTAAAAAAGTCCAAGGCGGAAGCGGAAAAAGAAGCGATGGAGCTGCTGGCACGTGTCGGCCTTGCAGAAAAAGCAAACGCTTATCCGGCACAGCTGTCCGGCGGTCAGAAACAGCGAATCGCCATCGTTCGCTCTCTGTGCATGCATCCGGATGTTATGCTGTTTGATGAGCCTACCAGCGCGCTTGATCCGGAGATGGTTGGCGAGGTTTTAAGTGTAATGCGGGATCTGGCCCACGAGGGTATGACAATGGTGGTCGTTACCCACGAGATGGGCTTTGCCCGGGAAGTCGGCACGAGAGTGCTGTTTGTGGATGAAGGCAGGATCAAAGAGGAAAACACGCCGGAAGAATTTTTCGATCATCCGAAAAACGCGAGACTGCAGGAGTTTCTGTCGAAGGTGATCTAAAACAGATTTTCCGGAAAAATGACAGAAAAAGATTGATTTTGTAAAAATCATAAAAAATTGATATGAAATGGAAGAATTTCAACATGCCGGGGCAGTTGCAGTTCTTCCATTTCTTTTGTTACAATAAAAAGGATAAACTGGTTATTTTATCCGCGTATTTAGAGAATGACTTTTGATCAGGAGGAGCAGGAAAATGGAAAATGTAACACAGAAACGGACGCCGGGGGAATGGAGAGAGCTGTTTTCTTCGCAGGAATTTGAAGAAGCCTATGAATATGGGGGCGATGACCTTGGGGCGGTTTATCAGACGCAGGGGACAGACTTTGCACTCTGGGCCCCGACGGCAGAGCGGGCAGAGCTTTTGCTGTATCGGGCAGGAAGCGCAGAGGAGGGTGCAGCAGAGCCCTTTGACCGGACAGAAGCGGTACGCACAGAAAAAGGCGTTTTCCGTGTGCATAAAAACGGAGATCTTTCAGGTGTTTATTATACCTGGCTGGTAACGGCGGACGGTCAGACACGGGAAACTGCAGATCCTTACGCAAAGGCCGCCGGAGTAAATGGACAGCGCAGTATGGTGATCGATCTGAAAAAAGCTGAGCCGGAGGGCTGGGACAAAGATCAGGAGAAGCTGCCAAAGGCTCCGGCACCCGTTGTCTGGGAAGTGCATGTAGGCGATTTTTCCCACGATCCCCAAAGCGGTGTTTCGGAAGAAAATCGAGGGAAATATAAAGCGTTCTCAGAAAAGGATACCTGTCTGGATGGAAATACAGGAAACCCGACGTGCATGAGCTGGCTGAAATGGCTGGGTGTCACTCATGTCCAGATATTACCGATGTATGATTATGGTTCGGTAGATGAAACCGGAAAGAAGCTCCAGTATAACTGGGGGTACGATCCGATGAACTATTTTGTACCGGAAGGCTCCTATGCGACCGATCCGTATCATGGAGAAGTACGGGTGCGGGAATGCCGTGAAATGATCCAGGCCTTGCATCGCGCGGGAATCCGGGTGATCATGGATGTGGTGTATAACCATACATTCAGCATAGACTCTGTTTTCCAGAAAACTGTTCCGTATTATTTTTACAGACAGGAGGCAGACGGCAGCTTTTCAGACGGCTCCGCATGCGGCAACGATACGGCAAGTGAGAGAAGGATGTATCGCAGATATATGATCGACTGTATTTGCTACTGGGTAAAGGAATATCATGTGGATGGATTCCGGTTCGATCTGATGGGACTGCATGATACGGAGACAATGAATGAGATCCGTGCGGCACTGGATCGTCTGCCGGGCGGAAAAGAAATTCTGATGTACGGCGAACCGTGGACGGCAGGCAAGACTGCGATTCAGCCAGGCTATGAGCAGGCGCTGAAATGCAACGCAGCCCTTTTGTCTGACCGAATCGGATTTTTCAATGATGATATTCGGGACAGCATTAAGGGCAGTGTTTTTGAAGTCAAGGAGACTGGCTTTGTCAACGGAGCAAAGGGACTGGAGACTCAGATTCGTTCCAGTGTGCTGGGCTTCTGTGACGGAACAGGCGGTTATCAGCCGTCGTCTGCACAGCAGTCCGTTTCCTATGTCTCAGCCCATGACAATTATACGCTGTGGGACAAGCTGGTGCATACGCTGACGGACAGCATGGAGCCGGATTTTGGCGCATACAATGAAGTAGCTCTGGCGCAGAACCGTCTTGCCGCGGGAATTTATTTTACCTGCTTGGGGATTACGTTTTTACAGGCGGGAGAGGAAGCGGCGCGTACGAAATACGGTGACGACAACAGCTATCGCTCCGCGGCGAAGGTGAATCAGCTAGACTGGACCCGGATGCATGAATACCGGGATTTGGCGGAGTTTTACCGCGGTCTGATCCTGCTGCGAAAGAGTTTTCCGGCATGGAGGCAGAGAAGCCTGGAGGTGCTGGATCAGATCTCCTTTGTGGACGCACCGGAAGGCTGCGTAGCCTTTATCATCCGGACAGGGGCTGAGCCGGAGGCTGCAGCAGAAAGCGTCCTCACAGACAACGTTGCGCCCTGGCAGGAGCTGTTTATTATTTACAACGCGAATAAGGAAGCTGTGGAATTTCGACTTCCGGGCGGGAAAGGCTCTGATCCGGAACAGGAGCCTTCTGAAAATTATTTTGCCTTGGAGGGCAAGTGGCAGTTGCTTACAGATGGAACACGGTTTAAAATAAAAGAGGACACGAAATTAGAGCAGATAAAAGAGCTGGAAGGTTCTGTATGGGCAGAACCGGTGTCTATTACAATATTAGGAAGATAAGAGGGAACAGGTATGAGAACAAGCGGTGTGCTGCTTCCGGTATTCAGTCTTCCGTCTCCGCACGGGATCGGCTGCTTTTCCAAGGAAGCATATGAATGGGTGGATTTTTTGAAGCTGGCAGGACAGCAGTATTGGCAGATCCTGCCGCTGGGACCGACAAGCTATGGGGACTCCCCGTATCAGTCCTTTTCTACGTATGCGGGCAACCCGTATTTTATTGATCTGGAGGAGCTGGTGGAAGCCGGGTTTCTGACCAGAAAAGAGGTAGAAGCCTGCGATTGCGGCAAAGCGGCCAGAGATATTGATTATGGAAAACTGTATGAAAACAGAATGCCGCTCTTAAAGCTGGCATATGAGAGAAGCCTGGAGAAGCCTGACCCGAAGTTTACAGCATTCTGGACAGAAAATGCCTGGTGGCTGGATGACTATGGCCTGTTCATGGCAGTGAAGGATATTTTTGACGGAAACAGCTGGGATCAGTGGGCAGAGGATATTCGCTATCGCTGGGATAATGCGATGTGGTATTACAAGACCAACTATTCTAAAGAAATCGGCTTTTATGTATGGCTTCAGTATCTGTTTTTTACACAGTGGCAGAAACTTAAAAAATATGCCAATGATAAGGGACTGAAGATCATTGGTGACATTCCGATCTATGTGGCATATGACAGCGCGGACGTCTGGGCACATCCTGAGATGTTCCAGCTGGATCAGGAGAGAAAACCCGCCGCAGTTGCAGGTTGTCCTCCCGATGGATTTTCTGCAGATGGACAGCTGTGGGGCAATCCGCTGTATCGCTGGGATCATCACAGAAATACCGGCTATGACTGGTGGATAACACGGATCTCCTGGTGCTTTAGACTGTATGACGTTGTCAGAATCGACCATTTCAGAGGCTTTGATGAATATTTCTCCATCCCTGCAAAGGACAAAACCGCGGTGAATGGTCACTGGGAAAAAGGTCCGGGTATTGAGCTGTTTCAGGCGATCAAGGCACGTCTCGGTGAAAAACCTATTATCGCAGAGGATTTGGGCTATGTGACGGATACTGTCCGCAGAATGGTAAAGGAAAGCGGCTATCCGAATATGAAGGTTCTGGAATTTGCATTCGATTCCAGAGATTCCAGCGGCGCGGGTGATTATCTGCCGCATAATTATGAGCATAACTGCGTAGCTTATACTGGCACCCATGACAATGAGACGATCCTGGGCTGGCTGTCCAGCATTAAGCCGGAAGAGGTTCAGATGGTGCGGGCATACTTAAACCGTCCTACAGAGAGCAAACAGGTTTTGGCATCCGAGCTGGTTCGTACCACCATCGCTTCTGTGGCGGATACCTGTATCATTCCAATTCAGGACTATCTGGGACTGGATAACAGCGCAAGAATCAATTTCCCGTCAACGCTCGGTACGAACTGGCGCTGGAGACTGATAAAGAGTGACCTGACAAAGGCGCTGGCAGATTCTATCCGCAAGCAGAATATTGTTTACGGCAGAGTGAAGTGGGAAGATCTGCAGGAGGATGAAAAACCGAAGGATCCGGAAGAAGAAAAAGAGACAGAAACAGAACCCAAGCAGAAAAAAGACAGTTCTGTAAAGGAGGCAAAAGACTGATGGAATTCGGAAAATTATGCAGTTGGGAAAAGCAGGGCAATCGTGTTGTTTTTCAGTTTGAGAAACGAACGGGACGCGTGGAGATCCTCACACCGGAGATTTTTAATGTATTTTCGGGAGTGGTGAGTGAAGAGCATCGCTCTAAGGCCATTGAGGGAGACAAGTCTGTTGCAGTTGATTTTACGGCGGCAGAAGCAGACGGTGCAGTAGAAATTTCCACAGATGCAGTGACTGCACGGATTTACGATGATTTCAAGGTCGATTTTTATAAAGCGGACGGCACCGTTTTGTGCCGGGACTACCGGGGCAGCAGAAAGATCTGCGCTGGTCTGAGTGATGAACTGAAGGCATTAAAAGAAGCAGAGGGACACAGTGTAGAGGAGCAGCGCACGGAAGCGGTAGAGGTTGTCAAGCAGCTTGAGGGTGACGAAGCCTTTTACGGACTTGGTGATAAGACCGGCTTTATGGACAAGCGCGGCTATGAATATGTGATGTGGAATACGGATGATCCGGCTCCGCAGATGGACAATTTCAAGTCCCTCTACAAATCCATTCCGTTTTTTATTACCTTACATAAAAATGCAGTGTTTGGCCTGTTCTATGATAACACCTACAGATCCTGCTTTGATATGGGCAAGGAATCGGAGGAATATTACTGGTATGGTGCTGCAGACGGCAATCTGGATTATTATCTGATCGCCGGCGAGAGTATGCCGGAGGTGCTTGGCAATTATACTTATCTGACAGGTACGGTTCCGGTTCCGCAGAAGTGGACCCTGGGCTATCATCAGTGCCGCTGGAGCTATATGTCTGAGGAAGAAATCCGGGATGTTGTTTCCCACATGAGAGAGTGCGGAATCCCCTGCGATGCCATTCATCTGGATATCGATTATATGGATCACTACAAGGTATTTACCTGGACACCAGATAAGGAACGTTATCCGGATCCGGAAAAGATGATCGCAGATCTGGCGAAGGACGGCATCAAGATCATAACCATCATTGATCCTGGTGTAAAGCTGGAAGAGGGATATTCTGTTTACGACAAAGGTGTGGAGAACGGCTATTTTGCAACGACGCCGGAGGGTGAGATCTATGTCAATGCAGTATGGCCGGGAGATGCGGTTTATCCGGATTTTGGCAAAAAAGAAGTGCGTGACTGGTGGGGCGAGAATCAGCAGTTCCTTGTAGATAAAGGCGTACGCGGCGTATGGAATGATATGAATGAGCCGGCAAGCTTCCGCGGGGAGCTGCCGCAGGACGTTGTGTTTACCGATGAGGACGAAAAGAGCGACCACGCGAGAATGCACAACGTTTATGGTCATAACATGGCAAAGGCAACCTACGAGGGCTTAAAGCAGCGGGACGGCAGACGTCCGTTTGTCATCACGAGAGCCTGCTATGCCGGCACGCAGAAATACAGCACAGCATGGACAGGCGACAATCACAGCATTTGGGCGCATCTGCAGATGGCGATCCCGCAGCTGTGTAACCTTGGTATGAGCGGAATGTCCTTTGTCGGTACAGACGTGGGCGGTTTCGGTTCGGATTGTACAAAAGAGCTGATGTGTCGTTGGGTAGAGGTTGGATGCTTCTCTCCGTTATTCCGAAATCATTCCGCAATCGGAACACGGTATCAGGAGCCCTGGAGATTCGATCAGGAAACCGTGGATATTTACCGGAAAGCAGCACAGCTTCGATATCATCTGATCCCGTATTATTATGACCTGTTCTTTACCGGAGAGAAGACCGGACTGCCGATCATGCGTTCCCTGGTGCTTCATTATGAAAAGGATGAAGTAGCAAAGGAGTGCAATACAGAATTTTTGGCAGGCCCGAATCTGCTCGCTGCGCCTGTTGTAACCCAGGGCGATCGCAAGAAGATGGTTTATCTGCCTGCAGGAACCTGGTATGACTACTGGACAGGTGAAAAGATTTCCGGCGATCAGGGACAGTGGATTCTGCGGGATGCTCCGCTGGATACCTGCCCGCTCTATGTAAAAGCAGGCGCAGTGCTGCCGGTATGGCCGAAGCAGAATTACGTGGGCGAGAAGGATACCAATCAGGTGCTGATGCTGGAGGTGTATCCCGGAGAAGGAAGCTGGGATCATTTCCAGGACGACGGCGAAAGCTTTGCATACCGCGATGGTGTATACAATCAGTATCACTGCGAACTCAAAGACGGAAAGCTGACCGTATCCTGTGTTCATGATGGCTATGAAAAGCATTATCAGCGCGTACAGGTTCATTGCCTTGGAAAGACCTTTGAGGCTGAGCTGAAGGACGGCGCATGCTGTGTAGAACTGTAAAAAACGCTCTACAGGGTTCATAGAAAACAAAAAAGACCGCAGAACGTGCACATTGTTTGTACGGGTTCTGCGGTCTTTTTGGATTCATGACATTAGAATGCACACTTTACGGGAATTCTAATGCTTGTATAAACTTAGTGTGTTTTGTCGGAGCAGGCTTGGGTTTTAGTCAACCTTTACCGGGTTGGTAACGCTGACGGTATGATCGTACCATTTTCCCTTGGTTCCGATCAGGGCGAGGTCGAAGTCTTTATCCAGCGCTTTTACCGGAACGTCAAATCCGTTTACTTCTTCGGTCGTGCCGTCATCGTAGGTTACGGTATCAGTGGTGGGCTGTAAAAGCTCTGCACCATCCTTTTTGGCGTCAGCAGCCTTGCCGACAAACAGGTTTACGATGTTTTTGGAGGTCAGGCTGATGTGAATGGACATCTGTCCATCTTTTACAGTCAGGACACCTTTTCCGTCGTTTGCTTCATTTACATGGAACATGCCGCTGTCAGTTTTGAACTCTGCTTCATAGGTTCCATCTTCCAGGACAGCATCTGTAGTGTCAGAGTTGGATGCAGCCGATGTGCCGAGCTCTTCCATAGCAGCGTGTGTGTGGGAAACATATAAATCCTGGATGACAGGGATCTGTCCAAGACCGGCGATCTGGGTTTCAATGCTGTCAAATACGCCGGAGGCTTCGAACTGGCTCTTCCAGGAGTCATCATCGTCGCCAGCCATATCATTGTTTGCATGGTCGCCGGCAACAACCATCAGAGGACGGAGAATTACTTTCTTGTAGCCGGCTTCCTGAATCTTTTCGATCACTGCTTCGCATGCAGTATCTTCAGGTTCGCCCTCTACAGTGCCGATGAATACATTGTCATATCCGAGGGCATTCATCTGGTTCTGCATCTGGCTGTAACTGATTTTTGCGGTATGAGAGGTTCCGTGTCCCATGAATACGAAAGCAGTTCCGTCTTCCTTTGCAGCGTCAAGGCTTTCGTAGCCTGCAGTTTTTACTGCCTCTGCTGTAACTGCCTTTGCAACCGCTTCTTTATCACTGTTTACGGAATCGTCTGCAGAGCCCACTTCACCCAGAAGAGGCTCGGCGATGGATACGGATTCAAACTTGTCGCTGTAGCTTGCAACCGCTTCGCTCAGTTCGTCATATTCTGCACCGTGCATCAGATGAGTAGGCTGTACGATCAGATTCTTTACACCGTTATCAACAGCACGCTGCAGTGCCTGATCCATGTTGTCGATTTTTTCACCATCCCGTGCCTGCACATGGTTGATGATGATCTGGGCAGTAAATGCACGTCTTACGGACCAGTCGGGATATGCTTTCTGCAGTGCTTTTTCGATGCCGCCGATATCCTCTGCACGGCTGTCGTTAAAGGAAGTACCAAAGCTTACAACAAGCAGTTCGTTTTCCCCGATCTCATCTGCGTTTAAGGGATCATCCTTGGAAGCGTCGCCGGTATCTCTTCCGAAATAATCGGGATCGGCGTTTTCGCCTTCTACCAGTTCTTTCTGAGCATCCGTCAGCGCATCCCATGCTGCCTTTGCTTCGGCACACTGCTCATCGGTGTTGTCGTTTCTTTCCTGAACATAGATCTGGTCGATCAGGGCAGCTACTTTGTCTGCGGCTTCCTGGTCAGATTCTGCGTCAGCGGTTTCCGCTTCCGTCGCAGTTTCCTGCACAGTTTCAGTTGCGGTGGATTCCACAGCGGTTTCAGCTGTAGAGCCACATCCGGAAACCAGCGCAGCAGTCATCGACATGGATAACATCAGTACGATCAGTTCCTTTTTCATAAGTTCCTCCTTGGGAATAGGTTCGGATTGCAGAAACGACGGGCGTCGGGCAATCCGGTATCAGAGGACAATAAAATTTTGTCCCAACAATGTGTGGATATGGCGATAAATGAGTGATACGGGAAATTTTCGTTCAGATGCCGTTGAAAAAAGAGAAGAAAGGCGAAATGTGCAAAGTTGGATCGCTGAATCAACTCCATAGCGCGGAGCCATAGCTTCGAATCTCGGAGCGCAACAAAATAAAACCAGAAGTGTTTCTGATTTTGCAGATTTCGTACTGCCAGTTTCTCGTGGCATGAATTTTCATTGTTACCGTTCACTCGTACCGTTTTGTAAGCAAAAATGAGCTGCGAAGCAGCGGAGAGCGTCGAAGACGCGGGTTTTGCGAATGGCGCGGGTGAACGGTAACTTTTCATTCCTGTACTGCGAAAGGCAGGTCTCCCGACTGAACGCTCTGACGCTTCGACTCCCTTCCCGGTCTCCCAGTGGTAATAAGCCGTCGCTTGCGAATCACGGTGACGAGTTCGCGCAGGATTTGCACCCGCTTCCCTTTTCACCAGACGCATATGGTCTGACACCTTACGCATTTATTCAATTATGCCTTATGCCAAATTATTCTAGCATTCCTATAGTTAGTTGTCAATGTAGGGGGAAGAACGAGATTTGTGTCTGCGTGCACTTGACGCAAACTCGGTATGCGCAAAACGTGTGCGCAAAAATGAGAGGCAAGATGGAATCTGATTTTCGGAACGTTGTTACTGATGGAAAATGCGAAAAATAAGCGGCTACCGAATCCTCGGAAACCGCTTGTTCATGACAATAGAATGCTCGCAAAGCGTGCATTCTATTGTATACTGTCTTTTTAGAAGAGCGACAGACGGGGCTCGAACCCGCGACCTCCACCTTGGCAAGGTTTACAAGAGATTGGATGGAACGAAAACCCCTGATAAATACGGCATCCACATAACGCTTTTACAAATTTTTGTGTAATAGATTGCCGTTTTGCAAGAATGAAACTTTGGAAAAACTTTGGAAGAAAAAACGTTCAAACTGACTTTAAAACAGTATCCGAGTAACCGGAAATAACCGCGGAATTTGTCTCCTGGACAACCTGTGCGTAACACTCCAGCATAACGCGGGGGCTGTTGCCCATGATTGCGGCCACGTCCCTGACCTTTGCTGGCTCGGATCCGGTCAGGATATTTGTGGCAAAAGAGTGTCGCTGGTTATACAGCGGGATCTCCGGAAGCGGATCCTCCGGGAAGGCATCATTATAGGATGCAAGCAGCCGCCGGAAGCCTTTGGAGTAAACGTCCGGAGTGATCGGAGCGCCGAACCGGGAAACAAAAAGAAAATCGTTATCGGCAAAAGCGGGATGATTGGCACGCATGGAATCTTTCCAGGCGATGTGTTTGTCGATCTGCTCGATGGCAGCAGGCGGCAGCGGGAGCCAGCGGTGGGATCCGGCCGTCTTTAAGCTTGTCTTATCTTTAAACTTGCTATACCCACTGTTGATGGAGATTCCGCACAGGTCGGGACGATATTCTTTCTGCAGCATTCCACACACTTCCCCAGGGCGCGCAGCACACAGGGCAGAGACGATCAAGAGCGGATAATACTGTGATCCGGAAGACTTGGCAAAAGAAAGGAAAGCGTGGATCTGCGTGGGAGTCCAGACGGCTTTTTCCTTTTTGGGAACAGACAGGCGCCGCGCGGTTCCAAGTGGCAGAGCCATTTTATATTCGTCCTGGCAAAAGTGGGACATATTAGACAGGACGTTAATTGTTTTGTTTACGGTTGCCGGTGCGTACTTTTGAGAGAGCAGCCGGACGTATTCCCGGAAGTGGTCGGAGGTCAGGCTTGCTATTTTGCGATCCCCGAAAACGGGACCAATATATTTATTGTAATACCCAACATAAACCTTATAAGTGGGGGCGGCAAGGGCCTTTTGTGCGTGTGGCTGCCATGCTGCGTAAAGCTCTGCAATGGTCAATGTTTTGCTTTGCACTTTGCTGGATGCCCCGTCCTTTCTTTGCATTTCCATTTCGCGCCGGATTTTTGATTCATCCGTCAGTGCCTCCGAACGCTTTTCGCGGAGGGGACCGCATAAGGATTTTTTAGCAACAGAGTCATAGACGGTGGCGTAGTATCTTTTTGTTTCCTTTCCACTTTTTCTGGTCGTAATTTTTGTTTGTACAGACATCTTTTTCCCTCCTGTTTGTAAAAAAGAGTATAAAAATAACACCTATGCAGGTGCAGGAGGTTTGTGGTATAATTTTCATGTCGGAGAAGATTATACCGACCATCTGGTCTGCATAGTTTTCTGGGAACGCCTCGGTGTTGGTAGCACTGGGGCTTTCCTTTTTGAATAAATCATTGATGCAAAGCGTAAGATCGGCTTGGCGTAGCCATGTTGTAGAGCTGTCCATCGATCAGCTCCGCGCGCTGCCCGTCTGGTAAGTTCCAGTAGTCTTCGGATGTGCAGGTGTGTTGTTTCGGTAAAGGCATAGGCGATTCTCATTTCAATGAGAATTTCCGTTATTGAGCTTTTTAGATAAAGAAAGCAGTTTATCTCTATCCCATAGCTTAACGCCGAGCGCAGTTGCTTCTTCTATTGCTTGCTTGGTAAAATAGCGGTTAGTCATAACAACTGCTATATCCCTGTGGTAAATACTTTTTCCGGTGTGTGCTTGTTGTATGGCGGCATTTCCGATGCTTGAAGCATAACATTTACATTGTATAGCGTAAGTTATATCATCCTTTTCAGCTAACAGATCAATCCCGTGATCTCCAGTTTCTGATGTAAGTTGGACATTTTCAAAGCCGTTGATTATTAGTAAATTAAGGCAGAATTTTTCGAAAGTTATGCCATCCATTTTATCCATTTCATGGATGATAGCATTTGATGGTATATCTATCGGTGTTGGGTCTATGCCAATAATTTTCTTTACTTCTGGAAAATCGCAAATATACAATAAATCCAAAAACGATTTAATGGATAGATTGTGAAAATCAAGTTTAGTAAAAAAGAGACAATAAATACCTAAACGATGATTATTAAGCAATAGATTAGTAATATATTTTTCAAAGTGTGGAGCTTTTTGTACCGCAAATAGTTCATTTATAATGAAGATTATTTTGGGCAATTTATTATCTGGTTGTTTCAAATTATACGCATCAATATTTGTTGCATTACAAGAAACAAATTTTTCTATTCTATCATTCCTTTCGGATATTAGCCAATCTATAAGAAACGGCAGTTTAGTAATGTCATTTACAACGGGTATGAGTAATTGCGGAAAATCGTTATACTTCCTGTAGGGCAAAAGATTGTTATCATATATGATTGTTCTCATTACATCTGGAGAGTTATGAGAAAATAGGAAGTCTATTATTTCAGCTTGCTGATTTTCACTAATTTTATATACGAGAATATTTTTGAAATCTTTTAAATATTCTCCATCATATAAACAATATGTCGTAGTGAATTGCGTTTCTGCTTTTAGAAAGTTATTTTGGAATGTATTCTTTGGAAGAAAATTAGTTTCCAAAAATATTTCTGGGTCATTTGAATTTGATATATCTTTTAAAAGCTGTTCAAAATCGTTAGAATTCATAAGAACTCTGCGAGGAGATGTGCCAATTTCTTCTCCGACTACATGAGTTTTAGCCAGTTGATCCATGATTTGTGCAGCACGATTAAAACCAATTTTAAAAATACGTTGCAACATTCCAATAGAAGCCATATTTTTCTTTATTACAAATCTTCCTGCTTCTCCGAAGTAAGGGTCAAAAATTTTTTTAGGCATCGTATTCTCCCGTACATGTATATTATTTCATTCTTAATTCAATCAAATTCTTTTGATATCCCGTAGCCCTTGCAACCTGATCTATGGTGCAATCCTGGTATTCCAGCAAAACTTCATCTGATATCAATAATTCCATTGCAAACTTATTGGCTTCGATCTCATTTTTTGAGTTGAGCAGCAGTGTTTTATTTCGTATAAAATAACAGTTTTCCTTTCTGTGCAGGATTGCGTGTCCGAGCTCGTGAGCCATTACCAGTTGTTTATCGTGGTACGATAGGTTCTGGTTCAAAAAAATGTATCTGTGATTCTTTAAAAACATATAACAGCCCTCATATTTCAGATCACCGAACTGATATAAAATATTCAAACGGTCGGCAATTTCAAAAGGGTCTGATGTGTTATATTTCCGTTTATAGTAGTTGACAATCTTTTTGATGTCCTGCAATCAAATCACCTACTTTTTATATTTCTTAGGAGTGTATTTCTCCTTGTTGATTATTTTCAGGCGGCGCAGGGCAATTTGAAGCTCGTCGCGGAACAGATCAGCAGCTTCGGGGTCAAGGGCTTCGCCGTTGTAGCTGGCAGGACCATCTTCACCGGCAGTGAGCTTTGCCATGATGTTGTCAACGTCTTTGGCGATGTCACGTTCGTCTTTGGGCGTGATGCCTTCTGTTTTTTCATCAATTAAATCTGTTTTACCTATATTAAAGTAATCAGCTAAAAGTTGTACTTTTCCCATTCGAGGAAGAGCTATTCCCTGACACCATGTATTGAATGTTTGTGGAGAAACTCCAATAGCATCTGCAACTTCCTTTTGCGTTTTGTTATTCAAGGAAAGATAATTATTTAAGTTTCTTGAAAATATCTTTTTCTGTTCTTCATCTGCCATAACGATACCTCCTATTTGGATAATACAATAAAATAGTATTAAAATCAACAAAAAGTCAAAAAAAAATTGATTTTAGTATTGACATCAAATTTAATTTGATTTATTATAATAAGCGAAAGGAAGGTGATTTGAATGGATAAATTCCAAATAAGTCTGGCAGCTGCGCGAGTTAATGCCGGACTTACACAGGAAGAAGTCGCAAAAGCCATGAAAGTCGGGAAACAGACGATCGTGAGTTGGGAAAAAGGTAATTCAGAACCTAAGATGTCCCAGAGCAGAGAATTAAGCGAACTTTATAAGATTCCGCTGGATTATATTTTTTTACCCACAAAATCAAATTAAAATTGATTCCAAAGAAGGTGGAGAGATGGATGAAAAAGAAAAAAACAAGGCAGTGGACGAAACAGTCCTCTCAATCTGTGAATGGATTCAAGTGGAACTGAAAGAATCTGGTTCTTTCCCAGGCTCAATGATGTTGCCGGCTATGGTAAATGCACTGGCTAATTTGGTATCAGCCAGCGCAGATAGATACGAGCCAGTTTACCAGAGATTATCAGATGGAATAGCGACCATCTATCAGAGGAAATGAAAAACAAGAATTGATTCCAAAGGAGGGAACCAAAATGGAAACATTAAGCTATTACATCGGAAAAGAAAGAGAAATAGAGATCGGCGAAGAATATTACCTCGGACAGCTCTGGGACGGAAGCGGAGATGTTGAGGATATCATCGAGGAAGATGGGCAAGGGTGCGTCTGGGTCGGAGACGACGAGGACGGCAAGCCGGTGATCGTAGGATTTACCTACGAGGAGCTGGACCAAGAGAGACTAATGGACACGGTTGTGACCGTGACAGATATCTTTTAATAAGATGAGCGACTTTGAAAAAGGCAAAATCTGCGGTTACGGCGAGGCGATCGCAGAGATACGGGAAGCTGTAGAGGAAACGGGGGCAGAAAATGATTCTGAAAGAACTGTTAAAGGTAGCCAGCGGCACGCTGGTAGAACTTGAGATCGAAGCGGGAGATATGATTCTTCGGACAGAAACACTTGCAGAAGTCATGATGAGGAATCTGAACGAAGAGAAAAAGAACTGCGAAGTAACAAAACTTGGAGCGAGCGAGAGGACGCTGATAGTCCGAATTAAGGATGAAGGCAAAGCGTATTCGGACAAGCGGGCAACCTGGGGATGGAGGAAATAGCCTATGTACATCGAAGAGCGCGTGCAAGCGCTGGAGATGCAGATCGAGTTGCTGCAAAAGCAACTTGAGAGCCTGCAGGGTGCAGGAGAAGAACAGTTTCTTACGCCGAAGGAAGCAGCGCAGCTGATGCGCTGCAGCGTCCAGACAATTTATTTGAAGGTTCAGTCTGGCGATATACAGGCGGACATGAGCACAGGGCGGGCGAGAATCCCACGGTCACAGTTTTACCGGAAAAAGGAGACTCCGAAACAGCCGCCCCTGAAAAGGGTAAGACCGGAAAAGCCCATAACCGGAATCGAGGATATCCGAAAGCAGATGTTCGGGTAAGAAAGGAGAATTACATGGAAGACCTTATGTTAGGAATTGCGACAAACTGCCTGACAGCGGCAATGATCCTGTGGGAAACAACAGACCTGCAGTGTTTCCCGGCGACGCTGGCAATTACCGCAGCGGCAGCGTTTCTGATCTGTGCGCGGGAAATGGTCAAAAAAAATGATGCAGAGCTGTGATCTTGGCGGATTGGCTCTGCATCGGAAGGGGTTATATAAAATAATCCTTTCTTAATTATAAACAGAAAATGGAGGAAAAGCAATGGGAAACATTAGCGTTTTCATTTCTGCCGGAGACGATAAGCGCATTGTGGAAGAGGTTCAGGGCTGCGTTTATGCAGGAATGTTCCTTGAAAACAATGGGAAGATTAAAATTCGCCCGATGTGTATGCGAGTGAACGAAATCGAAACTCCTTCGGTTGTCGCAGCTGCCGCGTGTGTTGCAGCCCTTGCAATTTGTGATGCGAATACAAGAACAGGCATCCCGACAACAATTGCGATGGATTATTTTTTCAAGGAAATGAAAAAACGAGTACAGGAATATTCAAAGGAGGAAATACAGTGACAGAAGTAAGAGCAGTTATTACCCAGCAGGAGGGTGCCGTATCCTGCAACTTTGAAGAGGTAGAAGCCTACATAAAGGATCGCCTGAAAGAATATGACGGCGCAATCTTTACAGAGGAAAGCAAGGGATACGCTAAAAAAGAGCTGGCAAAGCTCCGGGCGGAGAAGAAAGAGCTTAACGACAATCTCCGCGAAGCAAAAAAGAAATACATGGCTCCCTGGGATGCTTTTGAGCCGAAGGCAAAAGATCTGATTAACCTGTTTGACGAGCCAATAACCTTAATTGACGGACAGATCAAAGCCTTTGAAGAAGGCCGAATTGCGCAGAAAAAAGCGCTGATCGAAGCGATTTATACGGAGCTGGTCGGTGATCTGGCGGACATCATCCCATTGGAGCGGATTTATAACCCGAAATGGGAAAACGCCACTACAAAAGAAAAGGCAATCAGGGAAGAGGTTTTAGCGCAGGCGACGGCAGCGCGGATTGCATTGGATACCATTCGCGGGATGCGCTCGGATGCCGAATCTAAAGCGCTGGATGTATACAAGCAGACTTTAAGCTTGCCGGAAGCGATCTCCTGCATTAACGCCTACGAAGCCCAGAAAGCGGAAATCCTCCGAAAGGAGCAGGAGCGGCAGCTGGAGGAAGAGCTGGCGCGTGTCCGCCGGGAAGAGCGCGAGAAACTGAAAGCGGAACAGAAAGCACTGGAAGAACGGGAAGCACAGCGCCTGGCGGCGGAGGAAGCCCTCGAAGCGCAGCGTAGACAGCTGGAAGCAGAGAAACAGGCAGCTGTAGAGCAGGCGCGGGAAACCGGAGCGCAGGAAGTAATCGAAAGCCTGACCCCGGACGCCGAAGAGGACACGCAGCTCTACGAATACAGATTGGCATTGTCCGAAAAAGGAAAAGAAGCCTTTGAAATGTATCTGGATAGTGTTGGAATCGACTGGGAGATGATTTGATGGAAAACATGACTATCTACGACGCTTGCCGCAGCGTCCCGGAAAGCGCGAAAAAGGCGATCACTGCGGGGCGGCTGAAAGGCAAGACCGACATAAATCCGATGTGGCGTATTAAGCGCCTGACGGAACAGTTCGGACCCTGCGGAATTGGCTGGTATTACAAACCAGTTCGGAAATGGCTGGAAACGCACGGAGACGAAACCGCAGCGTTTGTGGACATCGAACTGTATGTAAAGATCGGCGGAGAGTGGTCGATGCCGATCGCTGGAACCGGCGGTAGTATGTTCGCAGCGCGGCAGAAAGACGGCGTTTATGTATCGGACGAGTGTTACAAGATGGCGTCCACGGATGCGATCTCTGTAGCCTGCAAACAGCTCGGCATCGGAGCAGACGTCTACTGGGATGCAGACCGGACAAAATACGATGATCCGAAAGCACCAACCACTATGCAGCAGGCAGAAGCCCCGGTAGATAAGCAGCGGGCAGAGCTGATCGGGCAGATGCAGGCAGAGCTGCAGCGCACCGGATACGGTGCGAAAGCCGTCCTGAAAACATACAAAGCGTCCGATTTGGGGAGCCTAAGTAACTTGCAGATTAAAGACTGCATCAAGAGGCTTAAAGGCTTGCCCGATAGGGAGGCAAGCGCATGAGGTGTATTGCGGAGATTGCCGACATCGGCATGACGATCGATAAGAAGCTTCGGCTGACCCTGAATCTGCAGGGCGCATCGCTGGTGCAACTGGTGCAACTGCAGAAAGACGGGCAGCTGGATGCGATCCTGAAAAAGCACTCCGATAAGCGCAGCCTCGATGCAAATGCCTACTACTGGAAGCTGCTGGGAGAGCTTGCGAAAGCCCTGCAGACCAGCAATGAAGAGCTACATAACCAGCTCTTAGACAGTTATGGCACGCTGGCGGAGGACGAGGACGGCAACTGCATCATCCACTTTTTACCAGAGACGGAAGATTACCTTCGATACAAGCACGAGCATTACAAACCGACCGGAATCATCGTCGAGTTTGAGGGCGTGCGGTACTGTAAATTTTACCGGATTAAAGGCTCGAGCCAGTACAACACGCGGGAAATGTCCCGCCTGATAGAAGGGCTTGTGTCGGAGTGTAAAGAGTGGGATATCGAGACGCTGCCGCCAGCAGAAATAGAAAGGATGATGGTGCAGTATGCGAAAAAGCACGATGTCACGTCGCTTGGAGTTTAGCCCGACAGTTCGGCAGAAGATTATCGAGCGGGATCAGGGCTGCTTTTTCTGCCGCCGCCTGTATCACATGGAGCACGCCTTGCCAGGTGATCTTGCCCCAAAGGATATAATGCACATCGTAGCTCGCAGCCAATTAGGCTTGGGCGTAGAACAGAATGGTGTGCTTGGATGCAGATACCACCACAGTTTACTGGATAACGGTAACAAGGGACTGCATCGGGAAATGGATAGTATGCTGCAGGACTACATGCGGGAGCTTTACCCTGGATGGACGCCGGACAGCGTTACCTATCATAAATGGTTGTAACACCAGCCCCGGCGGGGCGAAAGAAACTGCTGATTCGGGCTTGTTGGGGAATATATATCACGGCTGTGACGGGTACCTCCTGTTACCCCAGCGCCGGGGGCAAGCGGCGCATCCCCCACAGGAGAAAGATCATGAACATTTTAGATTACATTCCGACCGGTCATAAAAATGCTGTTTCCAGACGTTGGCTGCAGACCACAACGCACATGAGTGATCGGATGGTGCGGCGGCTGATTGCGGAAGTAAATAAAAACGACTGTGACGCAGAATTGATTATCAATTTGCAAGACGGCAAAGGGTACTTTAGACCGGCGGAAAATGAAAAGAATCTGGTTCGAAACTGGATGGCAATAGAAAGCTCCAGAACGGCTGAGAATCGCATGAATGTGGATGCAGCGAAACGGTATCTGCGAAAAGATAAGAAGCCACGGGAAAATGAGTTGGAAAAGAACCAGATCACAATGGATGAATGGCTTGCGAGCCTGAATGGAGGCGGATAAGATGCCAAACAGGATTTTAAAAGAATCTATCTGCCGATCAGATACGATTGACCAATTAACCTGGTTTGAAGAAGTCCTATTCTACCGCTTAATCGTAAGTTGCGACGATTATGGAAGGTTTGACGGAAGACCTTCCATAATCCGCGGGACATGCTTTCCGCTTAAAGATATTACATGCAAGAGCATCGCTGATGCCCTGCAGAAGTTAACGTCTGTAGGCTTGGTCCGAGAATATTATGTTCAGGGACGACCGTACCTGCAAATGGTAACTTGGGGAGATCACCAGCAAGTGCGTGCAAAAAAAAGTAAATATCCAGCGGAAGAAAGCAACTGTGAGAATCTGATATCAAATGATATCAATTGCGATCACTTGATGTCATTTGATTGCAATTGATGCGTCAAGAGTAATGCAGGAAAGAGCCTCATATCTTAGATCGGAAAAAGAGAGATCTTACATGGAGGGATTGAACAAAGGACTTGATATTGCTGAAGATCTTTTTAAATGCACAAATTATGAGAAGACGGAACAAGAATCAACTTATACAGATGGTGTCTGTGATGTATTCTATGAACTTGGAAAAGAACTTGATATACCGACTCAGGATATAAGGGACAATATATCATCTGTGGATGAAGCATGTGCCTTGTTTGCAGACAGGATTCGGGAAGCAATAGGAGGTAAAATAAATGATTCATGCAATATGTGATTTTTGTGGAAAAGATTGTGACAGGACAGCAACTTTATTATCAATGACACCTTTTCAGAATTTTGCAAGGTATCATACCGACAATAAGCCATATGGTACAAGTGCAATGACAAGGAGTTTTGTGATTTGTTACGACTGTTGTAAAAAGCATAGCCTTCCGAATCCACATGAAACTTATTCCTGTATTACAAAGCAGGAAGGAAAGTATGAGAAATGCCTTGATAATTACACGGATTCTGATCTTATCGAAGATAAAAAGTATGATAAGAGGTTTGAGTAAACTGAAATTTAACGGAGGAAGTGAGAGTGATACCAATGGATAAAAGACTTTTATCCGATTACATAGACGCCTGTGAGCTGATCCGGGAGACCGAGCAGCAGATCAGGCGGCTGCAGAAAAAGCAGAGCGAGACAACGCAGGACAGCGTCCGGGGCAGCAACCCGGAATTCCCATACAACGCGCAGCATTTCAAAATCGAGGGGACAACATTTTCGATGCGAGACGACGCGCGCCTACTGGAAAAGAAAAAGCTACTGGCAGACCGCCAGGCGGCTGCCGAAGAGACACGGGTGCAAGTGGAACGCTGGATGGTTACGATTCCGGCACGGATGCAGCGAATCATCCGGTGGAAGCTCTTCGAGGGACTTACATGGGAAGAGACGGCGGCGAAGCTAGGGCGGAAAGCGACCGGGGACAGTGTGAAGAAAGAGTTCCAGCGGTTTATGATAGGAAATTAGATTAGGAGAAAAGCTATGCCAAGCAAAAGGATTGTGTATGAATGTAAATATTGTCGTAAAGAATTTACTGAGTATGATGAATGCGAAGAACATGAACATACTCATATCTGCGCATACGACGAAGTGGACAATGTAAGAATTGCGAAGGAATTGCGATTATTAGGAGAGATTGCAAGCGGCTATCACATTGGGGGTATGGTTATGGGTATGCCGCTTAAAAATTACGAAAATCTTATGGAAGAAGCTGCGAATAGGCTGGGAAAACGGGAATAAATATCTTATTTTATAAAAGTTTGTCCCGAATGTCCCAAATGTCCCGATTAGCCATGTTATAGTATATACTGCAAAGATTGAAACAATCAGTTTTCTCCTTTGAGTTATGATTTCTGCATGATACCCAGTCAAAAGGCTGGGTATTTTTGCGTGGGAAAGGAAACAGGATGAACTACAGAGATCAGCGAAATTACGAGAATCTGACAAAAAGAATATACCCGGGCGTTGGCGCGTATGACATCCCGCAGTTGGAACCTGTCCAGTTTGGCAGGGAAGCATGTGAGTTCATCCCATTCAGCGCAGCGGCACGATGCAAGGACCGTGCAGGCAAGGGAGTACACTTTTTTATTGACGATTATCGGTTCACGCGGTTGTGGAGCGCACCAGACAACTATCTGCCGATGCTGCAGGAATTTAAGTATGTAATGACACCGGATTTTAGCATGTATACCGACTATCCAAAAGGAATACAGATATACAATCATTACAGGAAGCACTGGATCGGCGCATACCTGCAGGAATATGGTGTGCAGGTGATCCCGACGATCTGTTGGAGCGACGAAAGTAGCTACGAATGGTGCTTTGATGGAGAACCGGAACATAGTGTTGTAGCCGTGTCCAGCGTGGGCACGCAGCTAAACAGGAAATCGAAAGAGCTTTTCGTGAAAGGGTACAATGCGATGGTGGAGCGATTACACCCGGAGACGATTATTTTTTACGGGAACGTCCCTGCGGAGTGCATGGGTAACATCGTCCGCATCCGGGCGTTTCAGGAGAAGTTTAACGAGGCAAAGTGCAATGGGTGGTAGAGGATCGTCAAGCGGGATAAGCAGCAAAGGGAAATTGTACGGTACAGAATACACAACTCTGTACCAGTCGGGAAATATTAAATATATCAGGTATAACAATGGTTCTGCTACAACTCCGATGGAGACCATGTCAAGAGGAAGGGTGTATGCGACTGTTAATGCAAAGAATGAAATTAAGAGTGTATCGTACTACGATAAAAAGAATAAACGGTATAAGCAAATTGACATGGGACATTTTCATACGGTAAAGGGAGAGAAGATAGACCCACATACACATAAGGGCTATAATCACGATGAAAAAGGTACGTATGACTTAAGCCCTAAAGAAAGAAAAATGCTTGATAGGGTAAAGAGGACATGGTATTATCATAATAGCAGGGAGTAGTTTAGGAAGGAGAACGTGTAGAAATACAAGGCTCCGGTGGACAATCCGGACACCTGCCACAAAGAGACTCAGAAATGGGTCTCTTTTTTGCGTACAGAAAGGAGTTTTTTATGGGCGGACGTGGTGGAAGTAGTGGAGTGAGTAAACGCGAGCCTGTTTCCAAACTGATGTCAAAAGTTTATTACAATTCTGCCAAAAAAAGTACTGCGTTGAGAAGTGATTATACCGTAGAACGTGATGCGGTAATTGAAAAAGCTATAAGAAACGGGGACGCATCGTTTATACAGTCGATAAGTAACGAAAAAGAAGCTAGAAGGGTTTCTGAGTACTTGACGGGCAGAGTAGCTGAAAGCGACAGAAAGTTAGCGAAACTTGGAAGTGCCGAAGCTGTATATAAGAATCAAAAAGCAGCAGCTGAACACAGAGATATTGTAAGTATGAGCGTGGCAATGCGAGGCAAAATGCATGAGTTTTCAGAGCGGCCAACTAGTGGCAACACAAATATTCACGATACATCCCGAACCACAACAACTTATGATAAAGCCAGAAAACGCAGAATGAGTAATTTTGACGCATGGTTCTTTGGAGGTAAAAAGTAATGGGAGGACGTGGCGGAAGCAGCGGCTCGAAAGGAATCGGTGGTGTTGGGTTGGATGTTACGTATAACGGCGAAACGACACGGTATTATTTCGAGAGACACGGAAATCAGAATTATTATTCAACGGGGATGGGGGGAATGGCGGAGCCAACTCCGCAAAACATTACACCAGCAGAGTTCAAACGCCGAGTAGAATCCAATGGGGCAAAAACGGCACCAGTAACCGCAGCGATGAAGAGGGAAGATGAAAAAAAACATGCAGCATACCGAAAAGAAATGGATACGTTTTTAGACAGAGCGTATGCAAACGACAAAACGTTTGTGCAAGGATCGCGTAATGCAAGAAAAGCCAACCGAGCGAACAAACGAATCCGCAGAGGATAACCCCAGAAAGGAGGCAGCCAGATGGCGACTAAAAAGGCAGGCGGAAGGCTGCCGAGATATAAAACAAAAGAAGAGATCGAAGAGAAGATTGAAGCATATTTTCGAAGTTGCGAAGGGGAAGTCCTACTGGACGAGAACGGGAACGCTGTAACGGATAAGAGTGGGCGACCGATCCTGATCCATCAGAGGCCGCCCACCGTGACGGGGCTGGCGCTTGCACTGGGATTTACAAGCAGACAGGCACTTTTAAACTATCAGGCGAAACCAGAATTCGTTGACACGATTACGCGCGCGAAGTCAATGGTAGAAGCCTACACCGAAGAACGGCTCTTTGATCGGGACGGCAGCAATGGGGCGCAGTTCAGCTTGCGAAATAATTTCCGTGGCTGGAATGAACGGCAGCCGTCTGAGTTAGATATAGAAGAGCAGAAAGCCCGCATCCGACAGATTAACACGAACACCGACCTCCTGAAAGCGAAAGCAGAGCTGAACAACCCGGATGAAGAGGTCACTGATGATGGATTTTTGGAAGCACTGAAAGGCAGCGCCGCAGAGGATTGGGATGAAGAGAGCTAAGCAGCTGTTCCATTTTCAGCCATTTTCTAAAAAGCAGCGAAAAATCCTGAATTGGTGGTGCCCGGAATCCCCGGTAAAGGATTATGACGGAATCATTGCAGACGGCGCAATCCGATCGGGGAAGACTGTGAGCATGTCGCTGTCCTTTGCGATCTGGGCAATGGATACGTTTAATGGGCAGAATTTTGCCATGTGCGGCAAGACTATCGGCAGCTTCCGCCGAAACGTTCTGTTCTGGCTAAAACTGATGCTGAAAAGCCGCGGGTATCAAGTCATAGACCACCGGGCAGATAACTTAGTGGTTATCAGCCGTGGGGCTGTTGAGAACTATTTTTACATTTTCGGCGGTAAGGACGAGCGATCGCAAGACCTGATTCAGGGTATTACACTGGCTGGCGTGTTCTTCGACGAAGTGGCGCTGATGCCGGAAAGCTTTGTAAATCAGGCAACTGGACGTTGTTCTGTACAAGGGTCGAAATACTGGTTTAACTGTAATCCAGACGGTCCGTATCACTGGTTTAAAATAAACTGGATCAATAAATCGACCGGATACCTCGGAAAAGAAAAGACAGAGAAGATCAGGGCGGAAGCGACGGCAAAAGGACAGGAAGCGGGGCTAAAAAATATCTTGTATGTCCACTTTACGATGGACGATAATTTAAGCCTGTCTGAAGAGATCAAAGCCAGGTACCGCAGCATGTACACCGGCGTGTTCTTTAAGCGTTACATCTTAGGCTTGTGGGCAATGGCGGAAGGAATTATTTACGATATGTTTGACGCTGACAAGCATGTGCAGAAGATAACAGATTTCTTCCGGCGCTTGAAAGATGGCGAGAGATATGTAAGCTGCGACTATGGTACGCAGAATGCAACTGTATTCCTGCTGTGGAACAAAGGCAATAACGGGAAATGGTACTGCGTCCGGGAATATTATTATTCCGGGCGTGCGAAAGGGAAACAGAAAACAGATGGAGAATATGCAGATGATTTTGAAAAGTGGCTGGATGGCGTCCCGATCAGAGCAGTGATTGTAGACCCGGCAGCCGCTTCTTTTATCGCGGAACTGGGGAAACGTGGATATCGTGTCCTGAAAGCAGACAACGATGTGGAGGATGGCATACGAGAGGTTGCCTCCATGCTTAACATGGGCTTGCTGGTATTTTGCGATACCTGCATCAATACGATCATGGAATTTGGATCCTACATCTGGGATGAAAAAGCAGCACAGCGGGGCGAGGACAGACCGGTAAAAGAAAATGACCACGCGATGGACGCAGTAAGATATTTTGTGTATACAATTCTGAGTAAACGGACAGGGCGTGTGAAAAATAAAGCAAAATACGGCTTTGATTAAAGCGAGGTGATATGGATGTATAAGTTTACAATGCCCGCGGACAAGTGGGACGAAACAGCACCGGACAAGCAGGCAATCTGGCTGTTGATTATGACGCATCAGAAGTTTAGAGAGAAGCTTGCAAAAAATAAAAGGTATTATGAAGGCGAGCATAAGATACTGGATGAAGCGGAGCGCAAAAATAAGCTGGTGTGTAACCATGCAAAGGACATTGCGGACACGGCATCCAGTTATTTTATTGGGAATCCGGTATCCTACAAGAGCAGCTCAGACATCACTGCACTGACGGAGCCGCTGGAACTTGCCGGGGCAGACGAGGCGGACGGGGATAACGGTCTGGATTTGTCTATTTACGGGCTCGCTTTTGAGTATATTTACGCAAAAGAGGGCGAAACCGATCTGATTATCAAGAATCTGTCCCCGGAAAATACCTTTATGGTATACGATGACAGCATCGAAGAAAACGAGCTGTTTGCTGTGTACTATTCCATTCGCAAGGACGACGGGCACGATACAAAAATTATATACGTTGCCACCGTCGTTACGAAGAATTTCCGGTATGTGCTGGACATCGAGGATATCGAGGGACCACAGGCACTGCTGGAAGAGCCAAAACCACACTACATGGACGAAGTGCCGATTGTTGCATACCAGAACAACAAGCTTGGGATTGGGGACTATGAGCTGCAGATCCCGCTGATCGACGCGTACAACGCTCTGATGTCCGACCGTGTGACGGATAAAGAGCAGTTTGTAGATGCGATCCTTGCCCTATATGGCTTTATGCTGGGGGATGAGAATGGAAAAGATGCAGACGGTAGGACAGCGCCACAACGGTTAAAAGAAGATAGGCTGCTGGAAATGCCTGCAGATGCGAGGGCGGAATACATCACGCGGACGTTTGATGAATCCGGTGTTGAGATCCTGAAAAAGGCAATCGAGCAGGACATCCACAAATTTTCCCATATTCCGTGCATGTCCGATGAATCGTTTGGCGGCAATGTGTCGGGAGTAGCGATGGAGTTTAAACTCCTTGGAATGGAAAACATTACGAAGATTAAAACGAGGTATTACCGCAAGGGGCTGCGCAAGCGGCTCCGTATTTTTGCCAATTTTCTCTCTAAAAAGGGGATTGCGGTAGATATTACAGGTATTACGCCGACCTTTACCCGCGCGATGCCGAAAAATCTGCTGGAAATTAGTCAGATCGTAAGTAACCTGTGGGGGAAGGTAAGCCGGAAAACGTTGCTGTCTCAGGTTCCTTTTGTGGATGATGTGGACGAAGAGCTGAAAGCTGTGGAAAAAGAAGAGCAGGAGAATCTGGAAAAGCAGCAAGCCATGTTTGGACTGGGCAGCAATACGCCGCCGGGCACACCGCCAAAGGATGATGTAGATGAGTGATTACTGGGAACGTCGGAAAGCGCAGCAGATGTTTGAGTATATGGCTGGAGCGGAAGAGCGGGCGGGTAGCATCGCAAAGCTGTATCTGCAGGCATCCCGGTACTTCTCCGGGCAGATGGATAAGATCTTTGAACGATACCAGAAGCAGAACGGGCTGAGCGAAGCGGATGCAAGGCGGCTGCTGAACCAGATCAGAACGCCGGGATATATCGACGAATTAAAACAGCTGTTGCGGCAGGCGACGGAGGACGGGAACAGCGAAAAGCGCAAACAGCTCCTTGGAGAGCTGGAAGCTCCGGCATACCGGGCAAGACTGGAACGGCTGCAGCGGATGTATGGCAATCTGGATAAGGTTATGCAGAGCATTTATAAGCAGGAGCAGATCGAGCACGAAGCATGGTATTTAGAGCTGGCAGCAGATGCCTATTATCATTTCGTGTACGATCTGCAAAAACAGACCGGTCTTGCCTATTCCTTTGGGTATATCTCCCCGAAGATGATAGAGCGTGTTATTAACAGCCGGTGGAGCGGTGCAAACTACTCCGAGCGAATATGGGGCAACACCCAGAAGCTTGCTGACGACCTGAAACAGGAATTACTGTTAAGCCTGGTAACGGGAAGGACAGACCGGGAAGCGGCAGAGGTATTTGTGCAGCGCTTTGCTGTGGGCGCAAGCTATGCAAGACGACTGATCCGGACAGAATCCTGTTATCTATGTACCCAGATGGACATGCTGAGCTATGAGGACGCTGAAATTGAGTATTATCGGTATTTGGCAACGCTGGATTTGCGGACATCGAAAATCTGCCGGGAGCTGGACGGCAAAGTATTCAGGGTTGCGGATCAGCAGACAGGCGTAAACGCTCCGCCGATGCATCCGTGGTGCAGGTCAACCACTACAGCGGCACTGAACGACGAGGATTTAGCGCGGCTGACCCGCAGGGCAATCGATCCGGCGACCGGAAAAGAAATCCATGTGCCCGCTGGCATGACATACGATCAATGGTATCAGACCTATGTAGTCGGAAATCCGGACGCGGAGCTGAATGAAAAGAAGATCAGAAACCGATATTCTGATCGAAAGCAGCTCGAACGGTATCGGGCAATCATCGGCGACGACATACCGAAAACGCTGGATGATTTCCAGAATTTGAAGTATAATGAACCTGAGAAATGGAAAGAGCTTAAATCCTTAAAGGCGTACCTGAAAAACAATCTAGGGAATACCCGACAGGATTACGCTGTTCAAACAGCACTGAAAGAAGCCGGAATAAAAGGAGTTGCAAAAGTAAACCCTGAAAAGCTCGATGTTTCTGGATATACCTATGATACGGATCACATTAATGCAGAGCGTGCCCACATGGTCAGTCGTGAAGAGGCGGAGCGATTTATAAATGAATCTGATGTGTCGCTTACCCGATGGAATGGCAGGTTTGTAAATTATTACGGCAAAGACGGGGCAACGTATGTGGATGTAGAAAACAAGAACATCAGGACATCTTTTTCGAGCAGAGAGTTTGATGGAAATACCTTAAAAATCAGGGAGGTTGTAGAAAAGTATGCGGGAAAGAACAGTCATGTGCCCAATCCTGAAAAAGCAGATTGATGATACGGTATGCTATGACATCCATATGAATGTCGAGGGGCTGCTCCCTGACTGGGGAGTGCCAAAGGAAGTTGTATGTATACCAGACTACAAGCGGATTTGTATGGAATGCAAAAATCATAAGGAGTAAATACCACCGGTCAAAATGGCTGGTGGTATTTTTATACCAATTTTTAAGAAAGGACAAGGTGAAAAAATATGATTATCACAGGAATGGCGCATTTTCAAAGCGTGTGTAAAAAGAAGATGGTGGAATGGTATAACAAAAACGGTTATGCCGATACACCGACAACACCGCCGATTGATTTATCTAATGTATTTGTGGTGTGGTCTTGTAAAACGCTTCAGAACTATAAATGCCTGGTATCCACCGCAGTAAGTGGCGATGGTATTTATGCAGAGTATACCTACAATGGTGATAAGCAGGAACTCTATGAAGATGTATACGGTAAAATAACTAATACATGCCATACAGAAGAATAGGAGGTAGTGAATTATGAATTTCAAAGAAGCGTTTAAAGAAATGAAATCTGGACTCGCGGTAAAATTACCGTCATGGGCTGGATACTGGTGTTGGGATGAAGAAGCTAAGACGATTCTCATGCACACCAAAGATGGCGGCTGTCTGGACATTAGAGAAACACAGAGAGTGGAGTATACGATTCAGAACATTCTTTCCGATGAGTGGATTTATGCTAATGGCCGAAACTGTCCGATTCTTGGCGGAGAAGCAACCTTTTCTTTCGGAGAAGCAATTAAATATCTAAAAAGAGGGTTCAAAGTAGCTCGTAAAGGCTGGAACGGAAAGAAACAGTACATCCAGCTCGCCACAGGGATCTCTTACAAAGCAACAGATGGTGAGATCGTAAACTGCGAACATAATGCCATCGGTAATATGGCTATCGCATTCTGCGGAACATCTGGTGTACAGATGGGGTGGCTTGCATCTCAGGCAGATATGCTGGCAGAAGATTGGATATTTGCAGAATAATTGCGCCGGCGCAACGGAGGGGAGGTGAAGAGAATGAAAGTGAAATGCATCAAACGATACAGTGACATCTGCTTAAAAGAAATTGTTGAGAAGGGAATTGTTCTGGACGTAACAGAAGACAGAGGGGCACATCTGATCAGCGAGGGTGTTGCAGAGATGGTAAGAGAAGCAAGGGCAGCAGCCAAAGGGAAGGAGTAGGTGATCCAATTATCTCCCGATGAGACGCAGGGTGAAGCGTCTTATTTTTTATGCCTTTTCCAGGCAGGCGTTAAAGAACCGGGGATCCAATAAACGAATGGTCCGGGCGTGTAAGCGAATAGACTGGGCGGAAAGGATGAGGAATGAAAAACAGATTTGCAAAAGCAGTATGCAAATTTCCACTGAATATTCAGTTTTTTGCGGAGGGAGACGGTGCTGGTGCCGGAGACGGAAACGGCGGTGGTTCCGGAAGCGGATCGGATGGAAGTGGCACAGGCGATGGAGGAAGCGGGAGCAGTGGGCAGAGCTTTGACGATTTCCTGAAAAATGGAAATCAGGCAGAGTTTGACCGCAGAGTGAATAAGGCGGTTGAAACGGCAGTCGGAAACGCCCGTGAGAAATGGGAACTGCTGACGAATGATAAGCTGTCCGAAGCAGAAAAACTCTCCAAAATGACAAAAGAGGAAAAAGCGCAGTATCTGGCACAGAAGCACGAAAAGGAACTTGCAGACCGGGAAGCAAGCATTACCAAACGGGAGCTGATGGCAGAAGCAAAAAATACCCTTACCGAGAAAAAGCTGCCACTCGGTTTGGCAGAAATTTTGAACTATACGGATGCGGAAAGCTGTAAATCCTCTATGGCAGCGGTCGAAAAAGCGTTTCAGGAAGCCGTGGAAGCTGCGGTAGAAGAAAAGCTTAAAGGCGGGAAACCGCCGAAAAAGGCAGGTGATCAGGGCGATGATCTGGTTGCGCAAGTTGAAAAAATCATGATGGGGTACTAACCCGGAAAGGAAAATAAAGAATGGCAATTAACACATTAGCGACTGCAACACTGTTCCAGAAGACTCTGGATAAAGCTGCAGTGAGAGAAGCTGTAACCGGATGGATGGACGGAAACGCAGGACAGGTTAAGTACAGCGGCGGCGCGGAGATCAAGATTCCGAAGATGTCTGTGCAGGGGCTTGCGGATTACGACAGAGACAACGGCTACCAGCAGGGCGGCGTTACTCTGGAATACGAAACCAGGAAAATGACGCAGGACAGAGGAAGAATGTTCCAGCTTGACCCGATGGATGTCGACGAAAACAATTTTGTGACCACTGCAGCCGCAGTTATGGGGGAATTTCAGAGAACTTTTGTAATTCCGGAAATCGACGCATACCGTATTTCTAAAATTGCAACAGAAACAATTACCGCAAAGAAAGCGGGCATGATCGAATACGGCTATACCCCGGGCGCTGCAAGCACTTCTGCGCTGAGAAAACTGAAAGAGGGTATTAAGGCAGTAAGAGACCTGTATAATGGTCCTTTGGTATGCCACGCAACCCCTGACTTTATTATGGAGCTGGAGTTGGAACTTGCAGGAAAGATTACGTCGGTGACATTTGCTAAGGGCGGCATTGATACGAAGGTACCTTCTGTGGATGGCGTGCCGATCATTTCCACACCATCCAACCGGATGTACAGCGCTATTAAGATTCTGGACGGTAAGACTGTCGGACAGGAAATTGGCGGTTACAAGAAAGGTGATGCTGCAAAAGACCTGAACTTCTTTATCTGCCCCAGAACTACGCCGATTGCAGTTACCAAACAGGATGTGATGAGAATCTTTGATCCTATGACAAACCAGAAACTGAACGCATGGCAGATGGATTACAGACGATTCCATGACATCTGGGTGCTGGACAACAAACTGGACAGTATCTTCCTGAACATCAAAGACGCGGAGGGCTGATATGCGGCTGATCTTTAAAAATGTGGAGCGGGAAACCGATGATCCTGCAAGAATCCGGAAACTGAAAGCGGAAGGATACGAGGAAATGGACCCTGTACCGCAGGAAGAAAGCGAAGAGCAGACGGAAGCGCTGGAAGAAATGAGTGTTTCCGCGTTGCGTGCGCTGGCAAAAAGGAAAGGGCTGGATGGAACCTCTGGACTGAATAAAGAGGAACTTCTGGCAGTATTAAAGGATGTGATCTGATGGACAACATCGAAAAACTGCAGGTTCTTACCGGAGAAAAGGACGGCGTTGTTTTGACCGTACTGCTGGAGGATGCAGAACAGTTTGTCCTGTCCTACACGAACAGAACACGGATGATCCCGCAGCTTGATAATACCGTCCGTGAACTGGCGCTGATTGCATATAACCGGCTCGGGACAGAGGGTGAGAGCAGCCGGAGCGCATCCGGCGAATCCTACAGCTTCGATAATGCACCGAAGCAAATATATGACATCCTGAACCGGTACAGGCTGGCAAGAGTAGGAGGACGGGTCTATGAGACTGAGACGGAACCGACTGATTGAATGCAATCACAGGCGTGCGATTCCGGTAAAAGATAAGGAGGGCGTGACCACGATCGAATATGGCACGCCGTCTTCTTTTTTTGCGGAAATGTGGGCAGGTGGCGGAAAGCTGCAGGCGGAACGTTACGGAATCCGTTTGCCGAACATCCGGAATTTACGCCTTGATGGAGAATATCGGGAGATTATGGAGAACGGAGAAGTACGGTACGAGTTTGATGACGGCCTCTCCGTGTCCGTGAACGACGGTATCTGTATTTATTCCGCGCCGGATCAGGAACCGGATTATAAAGTCGTGGCGGTTTATCCTTATGGACATCTTGTGTTGGAGGTGGAACGCAGATTTGAAGGTGGAATTTGAGGATTTGAGCAGGCAGATGTCTGAGCTATCCAGGCTTCCAGCCGGGCTGCGTGGAAGCATCGGTAGACAGATTGCGCTTGTGCAGGCTGCAGCGAAAGAAGAGGCGCCTGTAAGACGTTTTGGAAGCGGCGGCGGTGAGCTACGGCAGAGCATCCTGACACAGATGGAAACATACGCTGATCGGATGGTTGCGATCTGCTACACCAACAAAGAGTATGCGCCATATGTGGAGTTTGGCACGGGTCCAAATGGAGAAGCCCACCACGCCGGAATATCTCCTGATGTGCATCTGGTGTACAAACAGCGCGGTTGGGTGATACCGGCGGATGCAATGTCCGTGGAAGCGGCGCAGTCCTATGGCTTTGGAATTGCCAGAGACGGCGACAAGGTAATCGGATATTACACCAGAGGGCAGGCAGCGCGCCCGTTTATGTACCCGGCGTTGAAAAACAACGAGGGCGAGATTATCCGGCACCTGTCCGCCGATCTGAGAAAAGAGGTAAGGAAACTGTGAAAAATGTAAAAGACGAAGTGTTTGCGGCGCTGCAGGCGGTGTGCGACAACGTGTCAGATGTATACCCGACATCTTGGGTGGATCTTCCGGCGATCCAGTACACCGAAGAGGAAAACAGGGTATATGAGCGTACCGCAAACAAGGAAGATAAAGCATCTGTTCGTTACCGGATTGATATCTGGAATAGCGGGAGCACATCGGGGATGGCGCAGGCTGTAGATGCTGCCATTGCCGCGCTTGGGCTGGTGCGAACCGGCTGCAGCGATGTCCCGGATCCATCCGGCATGCGACATAAACAGATGCGTTATGAAGGTATCATTGACATGGATTCCGATATTGTGTATTGGAACGGTAACAATTATTAAAGGAGGAATGTGAAATGCTGGCAAATGGAGCAGCTTTAGGCTACAAAGAAACCAAAGAGGGAGCAAGCTATACAGACCTTGCAGGATTAAAGGAAATCCCTGAAATTGGTTCTGATCCTGAAAAAGTAGAAAACACTACCTTAAAGGACAAGGTAAAACAGTATGAAATGGGCATCGGTGATCCGGGCGATATGGTCTATAAGTTCAAGTACGACAACAGCTCGGCGGAAAGCTCTTACCGCAAATTCCGCGAAATGGAAGCATCGAAGAAAACCTATTATTTTGAGGAAACTGATCCGGATGGAACGAAAATTGAGTTTGCGGCACAGCCCTCTGTGAAAAGAACAGGCGGCGGCGTCAACGGCGTTATTGAGTTTGATGTAACGATGGCACTGCAGAGCGAACTTACATTCACCGATCCGGCGTAAAGGAGGGCAACATAAATGGACTTTTTTGGAAATACAACACCTGGTTCGCAGATGCCTATGCAGAATGAAACTTATCAGCCTACAGAAAATGCTGCGGTGCAGGAAGAAAAGAAAGCGCCGCAGAGAAATCCTTTTGCAATCTGGGAGGTCGGTGGAGAGACTTACAGGTTAAAGCTGCAGACTGCAGGTGTCAAAGAGCTGGAAGCGAAATATAAAGGCTCCATCATGGAGCTGATGTCGTTCAAGGGTGGGATGCCACCGCTGACCGTTATGTTGGATGTTGCACACACGGCGATGAAGCCGTGGACGCATAAGGTATCTGCAAAGGATATGGAGTCCCTGTATGACAAATACGAGCAGGAAGGCGGCGACCTGCTGAGCTTCTTTACCAACGTATACCTGGAAGTATTCCTGGTGAGCGGTTTTTTATCGAAATCGGTGGCAGCGGAAATGTCCGAGTCACTGGCGGAAATGCGCAAAGAACTGTAAGCGAGTTACTGGACGAGTTGTATCCGAAGTTTCTGGACATGGGATACAGCCCGTCTTTTTTCTGGGAATGCAGTCTTGCTGAGGTAGTTGATCTGTTCGATTCCTATCGCAGACGCGAAGATCGACGGCAGAAAGAAAAAGACGAAGCATTTAAGGTGCGGGCTTTGAGCCTTCAGGTATTAGCGTTGCAGATCAGGGATGCGGTGTGGGGAGAAAAAGACAGCGATTTCCGTACAGTACAACATTTTTACCCTACATTATTCCCGGAAACAGAAAAAGTAGATCGAGAATTGATAAAACGAAACGAAAGAATGCGCAGATTTGCGGAGGAGCATAACCGACTCTGGCAGCAGGCGCACAGCGGAAAGGAGGAAAGCTGATGTCAGGGACGACACTGGAACGCCTGCAGGTCATTATCGAGGCGAGTGCAACCAAATACAAAAAAGAAATGGATGCAGTTGCTCAGAAAACCCAGAAAGCAGAAGCGATCGTTGACCGCTGTATGTCCCGCGTGAACAGCATCGTCGGGAAGGCGAACACGGGGAACGCTGGGAAGACAGTAGACAACCTTACCGCGAAGTTAAAGCGGCAGCAGGAAGCGGTCGACCAGCAGGGCTTTAAAATCGACAACCTGCGGCGTAAGCTGCTTGATTTACAGTCTGGAAACGCCAGAAATGCAACCATTGCAAATCTGGAAGCGCAGTTGAAGGCGGCAGAAAAAGAGTTTGCAGCGGTAGACAAACAGATGCAGCCGCTACTGGATAAGCTCTCTGATTTACGAGATCAGGAGGCTATGGGGCTTACCCCATATGGATTACAGGAAGTCGAAAAACAAATTGACGCCCTGAATCCGGAATACGATGAACTGGAAGATAAGGTACTGTCTTTACAGAATCGTCTCGAAACTGCCCGGATGAATCCGGAAAGCACCGCAGAAGTGCAAAAGCTGAACGGGGAACTGCAGCTTGCCAACGAGAAGTTGGAACGACTGACCGGCGAGGCAGCACAGACGCAGGAACAGCTGGATGCTGCCGGAAAAGCGACTGAAAAAGGCAACGGCTTCGAAAAATGGCGGAACGGGTTGCAGAAAGTATCTGGGTTGTTGTCCAGAGTGGATGCAAAAATCAGCGGAATTATCGGCGGATTTACCAAGACCAAACGCCGGATTGATAGCTGCAGTGCAAGTACGGGAAACTTATCCAGGCATGTGAGCAGGATCACGAATCTACTTCGGTTTTCCATCCTGTCGCGGGCATTTTCTGGCGTGTTTAGCGGATTGGGAAGTGGATTTCAAAATCTTGCACAGTACAGCAACGAAGCCAACGTGGCGTTATCCGGTTTGTGGTCTGCATTGGGGCAGTTGCAAAATGCGGTCGCAGCGGCAGCAGCACCTTTGCTGGAAGCGCTTGCCCCGGCTCTGATTAAGATCATCGAACTTGCAACGATGGCGGTAACGGCGATCGGACAGCTGTTCGCAGCACTGACCGGAAAAGGCACTGTCATAAAGGCAACGAATGCCTATAAAGACTATGCAGCGAGCCTGAAAAAGACGGGTGCAGCTGCGAAAGATGCCACACTCGGAATCGACGAGCTGAATGTGATCCAGAAGCAATCTGGTTCTGGAGCATCCGGCGGGCTGAATCCGGGCGACATGTTCGAAGAAGTTCCAATCGAAAACAAGTACAAAGACCTGGCGGGCAAGATCAAAGATTTCTTTTCGAAATTATTTGCACCTCTGAAAGAAGCATGGAACCGGGAAGGTCAGTTCGTAATGGATTCCTGGAAGTATGCGTTGGATGAGGTCAAAAAGCTGGTGCAGGACATCGGACGAGATTTTCTGACGATGTGGAACCAGGAAGCCACAATCGCCATGTTTGCGGATATCCTGCATATTATCGGGGATATCGGTCTGGTGGTCGGAAATCTGGCGAAAAATTTCCGCGAAGCGTGGAACGCAAACAACGCAGGACTGAGAACGCTGGAAAACATCCGCGATATTTTTGCGGTAATTATTTACAATATCCGGCAGGCTGCAGACGCTACCGTGGAATGGTCGGCAGGCTTGAACTTTAAGCCATTGATGGAGATGATCGCACAGTACACAAAGTCTTTGATTCCCGTGTTTGGCGCATTGTCCGGTGTGATATCGGATTTCTATGTGCAGGTGCTTTTGCCGCTGGGGGAATGGACGATTGAAAAAGGGCTGCCTGATCTTCTTCGGATCCTGAAAGAATTTAACGATAAAGTAAACTGGGCGCAAATCCGGCAAAATTTATCTGATTTCTGGGATCGACTGGAACCATTTGCAGAAACAGTTGGCGAAGGACTGCTGATCTTTCTGGAAAAGCTGTCCAACCTGACAGCGAATTTTCTGAATAGCGAAACACTGAACAATTTTCTGGACCATCTGGCGGACTGGATGGATAAAATCCAGCCGGAAGACGTTGCGAGAGGAATCGAAAATCTTGCGAAAGCATTTATTGCATTTAAGGCATCTGTGCTTGCTTTTAAGGTAGGTTCTGCTGCGTACAATGCAATCAAATTCTTACAGGGAACCTTGCCTGTGCTAAAAGGGCTCGGTTGGATTACGCTGGGCATTACCGTAACCATGATCGGTGTGGAAGCATACGAGAACTGGAAAAAAGATATTGAGTACATTCAAGAAAACGGCTGGAAAGCATTCCATTCAAAGAATCGGCAGGAACGTGCAAACAGTCCTTGGGCGATTTACGGGCATGACTCGACCGGAGTTGGAAACATTCAGGGCGAGAACGACGCTTATAATCCGTATGAAAATGCTGATTTTAGCTGGGTCGAAGAGTGGAAAAATAAGTTTCTGGAATGGCAGGCGAACAACCGCGCAAGCCGGGAAGCGGATCAGGCAGAGTGGGATCAATGGTTTAATGATCTTGGCGATAAATTCTCGAACTGGTATGAAAGCGAAGTTGCACCGTGGTTCACAGAAGAAAAGTGGACAGAGCTTTTTACAAATGTGAAGACCAGTTTTGAAACCAAATGGGCTGAAATTGTGGACTGGTGGCAAAACACAGCAATTTATACATGGTGGGAAGAAAACGTAACACCGTGGTTCTCCGAAGAAAAATGGTCGGAATTGTTGGAAAACATCAGAATAAGTTTTGAGACCAAGTGGGATGAACTTGTAGACTGGTGGTCGAATACCGCTATCGTTACATGGTGGGACGAACATGTAAAACCTTGGTTTGACACTGAAAAATGGAAGATGATGCTGGAAAACATAAAAACGTCTTTCAAAAAGAAATGGGACGAAACTGTTCTGCAGTGGAAAACGGACATCCAGAAATGGTGGGACGAGCATGTTGCACCGTGGTTTACAAAAGAACGTTGGCAAAAGCTCGGGGAAAACCTGAAAAATGGAATTTACGAGGGCTTTAAGGGACTTGCAAACAAGGTAGTTGATGTACTGAACAATGTAATTTCTTCGCTGGAAAGCATGTTGAATACTGCGCTGGATGGCATAAATGATTTGCTGTCTAAGTTAAACGAATCCCCGCTTGGAAAGATGCTTGACTTTGATTTTCAGGTCAGAAACGTTTCTTTTGGTCGCATTCCGAGATTTGAAGATGGCGGTTTTCCGGATCGAGGCAGCCTGTTTATTGCAAACGAAGCGGGACCCGAAATGGTTGGGCGCATCGGAAGAAGACCGGCGGTCGCAAACAGCGATCAAATTGTCGATGGTATTACGGCGGGCGTTGCAAACGGTAACGAAGTATTGGCAGAACTGCTGGTGCGGGTGATCGAACTGCTGGAAAAGATCAACGATCGGGACCCTGAAATTGTCTTTGATACCGCAGAGGGCATTAAAGCCATGCGGGAAAGAGAAGCAAGAAACGGGGTTGTATTCACATAACGGGGCGCGAAAGCGTCCCGCTTTTTGAAAGTAGGTGAGTAATTTGTGGCATACATCTATGTAGACGGAGAGGAATTTCCTTACCCGGAAAGAGGACTGAACGTAATTGTCACAACTCCTGTAAACTCTGCCAGGGACACAAAGGCGGAGGTTGTCGGGCAGCGAATCAGCCGAGATCAGTATAAAATCAATAATTTGAAGTGGCCCATGCTGTCGGCAGAACAGTGGTCGTTTATCTTAAAAAAGTTCCGCGAAGGCTTTGGTGTGCCGGTAACCTTTCCGGATCCCATCACACAGGACTGGATAACCTTAAAGTTGTATCCGGGGGATCGCAGCGCGGAGCCGTACTGGATCGATGATGAGGACAAACCGACACGATACCGGAACTGCAAAGTGAATATTATTGATTGCGGGGTGTGAGGAATGCAGCATGTATCAAAAGAATATAAGACCTCCATGAAACAGATATGGCGGAATATCGGCTATATAAAGGTATATCTCGGGATCATAAACGAAGATGCACAAAAGCTTGTATCTGCGCAGGATATTCGGAATAATTTCGTATATTTTGCGGATGCGAATAAACCGTTCGATTCCTACCCGGTAGACCATATTTATGCCACCGCTGAACAGGATTTCGCAAAGACGGACGGCAGCATGTACTTTCTGCCGGAATCACCGACCGCTGATTTTTTTAATCAGGGCATCGTGACGCAGGATTTATCTGGGACCTTATATGTAGTGTTTGAGCATGAAGGACTGGATATTAAAGGGCTTACGATAGACTTCGGAGAATGCTATCCGGTTGATTTTACAGTCACAAACGATCATGGGACGCATGCGTACACTGGAAATGAGAAAAGTCGATGGGTAACCGAAGATGTATTTTACGGGACAACGTATCTGATCATTACGCCTACCAAAATGGTCAACGGCGCTGGGCGGCTGCGGGTAAAAGAATTTATCTGCGGGATTGCGAATGTGTATACGGACAAGGAAGTGCAAGCGTTTACTTATAAGGACGTTGTATCCCTGATTTCGGAAAAACTTCCGTCGCAGGACATGACTGTGACGATCGGGAATCTGGATCGTTATTACAACGCGGACAACCCAGAAAGTGCTGTGCGGTTTCTGGAAACCGGGCAGGAGATTCGGGCGTATTTCGGATATGATGTAAATAACGACGGCAAAATCGAATGGCTCGACCCGTTTAACGGATACCTTAAAAAATGGTCGGCGGACGATCAAAAGGCAAAGTTCACGGCGACAGACCGATTTGACAATATGACCGGGAAATATCACAAGGGCACTTATCACCCGAATGGAGTAAGTCTGTACGCGCTGGCAGAGGACGTGCTCACGGATGCAGGAGTAGACCCGCGAGAATATTTTATCGACCCGTATTTGAAAAAGGTAACGGTTCAAAATCCAATCCCCATAGTAAAACATACAGAAGCACTGCAGATGATCGCAAATGCGGGACGCTGCATTATGACGCAAGACCGGAGGAAAAAAATAACCCTCCGGTCTTCCTTTTTGCCTGATATGAATGCAAATTCGGAGAATCAAACGGTGTTCAGCCGGGTGGAGAATATCCTCACGGACGATCCTGTAAACGCGTATGCAATGGGAAGCAGAGACTTTTCCACGACAGACGGGAGCATGTACTTCCTGCCGGAAAATACAGAATATCTGTCGATCGGATATGTGAGCGATGCTGTAGCTGGTGCAGGTGGCACTTTTGACCCACCGCCGAAAATAGATGTTGTGTTGGAAGCAGGATATACCTGCTATGGGCTGCAGCTGGATTTTCGGTCGGTCGCACCACAGGAGTTTGTTGTTCGTACCTTTTACAACGGCGAAGCGGTAGAAGTTTATACCGTGGCAACCCCTGACCTGAATGCAGTGCTGGACGAGGAGCTGCAGCTTTTTGACCGGATGGAAATTACTTTTACGAAGTCTATTCCGGGCAGCCGTGTGACGCTGGACAAGCTGCAGCTCGGAAACGTTACGGATTATGTCCTGGATGACCGGGAGCTACTGGGAAATACGCCGATTGGAACGGTGGACACCAGATTAAAAGCGTTGACCATAAAGAAATGGGTTTACGCAGAGACGGAGACAGTGGAAGACCTGAGTAGTGGGGACATAATCGTGGACGCGGACGGGCAGGAGCTGGAAATAACAATGAGTGATCCGGCATACGGCTATGCGGTTGAGCTGGATCATGAGGGAATAAACTGCGAAATTGCAGAAAGCTACAGTTATTATGTAAAACTGCGGTTTTCAGGCGTGAGCCAGTCTACGACCGTGAAATACACTCTGAAAGGGCATAAATACACGGTCTATGAAGGAAATTACAGGGTGCAGCACGATACGATTGGGGCAGAAAAAGAATGGAAAAACCAGCTTGTTAGCACCGACATGCACGCTGCTGATCTGGAAGAGTGGATCGCGGGATATTACCGGAACAATCTGCAGTATGAATTTAAGTACCGCGGTGACCCGCGTGTAGACGCAAACGATCTGTTTTATCTGCAGCGGGAGAATCTGGACACTGCGCTGATACGCGCACATGAAGTACAGCTTACTTATAAAGGAAGCTGGGAAGGGAAAATGAAAGCCAGGAGGAACAAATGGGCTGGATAGAACCGAAAACGGACTGGGACCCGACAAAAGACAGACTGAACCCGGAATCCTACAATCGTATCCGGAACAATCTGGCAGTGCTGGGAGAACTGGTGAATGAGATTTACGCCCCGCTTACGCTGGAAAGCATGGGCGAAGAAAAGAACTATTCCAGCTGGTATTATGCACGGGAATTTAATGTGTTTGAACGAAACCTCGATGCAATAAACCAGACATCCTATAACAAAGTTATAGGGACAACAAAAACATTTTTTGACAATGGGCCATTTATCGACAGCAGCGAACTGAACAGAATCGAATCTGCAACGTTGCGACTATATGAAATTGGTCAGAACCATAAAAAAACATTACCACGCCTGAGTGTACGCTTGGGCAGTTTGAAAGGAGTTAAATAAATGGGAGTAAAACAGGTAAAAGCCGTCATTAACGGCGTAACAACAGTCCTTACGCTGAACAGTTCGACAGGAAAGTATGAGGCGACGATCACAGCCCCGGCAAAATCCAGTTATAAGCAGACAGGACATTATTATCCGGTGTCTGTAACCGCGGAGGACTTGGCTGGAAATACAACCACGGTGAATGATAAACACAGCACGCTTGGATCAAATCTGCGCCTGACCGTAAAAGAAAAGGTTGCGCCGATCATTGCGATTACATCACCTACATCCGGTGAGCTTACTGCAAACAACAAGCCCACAATTACGTTTAACGTAACAGATGAAGATTCCGGTGTGGCAGCAAGTACTGTGAAACTGTACATCGACGACAAGGAAGTTACAGGACTTACCAATTCGGCAATTTCAAACGGTTATACCTTTACCTATACTGTTACAACAGCCCTTGTCGATGGAGCACATACCGTAAAAGTAACCGCATCCGATAATGACGGCAACGCAGCAGATGCAAAGACCCTGACCTTTAACGTGCTGGCTACTGCGCCGAACCTTGCGATCACCAGCCCTGCAGAAGGTGCTTACTTCAAGGCGAAGACCGTCAGCTTCGCAGGTACCACAAACGGCGCGAAGCTGACCGTAAAGGTGGGCAACGGAACCGCACAGAATGTAACAATTACGGACGGCAAGTTCTCTGGAACTTTCGATCTGGCAGCAGAAGGCAAGAATGTTGTTACGTTTGTTTCCACAAGCGCATCCGGCGTTACCACAACGGTTACCAGAAATCTGTATCTGGATACTGTCGCACCTGCTATTTCTGCAGTTACCATAACCCCGAACCCTGTGGATGCAGGCAAGACCTATATCATTTCCGTATCCGTAACAGACTGAGGAAAATGATATGGTCGTAAAGCTGACAGGAAAAGTAAACAGCGAGACCATCATTTTTGAACGCAAAGCGGGAGGATTGTGGGTAACTGCAATCCCCCGCGTAAAAAGCGGTGCCTACGTTGTGGAGCTGACAGCAGTTGATGAAGCGGGAAATGAGACGTTTTGTACAAAATACATCCTGACAGTTGACCTCGGTGCGCTTACGGTAAAATTGGAACCGTTCCCGTACAGCGTGCAGCTGTTGCAAAGTAGTTTTCGGGAGGGCATGCGCATGACGGCGACATTTGATTATGGAGAAAGCAAGCATATCCGGCTGCTTGTAGTCTCGCGAAAAAAGGAAGATTTTGACATATCGAGCGCGTCGTATGTCCTTACGAAGGATGGCGCAAACGATCCGGAAGACAGCGGCAATGTGGTTATTGATGAACATGTTTTAGATGCACTTATAGCGCCAATGCAAAAAGGACGGTATAAGCTGACTATTACATATCACATTACAAATGAGACATTTGTAGAGGAAGTGCATATTGCTGTATTGTAAGGAGGTGTGTCTGTGGGAATCGCAATCACAAAAGTTACTGTGTCGAAAAATCCTGTTGGCACATCGGAAAAGTTCCTGATCACGGTGACAGTGAAAGAACTTACCAGCGAGCCGACGATGTACCGGCTCCCTTACACGTTGGGAAAGGAAAAAGGAGGACTGAAATAAAATGGCAAAAAAGGTACTGCCTACGAACTTTATGGATGATATCCTGAATGAATCCATGAACGGGAAAAGAAGATGGACCATTACACAGAACGATGATGGTACATACACATTAGAGGATGCGACCACCTACGACCAGCTTGGAAATACTTTCGGGCAGGCACAGGTGAACGAGATGAATAAAGCGATCAACGAGAGCGTCGATCAAGCGCGGGTGATTGATGATTACAAAACGCTGGCGGCAGTAAACCAGGAGGGTTTCGTGCCAGGCGCGAAACCAGTTGCTCAGTTAATTAGTGATTTGGGTGGTCTGTCTTTTGGACAAGACGCGGATGGCAACTGGGGATACAAAGCGGGAGGTGCGGATACAGTAACCCCTTTTAAAGGTGATCCGGACTTTGATTACGAACACGGAATTTCGATTCCGTATGTTGTAGCTGCTGGAAACCCGAACGTTTTACATTATTATACAATGACCGCGGAAGATGCGGCTTACTCTTATCTTGCACTATTCGCGGTTACGGCTGGTAGCGTGGTATCGATCGAACTTAGCGGGGTTAGTGGCCCATCCATTGTATGTAATAAGCCGGGTGGAAGCTATTCTTTCGCGCTAATCGCGAACCCTGTTTTGAACGGAAAAGTTAATTTTAGGCACGGAGGAACTGGTGACGGACATGTTTACAAACTTATGATTAAGTAATATTAGCGATACCAGACTCTTACAATCTCCGATCCATACGCATTTCCGCTATTGTTTGAGGTGCTAAAGGTGATTGTTACGGATTCTGTTGTATATGTCACGTTAAGAGCGTTCCATCCTTCCCACCCTCTTGATACAAGACCAGCGCAAACAATCTCTCCAGCATCAGGGATATCAGCCAATAAAATATTTTTGGTGGCAGTTCCAGATGCAATCGTGAAATCGATTGATTTAAGAAAAGAAGACGGTGCTGGTATTGCCCTGTTGTTAATATAATAAACTTTGACATAAAGACCTTTTAAACCATTAACGGATGTCATTACAAGTTCGGAGTTGCTATGTTTTACATAGGAAACACCGATACCGGCGTTTAATTGGTTCGTTCCTCCATTGTACACTTCAATGAAGAAATCTTTTCCATGAACCATAGATCCAAAATTAGGAATTTCAGATACTTTTGTAAAATGATATCCGTGATGCCATTGTCCAAATTCGTGTTCTTTAAAGTCTACTCCGCCACAGTCAAGAACCGAATACTCTGGCGTTTCACCCAATTTTTTTCGCACTGCATCAGCACCTACAATGTAAAAATCGACTCCGTCCTGCTCCAGAGAGCAGCCGCCCAAATCACTATTTAGTTCGTTACGACAGCGGGTTTACCGTTCGCTTCCTGCACATAATGCGCATGCTTATAAAGCCGCCGTCTCCGCCGACCATCTAAAGCAGCATATACCATCTAACTTATGCGGACATATAGCGCCGATGCGATGCACGCACCTGTTCTTTCGTGACCGTACAATATAGCCGCGTTGTCTCGATCTTTACATGTCCAAGCAGTTCTTGCACCTGTTCGATCGGCATGCCCATACGCAGCAAATCCGTGGCGCTTGTCCGCCGGAACCTGTGCGGATGCACATTTTCTACCCCAGCAATGGCTCCGATCCTACTCAAAATATTTCGGATGCCCGCTCTTGTCAGGCGCTGATGTGGCGCCTTTGCGCTCACAAACAATGCCGGGTCATTATCATTTCTGCTTTCCAGATATTGCCGCAGATGTAAATGCGCCCGCGCATTCAGGTACACTTCCCGTTCCTTGTTTCCTTTACCGAGCACAAGCACATCGTCAGCTTGCCAGCTTACATCTTCCCGGTTTAGCTGGCATAGTTCAGATACTCGGACGGCGCTGGAATACAAAAACTCCACGATCGCAAGATCACGTTCCCTTTCGCATGCACAACGCACTTTTTCTAGTTCTTCCGGGGACAGCGGCTTTTTTACCACCTGCCGATATTTTATCGGTTCCAGTCCGTCCACCGGGTTCCGCAGAATCACTTTGCGGCGCTGCAGCCACCGAAAAAAGCAGTTAAATACCAGCCGCATATTGTTCAGATATCTGTTCGATACCTTGCGTAACGCACGATACTTGTACATGTACGCAATCAGGTCGTCGTCCTCTATATCTTGCACATTCTTGGCAACATACGAGAGCATTCGGCTTAAATGCAAATTGTACTGCTCTATCGTTCCCGTGGACTTCCCGTTTTGTCGGAAACCATCCAGATACATTTGCAGATAATTTAACCAGTTCTGATCCGTTCGCATCAGAGCGGTTTCTTTTTTGCGGATGTCGTATCCGCACAGTTGCACGCGCACTACCTCTTTTAACCGCATCAACTGTTCCTGCGTCAAAATCGCCGTCATTTCGCGCAAAATGTCCATTACAATTTGTTCCTTCATGGCGTTACCTCCTGCCATAAGAATAGCAGAACGCAGCTTCTAAAACAGCTTGTAATGTGGCTTTTCTTCTCCAAACAGCCAGTATCTAAGGTGATCGTCCAAAATCACGGCAATGCCGGAAACAAGCACCCACAGCAGCGAAAACGGCAAGCATATCTGTCCCAGAAGATTAAGAGGCATATTGGAATAATCCCAGACGTTCCAACCAAGCCACAAGTTTACGATACAACCGGAAACAAATTCGATCCCGGTAACCACAAAGCTCCCGATAATGCACTGTTTCCAGAAAGCCATTTTCCACGGAATAACCTCGTTTATAAGTCCGATCAGGTAAAAGCATAATCCACCAACAATAAACATTGTCCAGTGGCTACGACCGCGGGTTACAATTTCCAGAAGTGTATAGATCAGACCGCCGATCATCCACAAGATTAGCGGTCTTACCATTCTCATGTATTCTGTGCCGCAAGCATCGCTTTCAGCGGCGCACTCTGGTACTGCTCCGGAATGTCAGTGCCGTACTGGATCGCCGCCACAGCAACTTTATCTTCGATACTGCGAATGTAAATTCTGAGATCGCGGAAATAAGTCACATGCCATGTCACAAATTCCATAGCCGCGGTTACAATCAGAAGCATATCCGCATTGCTGTAAAATTTGCAGTGCTCCTTTTCATCACTGGTGTGCCAAGGGATATTTTCTGCGCCGGCTGCTACCTGCGTCTGCAACCCCATCAGACTGGTTTGATCCTGCCCGGTAAGCGTAAAGTGTTCGGTTGTTCCATCGCTAAGAGTAACATCCAGCCCGCTTGCAATAACGCTCTGCTGCAGCGTATTCATTTCTGTTACTTTCGCCTCCTGCACTTCCTCTAATGTAGGTACATATTCAAAAGTCGCATGATACACAGCGCTCTCCTTTACCGCTCCGGATTCCGGGATTTCCGGAACCCATCCCACGAATACATAATTCTGTTCCGGTTTCGGCTCTGGGGTAGTCAAATCCGCATAATCCTGCACCACCTGATCTGTCTCGCCGTCTAAACTTCCGCCTACTTCCGCCCGGAAAGAAATTATCTTTTCCGGTTCCGTGTACACGCTTCCATCGTTCGACAGTTCATAGCCGTTTTTCTCCGGACAATTTCGATATACCGTAGTATATGCGCCATATTCTCCGATAAGTAATTCTCCTTTGGCATCTAGAAAAGCGTCAAATCCACTTGTATTTGTGGATACAGCGTCACCGAGTGGAAAGGCAAGCGAAACAATATTTTCTTTCGGTTCGATGAGGCATTTTACAAAGTCTTTTGAATTTCGGAATTTAATATATGCCATATCATTTTCCTTTCATAGCAAAAAGAACCCTACTGGGTTCATTTACGGGTTACTTCATTAAGTAGTGATTTGGGCGGCTGCTCTCTGGAGCAGGACGGAGTCGATTTTTACATTGTAGGTGCTGATGCAGTGCGAAAAAAATT
>CEBY01013435.1_pt1 | contig 57446 bp, 54 predicted proteins | sample 554731 | NCBI WGS metagenome assembly CEBY01 (sample SAMEA3182050, study PRJEB8094) | gut metagenome | biome: human; feature: gut; material: Stool; isolation source: human stools | place: Canada | collected 2012-02-22
ACAGTATATCCTCTCGGCAGTCATGCACGCTGACGAGATTAACCGGGCGATGTCCGAAGCACTTGGCAAGGACGTGTTCCATTATCATCTTCATGTGGTCTATGTCCCTGTGGTGGAGAAACAGATTTTGTGGTCGAAACGCTGCAAGGATGAAGCTCTCAGAGGAACGGTAAAGGAAACCATTATGCAGGTCAGCCGCAGTAAAAAGTGGCTGTCCAAACCTGCTGTGGACAAAGATGGAAAACCAATTCTGCAAGTCAATGGTAAGCCTGTTCTCCGAAAATCCTATTCTGTTTTACAGGATGATTTTTTTCAGCACATGAGAGCTGCCGGATATACCGATGTGGAACGTGGAGAGCGTGACAGCACCGAGGAACATCTGACTGTGACCCAGTTTAAGGTGGCAAAGGAAAAGCAGCGACTGGAAGCTGTGACGGCGGAACTGAACCAGAAAGAAGCACAGCTTGACGATACTACACAGGCTGCGGAGAAGAAAAAGCAGGAGCTTAAATCCCTGCAAGCACAGACTAAGGCGGCAACCGGAATAGCGGTGACGGTTCAGGAGCTGGAGTCGATGGGTAAGAAATCTTTTACCGGGAACATCGTCTTGACACCCGATGAATGCCGTACTCTCAAAAATTATGCTGTCAGCAGCTTTGCTGAAAAAGCGGAGAAATTAAAATACCAGCAGAAATATGAAACAGCCAAGAAAGATGCTGGGGTATGGAAAAAACGATATGAGAAACTTCTGGAACAGGCTCAGCCGTATCAGGATGCTGTCAAGCTCGCACCTGAAAGGGTACGGGCTTTTCTTAATGCCGTTTTGACCAGAGGAAAAGAGAAACAGGACATTCCGCAGGAACGTGGACGAAAAAGAAAGGAGAGCACTATTGACAGATAAATGGAATGGTTTTGCCGATTTACTTGCAAATTTAATAGAAAAATATGCGGCGGTTCTGGATATTGATAATCTTCCAGAGCCGCCGTCTTGTTTGGAGGAAGAAAACACATCTGAAGAACCCAGTGACACTATTGAATTGATGGAAAAGCAATGATATAATAGTCGTGGAATAAGTGTCCAAACTCTATGCGAGAGCTACTGTTCTCAACGCATAGAGCTACATAGAATAAAAGCGCAATACCCCGTTGCACAATTAGAAATGAGGTGTTCCGGTGAACAATTATGATGATATGAATCAAAAATCCAATATGATTATTTACACAACAGAAGATGGATTGACAAAAATTGAAACCACATTTGATGAGGATACCGTGTGGTTATCCATTGACCAGATGGCAGAGTTGTTCCAGAGAGATAAATCTACTATTTCAAGACATATAAAAAATGTATTTTCCGAAGGCGAGCTGCAGCGAGAGTCAGTTGTTGCAAATTTTGCAACAACTGCGGCAGATGGGAAAACCTATCAGGTTGACTACTATAATCTTGATGTTATCATTTCTGTCGGCTATCGTGTAAAATCCAAGCGTGGCACACAGTTCAGAATCTGGGCAACTAACATTCTCAAAGAATACATGAAAAAAGGTTTTGCTTTGGATGATGAACGATTGAAAAATCTGGGCGGCGGTGGATATTTCAAGGAACTGCTTGAAAGAATCAGAGACATCCGTGCATCGGAAAAGGTGTTTTATCGTCAGGTGCTTGAAATCTATGCCACCAGCATTGACTACGACCCGAAAGCGGAAATCTCTATCCGTTTTTTCAAAAAGGTTCAGAATAAAATTCATTATGCCATTCACGGACAGACTGCGGCAGAAGTGATTTATACAAGAGCGGATGCGGAAAAAGAGTTCATGGGACTTACCACCTTTGCCGGTAATCAGCCGACACTCAAAGAAGCGATTGTTGCGAAAAACTATCTGAATGAGAAAGAGCTTCGTGCTATGGGACAACTTGTATCCGGGTATCTGGATTTTGCGGAACGTCAGGCAGAGCGTGAACAGGCAATGACGATGCAGGACTGGGCAGAGCATCTGGATCGCATTCTTACCATGAGTGGAGAGCAACTTTTAATTGGAAATGGAAGCATTACTCATAAGCAGGCTGTTGATAAAGCGACTGGAGAATATCGAAAATATAAGACAAGAACGCTCAGCGACGTGGAAAATGATTATTTAAATTCGATAAAGATGTTGGAACAGAAAACTGACGGCAAAAAATAACAGACGATGAAAGCTGAATTATGCCACAGGCTGTGGCACAAATGAGGATGGCGATATGAAAGAAAAAACAAAAGTATATATTTATACGAGAGTATCTACTGCCGTTCAGGTAGACGGTTACTCCTTGGATGCTCAGAAATCAAGAATGAAAGCCTATGCTGAGTTCAACGATTTTGAAATCGTCGGTGAATATGAGGATGCCGGTAAATCGGGAAAGTCCATTGAGGGCAGATTGGAATTTAACCGCATGATGGAGGATATCAAGTCCGGTAAAGATGGCGTGTCCTATGTGCTGGTGTTCAAGTTATCACGTTTTGGCAGAAATGCGGCAGATGTGCTGTCTACCTTACAGGTGATGCAAGATTTCGATGTCAATCTGATTTGTGTGGAGGATGGCATTGATTCTTCCAAAGATGCCGGTAAGCTGATGATTTCCGTGCTTTCTGCGGTTGCCGAGATTGAGCGTGAGAATATCCGTGTTCAGACGATGGAAGGCAGAATCCAGAAAGCTCGTGAGGGTAAATGGAACGGTGGTTTTGCTCCCTACGGATACAAATTGGAAAAAGGTATGCTGTATATCAACGAGGAAGAAGCCGAGGCAATCCGCATTATCTTTGACCAGTATGTGCATACCGATATAGGAGCTAACGGACTTGCGAAATACCTTGCCAATCACGGTATCAACAAAATTCAGCGGCAGAATGGAAAAAATCCTCTGTTTGATGCAGCCCTGATTCGCAGAATTTTGAAAAATCCCGTTTACTGTGGTAAAATTGCTTACGGCAGGAGAAGAACAGAAAAGGTACATGGAACTCGCAATGATTACCGACTTGTGGAGCAGGAAAATTATCTGTTAGTTGACGGTCTGCATGAAGCCATTGTATCAGAAGGACTCTGGCATGAAGCCCAAGTAAAACTTCTTGCTCAGGCGAAGAAGTATGAAAAGGTCAACAACGGTAAAGACAACAAGGTACACCTGCTGACCGGATTACTTAAATGTCCTATTTGCGGAGCCGGAATGTACGGCAACAAAAGCATCAAGCACAAGCCGGACGGCACGAAATATAAGGATTTCTTCTATTATGGCTGCAAACACCGCACTATGACCCGTGGTCATAAGTGTGAATACAAGAAGCAAATCAATGAGGAATTGCTGGACGGTGCTGTTGCAGAGGTTATTATCAAACTGGTCAGCAATCCGAAGTTTGCGGCGATGATGCAGCAAAAAATCAATATGAAGATAGATACATCCGCCATTGAACAGGAGATTGCCAATTATGAAAAACAGCTTCGTCAGAGCTATGCTACGAAGTCCCGTTTGATTGATGAGATTGATACCCTTGACCCAGATGATAAGCACTACATCAAGCGTAAAGCAGACCTTGATGATCGCCTTTATAAAATGTATGATAAGATAGAGGATACGGAGAATCTGTTGATTGAAGCCAGAGCAAAGAAAATGGCAATAGAAGCAGAAAAACTCACTGCTGACAATATCTACAAAGTGCTGATTTATTTTGAAAAGCTGTACGCTGTCATGGACGAGCAGGAGAAGCGACAGATTATGGAATCGCTGATTTCTGAAATCCATATCTATGAGGAACGACAGCCAAACGGTCAGTGGCTCAAATCCATCAAATTCAAGCTTCCGATTATTGAGGAAGATATGGAAATGAGTTTGGACAGTGATACACATGTCGAGGCGGTGGCGCTGCTCAAAAGGTGGGAGGATGACCAAGGACCTGATAATTAAAAAATAAGCAAAATGCACAAGAAAAAGATGGAAAAATTGTAGATTTATGCTTGACAAATGTCGAAATATGAGTTATTATGCCTTTTGCTTGATGGCATTTTCTTAACGGATCCTTTACATGGCTCCGCAAGTTCATCCTGTTGGCAAACCGGTCGAAAGGCCGGGACGCAAAGCTATAGTGTCTAAATGAACACTCTTGAAAAAGGTTCACATGACAGACTGGCCGCACCATTTCCTGCGGTCAGTCTGTTTTTTTGCCGCCGGCCCCCTGCGGCGGCCCCATTTATTGATCCTGAGGTGAATCCCTATGGCATATATGCGTTTGGGCGACCTGCTGCTGTCCTCGGGCGTGATCTCGCACGAGCAGCTTGAGCGGGCGCTGGAACTGCAAAAGGAAAGTAAGGAGCGTCTGGGCGACGTGCTGGTGCAGAGCGGCATCATTACCGAGCAGCAGCTCATCGAGGCGCTGAAAATACAGCTCGGTGTGGAGTTCGTCGATCTCACGGCGGTCTCCATTCCGGTGGAGCTGGCGAAATATGTGCCGCGCACGCTGGCGAAGAAATACTGCGTGGTGCCTGTGAAGCTGGTGCGCGACACCCTCTACCTCGCGATGAGCGATCCGCTGGACTTCATCGCGCAGGAGGAGGTCAAGGCCGCCTCGCGCAAGCGCGTGATCCCGATGATCGCCACGCACCGCGCGACCGAGCAGGCCATCAGCCGCCTCTACGGCAGCGAGGGCACCGCCCGCGTCATCGAGGAGATGAAGCGCGAGGCGGGTGCCGCCGGACCGGATATCGTGCCCGCGCAGCTCGCGAAAGACAGCGACGGCAGCGAGGGCGCGCCGACCATCCGCTTTGTCAACTCCCTCATCGAGCGCGCCTTTGCCGAGCGCGCGAGCGATATCCATCTCGAGCCGCAGGAGGGCGAGATGGTGGTGCGCATGCGTATCGACGGCCTGCTCCGCCGCGTTCTGACCGTGCCGGCCGAGCTGCAGAGCACCGTCATTTCCCGCTTGAAGATCATGGGCGGCATGGACATTGCCGAGCGCAAGGTCCCGCAGGATGGCCACGCCATGCTGCGCGTGAAGGGCAGCGAGATTGACCTGCGCATCTCCTCGATGCCGACGGTGTACGGCGAGAAGATCGTGCTGCGCCTGCTCAACAAGACCTCGCAGCTCCTCTCCCGCGACGCCATCGGGCTGGAGGGCGACGACCTTGAGTCCTATCAGGCGCTGCTTCGGAATACCGGCGGCGTGATCCTGCTGGTCGGCCCCACGGGCTCCGGCAAATCCACGACGATGTGCGTGATGCTCCGCGACCTCGCGCGCGAGGAAGTGAACATCGTCACGCTCGAGGACCCTGTGGAATATTACATCCCCGGCGTCAGCCAGTGCCAGATCAACGAAAAGACCGGCATGACCTTTGCCGGCGGTCTGCGCGCCATTCTGCGCCAGGACCCCGACATCATCTCCGTCGGAGAGATCCGCGACGGCGAGACCGCGAGTATCGCCATGCGCGCGGCGATTACCGGCCATCTGGTGCTCTCGACCCTGCACACCAACGACGCCCCCTCCGCGGTCGACCGTCTGCGCGACGTCGGCGTGGAGCCGTGGCTGATCTCCGGCGCGCTGCGCGGCGTGGTGTCGCAGCGGCTTGTGCGCCGCATCTGCCCGCACTGCAAAAGAGCCTATCATCCCGCGAGCGACGAGCTTGCCCTGCTGGGGCTGGACGACGCGCCGGACCTTGTGTTCTACAAGGGCGAGGGCTGCCCGGACTGCCATCACACCGGCTACACCGGCCGCCGCGCCGTGTTCGAGATTTTGATGATCGACGCGCCGCTGCGCCGCCTCATCACCGCCGGCGCGAGCGCGGACGAGCTTGCCGACGAGGCCCGCAGGCATGGATTCACCACCATGCGCGAGCGCTGCCGCGACCTGGTGCTGCGCGGCGAAACGACGGCTGAGGAGGCCGCCCGCACCATCAGCTCCACCATCGAGAGCTGAACGGAATGACCAAAGAAAAAGGCAGGTGAATCGGCTTGACGACCTATAAGTACAAGGGCCAGTCGCTCAGCGGCGCAAGGGTGAGCGGCGTGGTGCGCGCCTACGACGAGTTCGAGGCCGTCGCCAAGCTGCGCGACACCTGTGCCTTCATCACCAAGATCGAGCCGGTGAAGGAGCGCGGGAACGCGCTGGATAAGCCCATCGGCTTCCGGCTCAAGGACAAGGAGCTGGCGCTGCTCTGCTCGCAGTTTTCCATCATTCTCACCTCGGGGCTGAGCGTGATGCGCTGCGTGGAGATGGTCGCCTCGCAGACACGCAATAAGTACACGCGCAGGATGCTGGAAAAGGTGGCCGAGGAGGTCGGCGCGGGCTATTCCCTCGCGCAGAGCTTTGAGAGCAACGCCCCTTATCTGCCCGCCACGTTCATCGAGACCGTGCGCGCGGGTGAGGAGTCCGGCACGCTCGCGCTGTGCTTCGACCGCCTGCACCGATACTACGAGCGCACCGCCAGGACCCGTGCGAAGATCATCAGCACGATGACCTATCCCGCGATGGTCATTGTGGTCGCCATCATCGTGTTTATCATCATCATCGCCGTAGCCGTGCCGGCCTTTACCGACGCCTTTGCCGACCTCGGCGAGGGCGAGCTGCCGGGCGTGACGAAGGCGCTGATGGCCGTGAGCGGCTTTTTCAACCGTTGGTGGTGGCTGCTGCTGCTCATCGGGGCGGCGCTTGTCATCGCCTATCTCGCCTTCAAGCGCACCGAGCGCGGCAAGCTCGTGCTGGCGTCCTACGCCATCGAGCGCGCGCCGCTGCGGCGGCTGCGCAGCATGAGCGCGGCGGGCCGCTTCGCCAATACCATGTCCACCATGCTCACCGCCGGGCTCGGCGTGCCGCGTGCGCTGGACGTCACCAGCCAGGTCGTGGGCAACTACCTCTTTTCCCTCGGCGTGCGCAAGGTGAAGGAGAACGTGGAGCGCGGCCGCGGCATTGCCGAGAGCATGGCGGGCGTAGAGTGCTTCCCCAAGATGCTCACCGAGATGGTGGGCGTGGGCGAGCGCGCGGGCTCGCTGCCGCAGACGCTCGACGTCATCGGCAATTACTTCGACAGCGAGGTCGAAACGCAGAGCACGCGGCTGCTCAGCGTGCTCGAGCCGGTCATCACCATCGTGCTCGCGGTCATCGTGGTCGTGCTGCTGCTGGCGGTGTACCTGCCGATGTTCAGTATGTACGGCAGCATTTGATACGTTATCATTTCCGCGCGACCACCCCGCGCGGGACGATATAGAAAGAAATGGAAAAGGAGAATTTTTATTATGCTGAAGAAACTCACCAACAAAAAGGGCTTCACCCTTATGGAAATGCTGATCGTCGTCGCGATCATCGCTGTCCTCGTTGCTATTGCCATCCCCACATTCAACGGCGCCCTGACCAAGTCGAAGGAAGCTGCTGACGTTGCCAACATCCGTGCCGCTTACGCCGAGTATCAGGTCAAGGCTATCAGCGGTGAAACCATTAATGATACTACATGGACGGATCTTATCGGTAAGGCTAAGCTGAACTATAATAGTGCTGATCACGGCTATAGCCTTGGCACGGATAAAAAGACCATTACCTATGTGTCTACCAAACTGGACGGCGGCAATAGTAATAATGGAAAGACTTATACTTGGACGCTTGGTACAGCGGTTGACTGATTTATTCTAACCTTTTCTGAGCCCACGCCGGAGCGCACGCTCCGGCGTGGGAACGCCCCCTTCCTTCTTGGATGAGCCGATTCTGCAGAGGGCTCATCTTCGGCGCTATGCTAAGAAATAAGGGGGTGGCCGAGGGTCGGCGGCCATCCCCCGCGAAGGACTTTTCCCAAGGAGGAATTTTACGATGCTCCATCTCACCCCCTTCCTCACCGTATACTGCTGCGCGCTCGCCGCGCTGCTCGGCGCCTGCATGGGGAGTTTCCTGAACTGCATGGCGTGGCGCGTGGTGCATGGCGAGAGTGTGCTGCGCGGGCGGTCGCACTGCGACGCGTGCGGCCATATGCTCGGCGCGCGGGACCTCGTTCCGATCGTGAGCTATCTCGCCTCCGGCGGGAGGTGCCGCTACTGCGGTGCGAAGCTCTCGAGCCGCCATGTGTGGGGCGAGGTGATGGGCGCGGCGGTGTTCGTGTCGCTTCTGCTGCATTATGATATTTCGCTCCGGCTTCTCGAAGCGTGGCTTCTGGCAAGCATTCTGCTCGCCTGCTCCTTCGCGGACCTGGAGGGGTACATCATTCCCGACCGCTTTTTAGCGGCCGGTCTTGTGCTTTTTATTGCGTCCCTCTTTTTTGCGCCTGCGCCGCTCGGACGGCTCGCGGACGGGCTGCTCGGCGGCTTCGGCGTGGCGCTCGGCCTGCTGGCGGTCGTCACGGTGCTGGAAAAGCGCATGGGGCGCGAGGCGATGGGCGGCGGTGATTTGAAGCTGCTGTTCGTTACCGGGCTGTTTTTCGGCTGGAAGGGTAACCTCCTCTGCCTGATCTTAGCCTGCATCTTCGGCATCGTCTTCGGCCTGCTCGCCGCCAAGCGCGGCGGGGAGCAGGGCGCGCCGATCCCGTGGGGACCGTCCATCGCGCTCGGCGCGTGGGTCACGGCGCTCGCGGGCGAGCCGTTTATCCGTTGGTATCTGAGCCTTTTATAAGGCGCGTTTCGTAACACTCCGCTGAAAGGAGAATGAGCATGAACAAGATCGTTGGCCTTGATATCGGTGAAAACAGCGTAAAAATGGCCTATTTTGTGGGCCGCGAGCTGAAAAGGACCGCAAAGCTGGAGCTGCCCGACGCGATGGTGTCCGGCGGGCGCATCCTCTCGATGGACGCGATGGCGGACTTCCTGCACGACGCGGCGAAGGGCAGCGGCATCCCGCTGACGAACGCCGCGCTGGTCGTGCCGGCGAGCGAGGTCTACACCCGCGTCATCACCCTGCCCGCCATGACCGAGCAGCAGCTTTTTTACAACCTGCCTTACGAGTTCCGCGACTTTCTGACGGAGGAGAAGAGCAAGTATTTCTTTGACTACGCCGTGCGCCGCATCGTGAACGACGCGGACGGGCATCCGAAGGAAATGGAGCTCTTCGCCTGCGCCATCCTCAAGACCACGGTGGAGGGCTACCGCGCGATGCTGCACCGCGCGGGCTTCCGCCTGCGCGTGCTCACCGTCACCGAGTGCGCCTACGGCGCGGTACTGGGCGCATACCTCAGGCGCACGGGCGCGGAGAACGACGATAAGGACCGCTGCATCGTCTCCATCGGACACCGCAGCACGCACCTCTACATCTACCACGGCGCGACATTCGACAGCCGCCGTGAGATCGACGTCGGCGGCAGGCTGATCGACGAGCAGATCGCCGAGCACTGCGGCGTGGACATCCATTTGGCGCACAGCTATATGCGCAGCGACTACAACGGCGTGCTTGAGGCGGACTACGCCCGCGAGGCGTACAGCCGTCTGGCGGTCGAGATCATGAAGGCGGTCAATTTCTACAACTACAACAACCGCGACCGCGAGCTGCACGACCTCTACATCTGCGGTGGTGGCGGCGGCATCGAGCCGATGCTGCGCACCATCGTCGAAACGACGAGGCTCACGCTCCATCCGGTCTCCGAGCTGCTCTCGCAGCAGCTTTCGACCGAGGAGCCGTGGACGTATCTGCGCGCCATCGGCGGTGTGAGCGAGGGCATCAAGGGGGGACTGGCATGATCGCGGAGAAGGAGAAGAAAACGGCCCGCGCGAACACGCCCCGCCGTCCGGTCCGCTGCCCGCAGAAGACGGGCATCAACCTCAATCTGCACGAAAAGCGCACAGGCACGGTGCTCACGCTGCTTATCGGCGCGCTGTGCATCACCGTGCTTGCGCTGGCGGTCGCCAAGTTCGGCGTCCTCGACCTCTACGACCGGCTCGCCGACGCGCAGAGCGCGTATGCGCAGGCGCAGCAGGAGAACCGCGCCGCGCAGGAGAAGCTCTCGCACTTTGACGAGGTGCTCTCGGAGTACCGCACCTATTCGATGGAGTGGATGGAGGACGGCGAGGACTCCGACCTCAACTTTGCCGTGGAGCGCACGGAAATGCTCGACCTGATCGAGCGCACGGTGATGCCCTACGGCACGCTCAGCGCCCTGCAGGCGCAGGGCGACCGCGTGGACGTCGAGCTGAACGAAACGGACCTTGACCGCATCGCCGAGGCGCTCAGCGCCGTGAAGGCGTCGAGCATCGTGGAGTCGGTCGGACTGGAGCTTGCCGAAACGGAGAAGGACCGCCCCGCCGACGTGATGAAGTGTACGCTGCACATCGTGCTGAGAGGGGAGGCGGCGGAATGAACCGTGAATTGACCCTGCGGGAAAAGGTGCTGCTGCTCATCCTGATCGTGCTCGTGATGGTGCTCGGCTACTTCAAGCTCCTCTACGAGCCGGTCAGCGACCGCATCGCGCGCTGCCGCGAGGACACGGCGCAGGAGCAGCTTGCGCTGGAGCAGAACGCGGTCAGGCTGGCGCAGATGGAAAAGATGGAGCAGGCGCTCGCGGATATCCGCGCCGCCGGCGGCAGCAAGGCGATCCCGCGCTTCAACAACAGCGAGGCGCTGCTGCGCGAGCTGCGCAGCCTGCTCACGGGCACGGGGGAATACTCCCTCGATTTCGGCGACGGCACGACGCAGCAGGGCTATATCGTCCTGCGCCCCGTCTCCATGACCTACCGCACGGGCACCTACGAGCAGTCGCGCGCGATCATTGACCGCCTCAGCGCGAGCGACAACATCAACCGGATATCCGACCTGAGCATCCGCCGCGACGAACGGAGCGGCGGACAGGGCTATCAGACCATGCTGACGGTGACCTATTTCGAGGTCGCGCCGTAACGCACAGAGGAGCAGAGCGCCATGAAAAACAACAGGGCAAACAGACACAATGACCGCGGCTTCACCCTCTCGGAGGTCCTTCTGACGGTGGCGATCCTTGTGGTGCTGTTTGCCCTTGCCGCCGTTCCCGTCTCGAAGATGCGGCGCGAGCTGCGCCAGACGGAGCTGGACAGCAAGGCGGAGATCTTATTCCAGACCGCGCAGAACCGCATGACGCAGCTTCTGGCCGCCGGTATGGAGGAGAAATACAAGAACGGCGGCGACGTGAAGCGCTTTACCTATATCCCTCTCGACGCGGAAGAGGACAAGTACGACGAGACCGATATCGACAGGCTTCCGCTCTGGTATGTGACCGACGCGGAAAAGGACAATGACTCCGCCGCGGCGTATTACATCCTGCCGCGGGAGCAGACCGACGCCGAGCTGCGCGAGGGCCATTGGCTCGTGGAGTACAACGCGGACAGCGGCAGCGTCTACGCGGTGTTTTACAGCGAGGAGGCGCTGGGCGTGCATACCGGGCTCGACGTGCTGCGCTACCGCAGCCAGCGCGTGAAAACGGCGAAGGTCGGCTACTATGGCGGCGACGCGGCGGCGGTCAATGACACCGGCGTGCTCGCGCCGCGGGCGGAGATCCTCAACGGGGAGACGCTGGAGGTGCGCATCACCTGCAAGGCGCCGAATGACCGTCCGCTCCATTTCTTCATCACCATCCGCGACGACAAAGGAAATGAGACGGCGCGCACCGAGCTGAAAAATGATACCAAGACGTTCACCACGATCGAGAAGAGCTTCCGGGACTACGAGGTGACGGTGACGCTCGACGACCTGAGCGGCGACGGCAGCCGCCGCTTTGCGCAGCAGGAATGGCTGAAAATGCTGACGCCCGGGGAGAATCTGACCGTCACCGTTGAGGTCACCAGCGACGACCCGCTGGTGGAGGGCGCGCGATTTGTGCCCGAAAAGACAAATGGTCTGTTCCATACGCTGCGCGGCGGCGATACGGCGGTCGTCACCTGCGCCCGCCACCTGCAGAATCTGGACGAGACCTCCAAGTTGGCGCCGGTCATCACCCGCGCGGTGCAGGAGAAGAACATTGACTTCACCGGCGCGAGCGGCTGGGCGTCGGTCTACGGCGAGAAGAAGTTCCGCCCCATTGTTAACACGGCGCTGCGTGAATACCGGGGCAGCTATATCGTGGACGGCACGACGTACCGTCCGGTGATCGCGCACCTGCCGGTGGATACGAACGGCGACGCGGGCCTGTTTGAGAGCTTTTCCGGCGGCACGCTGGCGGACATCACGCTCACCGGCGCGCAGATCCGCGGCACGGGAAGGGTCGGCGGTCTTGCCGGCACGCTGTCCGGTACGGTGAGCGTTACCGGCTGCCGCGTCTATCTGGACCCGGCGAGCGACGGTCTGAGCACAAAAACGGAGCGGGATATTTGGCTCGCCGGCAATGTGACCGGCGGTCTGGTCGGCTATGTGAGCGGGAACGCGGAGGTCTCCATCGACAGCAGCTTTGCCGCCTCGGTTCTTCGGGGTACGACGGCGGCGGGCGGACTGATCGGACAGGCGGACGGCGCTGTGACGGCGGAGCGCTGCTACGCCGACTGCTACCTCTACAACAGCGATAAGAACAGCGATAAGACGAACGGACAGACCGGCGGTCTGTTTGGCGGGAGCATCGGGACGAGCACGATCCGTCTGACGAGCTGCTACGCCGCGGGCTTCCAGGAGGCAGCGGTCACGGCGGGCCTGTCCGCCGGACCGGTCAAAGCTATGACGGGATGCTACAGCGTGAGCGTTCCGCTCAATGCGGGCATTGATCTGACCTACTCGACGGCGAAGCCGGATGCACAGGTCCGGACCGCGGCGGAGGGGACCTTTTATCTGAAAGAGCGGGCGGCGAGGGCAAAGCATATCGCCGGGACGACCGATGTCGGCTACGGAGAATGGAGCGGCGCCAGCCGCCCCGCCGCGGCGCAGAGACTTGGCACCGCATTTACCGCTGTGACGGGCGGCGGAAGCACCAACGCCTACAACCTCATGGAGGGCATGGGCCTGACCGACTACTCTTACCCGAAGCTGCAGGGGATCCCTCACTACGGCGACTGGAAGGCGGAGTTTGAGTCCGGCTCGCTGGCGTACTACGAGCATTATCAAAACGGCACGGCGGCAGGCTATGGCTTCCTCGGCGGCAACGTGTCGTCCCTGCGGGACGACGAAACGGTGCTGGGCGACGGCTACGGCATGATTTACGACAGCAAGCCGACCGCGTCGGTCACGGTCACCTATTGGACCTGGACGGCAACGGGCGTCGCGGTACAAAAGACAGAAATGCTTGCCGCGGATGCCGCGGTGCAGGTCACCTACAACGGGAGGAGCTATTACCTCCTGCCGCTGCCGACCGGGGCGGTGAATACGGAATATGTCGATCCGAACAGCTTCTATCAGGAGGTCAGGGTCGACGGCGCGGCGTATCTCTACGCGCCGCACTTTGCCCGTACGGTGACGACGCCCGGCGAGGACGGCACGGTGGAGAGCCCGACGGGCGTTTCCATCCGCACGGCGCGCCAGCTCTACGCGCTGAGCCTTTACTACGACGAATACCGGGAGCGGCTCGATGAGAGCAGCGCTTTTGTGCAGGAGCGCGGCATCGACTATGTCAGCTACGACTGGAAGGACTATGGCAGAAACGGCACCGAGCCCTCGGCGAACCTCCCCCAGTTCCCCATCGGCGACAGCACGGCTAAGCCGTTCATCCACACCTACAACGGTCAGCGGCACGAGATTATCAGCGCGCCGATCACCGGAAACGGTCTCGGGCGCGGCGGAACGGAGAACGCGGGCGAGGTCTATGCGGGCCTGTTCGGCTGCAACGCGGGCGAGCTGCGCGACATCGTGCTCATTGCCGGCGCGGAGGACACGATCGTCGGCTTTGACCGCGGCATCCAGCGCAGGAGCGCCTACATCGGCGCACTCGTCGGCTACAATTCCGGCACGGTGCGCGGCTGCGCGGCCGCGGGCTACCGCGCCAAGGCGCTGGCCAACAGCGGCAGCGCAGTCTATGTCGGCGGCTTCATCGGCTACAATGAGGGCTATGTGGAGCAGTGCAGTGTGAGCAGCCCCTCGGTCTATGCCGAGAACGTGTTCGCGCAGCTCAGCGCGGGCGGCTTCGCCGGACGGAACGACGGGCGCATCGAGGGCTGCTACGGCATCGCGGCGATCAATGTCCCGACCGTCCGCGGCGGCGAGGTGGAGCTCGGCGGCTTCGCCGCGCACAACGGCGGCATTATCCGCAGAGCCTACTGCGCGACGGCCATGTCCTCGGCGGGCGCCGAGGCGGACGGCTTTACCGCCTCCGGCAGCGTGCAGGACTGCTATTACCTCAACGGCGGCACCTACCGCTTCTGGGAGGAGGACCGGCTGTACAGCGCGGAGACCGCGGGCGGCGCGCAGCCCATGACCGCGGCGGAACTGAAGGCGCTCGGGCTGTCTGGCTTCGGCACGTCCGCGGAAGCGCGGTATAGGCGGAAAAATACGGAGGACAGCTACCCCTATCCCGCCTGTATGCAGGACGCGAGCGGCGTACTCGTCCACTACGGCGACTGGCCGGTGCCGACGAATGTCGGCGAGGTCGGCGTGTTCTACTGGGAAAAGGAGGAGGACGGCGCGAACAGCGGCTATCACCTCTCCTACATCGGCTTTGTCGGCACGGAGCGCAAGGAGGGCAGCACCCTCTGCACCGCGCACGACGACGGCGGCGTGATCACCGCCTACGGCTACGGCTACTATTGGGAGAGCAGCTCGAAGGAACCGGAGCTGGCGGCGAGCGGCGGCTTCGTCATGGACGGCGGTGATACGGAGGAGGCCAGGGCGGCGGCGTCGGCGCTGGGAGCGCAGATGCCGGAGTATACCTTCGCCGCCTACGAGACCAGCGAGACCGGTCTGCGCCTGCAGGCAGAGACCAACAGCCGAAACGACAGCTATACGCTCCAGGCAAATGGCACATGGACGCTGAATAAAACGTATACCTACACGGTCTGCCCGTTTTTCGCGGACGCCTTCGGCTATGCGGGCGATGCGGAGCCGGGTACGGACCAGGCGGCCTATCAGGTCCGCTCAGTGCAGCAGCTGCAGTTCATCAACTGGAGCTGCGGGGCCACGTCGAAGTACATAGGAAGCCGACGGGACCCAAACTACACGTTTACCTATGAGACCGGCACAGACCGCGAGGTAACGGCGGCGACCTACCAGCAGTTCCCCTATCTGCAATACGCCACGATCACAGGCGTGAGCCGTCAGTCACAGAGTGCGGCGGAGCGGGATCGTCCGCGGCGCAGCTGGAAGCAGTCGCATGACCTCAACGGCACAGACCGGGAATTTCCGAAGGTCGGCGCGAAAAATACCTCGTTCCAGCCCATCGCCGGTGCGGTTTTTAACAACGCGGCGGAGAATCCAAACAACGAGGGCTATGCGGTAGACCTCTACAGTTGGTTCGGCGGTGTGTACGACGGCGATAACTACTACATCAAGAACATCAACATCGACTCGCCCTGCTACAATGTCGGCGTTTTCGGCACGACGGCGGGCGCGGAGATCCGAAACATCGTGCTCTACAGTGACAACGGCGGAACGATCGAACGCAGTACACCGGCGGGCACGGACTACCGTAACTACCGCTGCGCCTACGCGCTCGGCGGATTGGTGGGTATCGCGTATGACTACCTTGTTGAAAACCGCGCTGCGAAGATCGCCAACTGCGCCATTGCGGGCTATACCATCGAGGATAACAGCACCAACCCGCTCCAGCTCGGCGAGGCGGTGGTGGGCGGATTGATCGGCGTATCCAAGGTCGATTTGAACAGCTGCTCGGCGGTGGTCGATATCAAGGTCAACTGCACGCACCGGGAAGCCGGCGACAGCGGCAAACTGACCAGAGCTCAATACGGCAACTTTGTCCGCGTGGGCGGTCTGGTCGGCGGCGTGCAGTACAAGGTGACGAATTGCTACACCGGCGGAACGATCACGATCGGCAGCGATACGCTTAATGAGCGCGTGGACAAGAGCGGAAGCCTTGTCACCGTGAAGACCAGTACAGAGAAGAAGACAGAGGTCGAGAACGCGAGGGGGACCTATGTCTACATCGGCGGCATCGGCGGCAGCGGCTTTTCCTCCAACTTCCGCAACTTTTCCAACAAGAACGGCACGGACGACGGAGAGCCGGAGTATGAGAACTGCTACACCTATACGGGGCTGCCGACCATGCAGGGAACGATCATGTCGATCTCCCGCATCGGCAGTGTTGCCGACCGCTATGAATGGGCGCCGAGCGTGACCATTACCAACTGCTACTATTATGCGGAGTCAGATGTCCAGTACAACCTGCCGAAGTATTACTGCGGCAAAAAGAGTCTTGCGACGATCCTGGCGAGCGATGGGGAGAAGGAAAAGATGCTGCAGGGCGATCTTTCGTATCTCAGTCAATACATCGGTGGAAGAGATCATCGACCGAGCTATTCGATCGACCTGACAAAGCTCAGCTATGAGCAGATGGCAGGCAGGAAGGACGTCACGAAGAACGGGCAGGACAAAAGGATCCTGGAGCTGCTGAATCAAAACGGGGACAGCGTCTTCGGCTGGGTCACCGTCGAGGAGGCGCAGGCTGAGGTCCACGGGAAATACAGCTTCCCGGGCAAAAACATCGCCGTGCTCGACGGGCAGGACTACCCGTTCCCGACCGTGCTCACACAGGCGAGCGAGCACACCGACAGCGGCAGGGCGAACCTGCACTACGGCGACTGGCCGCTCGTCGGTCCGGTCTGGGAGAAGAGCAGCGTGACGATCGACCGCATCACCGACTACGATGCCGGAATCGGCAGCGCGGTTATTACCGCGGTGCTGAAGCTGGAGAACATGGAGGACGGAAAGCTCGACGGGCTGACGCTCGAATCGTTCCGCTCGACCAATGAGAGCATCGCAAGGGTGACGGGCTTCCAAAAGGTCGATGAAAAGACCTGCCGCGTGACGCTGGTGGGTCTGGCGAATGGCTCGGTGGAGATCACCGCGGCGCTGGACGGCCATGTGGCGCGCTTGATGGTAAGCGTCACCGCGGAGCTGACGATCCGGATGAGCAACGAGATCGAGCACGCGAAGCAGATCACGGTGAATGAGGCCGCGACGGTGCCGCTCGGACTCGCCGCGCTGGACCGCGGCGGCAAGGCTCTGACGAAAGACCTCAGCTGGACGGTCGCCAATGCCGAGACGGGTATTGCACAGATCGTCTGGAAAAACGGTGTTCCGCAGAGCGTCCGGGGCATCGGCGCGGGCGAGACGACGCTGCTCATCACGGCGAGCTATCGGATCAATGAGAACGAGACGGTCGCGGTGAGCCGCATCGTGCCGGTGACGGTGCTGGCGAAGGCAGCCGACGGCACGGCGTAAAAAGGAAAGGAGGGGCATCGGGATGAAAAAACTGAAGAACGAACAGGGCGTGACCATTCTGATGGCCCTCCTGCTGGTCCTGACCGCGGCGGTGGTCAGCGCGGTCATTCTCTCTGCGGCGCTCAGCGCCGCGCGGCGCGTGAACGGCGACCGCACCGCGCAGCAGAACTACCTTGCCGTCAGCTCGGCGGCGGAGCTCGTACGCGACAGCATCGACCGGATGCGGTATACCGAGACTACCACCACGACTTACGAATGGGACGAGAAGAGCGAAGGCTATGTACAAACCGGCAGCTCCTCCACAGAGAAGCTGCCGACCGGCTTGATGGGAGACTGGCTCACGGACGGCGCGCGGAACGGCGGCTGCACCGATACCATCACCATCACGCTGCCGGATGAAGCGCTCCCGCCGGTCAAGGCAAGCTTTTCCATGACAGGACGGGGAACGGGAAGCGGGGGCTATGATATCCAGATCGCCTTTTCTCTGGCCGACGCCGGGGACGCGGACGACTGCCGCATGACGCTCAGGCTGAGCGGAAGCGTCAGCGAAAGTACAGACGTTTATGCGAACACCGCGGGCTGGAGCAGGATCGACGAATTGACCATCACCTGGAGCAATCCAAAGATCACCAAGGGAGCGGAGGGGAACGCATGAAAAAACGCAGGAGCAAGGCCGGTGAGACGCTGGTGGAGACGCTGGTCTCCGTGCTCATCGCGGCGCTGGCGTTCGCCCTTCTCTCGACCGCCGCGGTGACCGCGGCGCGGATCAACGCCGCCGCGCGCGAGGACGTTTCCTTCCGCTATACCGCGGAGCAGGGAAAGACGGTGACCGTAACGGCAGAGGGAGCTGGCTCCGGCACGACCGGCAGCGAGGAAGTCACGCTCTATACAACGGGCAACGGCTACGATTATTACACTTACACGATCTCATCGGGGGTGACGCCATGAAAAAACTCCGCGGCAGCCGCGGCGTGACGCTCACCGAAACGCTGTGTACGGTGCTGATCGTGCTGCTCATCAGCGCGATGCTGGCGGTGGGCGTGCGCTTTGCCGTGCGGACGTACCGCGAGTCGATGGAGCTGTCGGAGACGGAGCTGCTTTGCTCCACGCTGACGGCGGCCATCAGCGACAAGCTGCGCTACAGCGGCGAGGTGGGACAGAATATGTTCATCCAGGGCGTCGGCACGACGGACAGCGGCGGCGGAGGCTCGTTTGCGATCAGCGACGACGGCGAGGTCGTCATTCAGACGACCGACAGCGAGGAGTTCCGGCTCCTCGGCTCGGCCTCCTACCCGCAGGGCCTGCGGGTGCGGACGACCGGCACGGGGGAAACGGGCTTCATCAGCTACAGCGCCAAAACAGGGATCTTTACCGTTTCCTTTGCCATCGCGGACGCGCAGGGGAATATTCTGAAGGAGACATGCTTCGACGTCAAGCGCATCAACGCGGGCAAAAAGTGAAAAAGAGCTGCCGGACAAAATGTCCGGCAGCTCCTTTTAATCGCTTCGTGTGATGTCATGCACCCATTTGCCGCTGTGGATGCGCCAGAGGCCGACGGGGGTCTTTGCCAGGTGCTCGATGGCGATGCACAGGCAGAACACCTCGTTCGGCACCTTGAGGACAAGGCCGAGCAGGCACATCAGCGGCAGCTCCACGCACCAGAGAGGGAAGTTGTCGATGAGCAGCGAGGCGCGCACGTCGCCGCCGCCGCGCAGCACACCCACGACCATCGTGGACGAAAAGCCGTGGAGGGGCATCACGCCCGCGTAGCAGTACACCATGACCGCGCACATCGCCGCCGCACCCGCCGAGAGGGAGAAAAGCGGCAGCACATACGGCCGGAGCAGCGTAAAAAAGGCCAGAAGCTCCACGCCGCCAAGGGCGAGCGCGAAGAGAAATGCCGTGAGGCACACGGCCTTGCCGATGCGCACGACGCTCTCGCGGCTGCTGCCGATGCCGATCTCCTTGCCGACGATGACGGCGGCTGCGTTGGCGATGCCGTAAATGCCGGCGGTGGAGAGCTTGTCAATGCTGCCCGCCACGGTGTAGGCGGCGATGAGGTCGCCGCTCGCGGCCATGTGGCCCATGATGACGGTGATGAGCGAGTAGCCCACGCCCCAGAGCGTTTCGTTCGCCAGCACCGGCGCGCTGTAGTGGATGAAGCGGCGCAGCATCTCGCGGCCCGGGCGGAGAAGGGCGCTCCATTGGAGCGGCACGGTGCAGCAGCGCAGGGCGTAGCCGAAGGCGAGCGCAAATTCCACCACGCGCGAGAGCAGCGTGGCGGCCGCCGCGCCGGTGACGCCGAGCGCGGGGAAGCCGAGCTTGCCGAAGATGAGCACATAATTGCCCACGGTATTGCAGAGCATGGACGCGCCGAACACCAGCATACCGAAGCGCGGATTTTCGATGCTGCGCTGCATCCCGATGTAGATGGACGAGAGGGAATTGAGGATATACGAGAAGCCGACGATGCGGATATACGGCGTGCCGATCGCGACGAGACGGAGATTGTCCGTCACCAGCAGCAGAACATCCGCCGGGAAGAACGCCATGATGAGCGCGAAGAGCGTCGAGACGCTGCCGGCAATGCACAAGCCGATGCCGATGACGCGGTTGATGCTCTCGCGGTCGCCGCGGCCCCAGTATTGGCTGATGAGCACGCTTGACCCGCTCTGCAATCCGAAGACGATGAGCTGGATGATGAAGATGGGCACATTCGCCACCGTGACGGCGGACATCTGCTCGCTGCCGAGCAGACCGACCATGAAGGTATCGAGGAAGCCGAGCGAGGTGGTGATGAGATTCTGCACGATGATGGGCAGGGCGAGCAGAAAGAGGCGTCGGTAGAAGCCCTTGGGCTGACGGAAATAGGAGAACATAATAAACCTCAAGGAAGCTGACGAAGCGTCAAATTTACAGCATGGGGAAGCGTGTTTCCTTATGCTTGCGGAGCGCGGATACAAGCGCGTCGATCTCCTCGCGCGTCGTCTCGGGCGCGAAGCTCACGCGCAGCACGCCCGCGGCGGTCCTTTTGTCGAGCTTCATCGCGGCGTAGACGTGGCTGAGCTTGCCGCGGTGGCAGGCCGAGCCGGCGGAGATGCAGATGCCCTGCGCGCCGAGCTCGGTGACGACGTTCGCGCTCGGATAGCCGACGAGCGAGACGGAGAGGATATGCGGGGCGTCGCCGTTCCCGATGCGCACCACGCCATCGATGGTGAGGAGTTGCTCGAGCGCGTACTGCTTGAGCTGCGCCATGCGGGCGAGCGTTTCCTCATAGCCCTCCAGCCGCAGCTCCACCGCCTTGGCGAAGCCCGCGATCTGCGCCGTGGCCTCGGTGCCCGAGCGCAGGCCGCGCTCCTGTCCGCCGCCCGCGAGCAGCGGACGCACCGCGCGGCAGCGCGGGCCGATGTAAAGCGCGCCGACGCCCTTGGGGGCGTTGAGCTTGTGTCCGCTGACGGAAATGAGGTCCGCGCCCAGCGTATCCGCGCGGAACGGGAGCTTCAAAAACGCCTGTACCGCGTCGGTGTGCAGCAGCGCCTTGGAGCCGAGATCGCGCAGGAGCCGCGCGATCTCGCCGACGGGGAACACACAGCCGGTCTCGTTGTTCACGAGCATCACGGAGACGAGCGCCGTGTCCTCACGCAGCGCGTCCGCGACCTGCTGCGCGGGGATATTCCCCTGACGGTCGGGCGCGAGATAGGTGACGGTATAGCCCTCCTGCTCCAGCTGTTTACAAGGCTCAAGCACGGCGCTGTGCTCCACGGCGGTGGTGATGATGTGCTTTCCGACGCGGCGGTTCTGGTGGGCGGCAAGGCGGATGGCCCAGTTGTCGCTCTCCGTGCCGCAGGAGGTAAAATACAGCTCGTCCGGCTTGCAGCCGAGCGCGGCGGCGATGACCGCGCGGTCCGCCTCCAGACGCTTTTTCGCGGCGGCGCCGTAGGGATACTGCGAGCTGGGGTTGCCGCTGCCGTTTAGTAAAACATCGTACATCGTATCCGCCACCTCGCGCGCGACGGGCGTGGTGGCGGCATGGTCGAGATAGATCATAGCAAAGCATTCCTTTCTTTGCACTTGCAATCAAGCGAAAACATGGTATGATTATATGCGGAAAATCCACGAAAAGCAAGGAGAAAGCATGAAGATCGGTATTTACACCCTGGGCTGCAAGGTGAATCAATACGAGACGCAGGCGATGGAGCAGGAGCTGACCGCCCGCGGACACGAGCTGGTGGATTTTGAGTCTCCCGCCGATGCCTACATCATCAACACCTGCTCGGTCACGGCGGTGAGCGACAAGAAGTCGCGCCAGATGATCCGCCGCGCGAAGAAGAACAGTCCCGACGCGGTGGTCGCCGCCTGCGGCTGCTACGTCCAGACGCACGAGGAGGAGGCAAAGAGCCTCGGCATCGACCTTTTGATGGGCACGAACGACCGCGCGCGATTCCTTGACCGGCTGGAGGAGGCCGTGAAAACGCGCGAGACGGTCGCGGACATCGACGACGCGCTGCGCCGCCGCACGTTCGAGGTGCTGCCGGCGGGCGGCATGGCGAACCGCACCCGCGCGATGCTCAAGGTCGAGGACGGCTGCGTGAACTTCTGCACCTACTGCATCATTCCCTACGCGCGCGGCCCCGTGCGCTCGCTGCCGATGGACAAGGCGGCGGAGCAGGTGCGCGCCCTGCGCTCACAGGGCTACCGTGAGATCGTGGTCACGGGTATCGAAATTTCCTCCTACGGCCAGGATCTCAAGGACGGCACGACGCTCATCGATCTTCTGGAGCTTATCGCCCGCGAGGGCGGGGAGATGCGCATCCGGCTCGGCTCGCTCGAGCCGCGCACCGTGACGCGGGAATTCTGCGAGCGGGCGAAAAAGCTCCCGACCCTCTGCCCGCACTTCCATCTCTCGATGCAGTCCGGCTGCGACGCGACGCTCAAGCGCATGAACCGCCGGTACGACACCGCGCGCTATTATGAGTCCGTGGAGCTGCTGCGCGAATATTTTGACGACCCCGCCATCACCACCGACCTCATCACCGGCTTCCCGGAGGAGACGGAGGAGGAGTTCGGCGAGACGCTCGCCTTCATTGAAAAGTGCGGCTTCGCCGCCATGCACATCTTCCCCTATTCCGTCCGCCCCGGCACGAAGGCCGCGGCGATGGCGCAGGTGGACATGAGCGTGCGCGAGGAGCGCGCGGCGCGCGCCGCCGCCGTCGCGGAGCGGATGCACCAAGGCTATCTCGCCCGCTGCGTGGGAAAGACCTTCCCCGTGCTCTTTGAGCAGGACAGGGGCGAGGGCAGCGTCGGCCACGCGCCGAACTATATGCCCGTCACGGTGGGGATGAAAGGGTTACATAACACCGTGCAAAACGTGCGCATCACCGCCGTCGACGGCGACGGCCTGCGCGGGGAACCGGAGGAGACATGAAAAGCCACTTTTTTGCCTACATCGCGCGGATGCGCTACATCACGCGCTGGGCGCTCATGCGCAACACCTTTTCCGAAAACGTGCAGGAGCACAGCCACATGGTCGCGGTGCTCGCGCACGCGCTCGCGGTGATTCGAAACCGCGTGTACGGCGGGCAGATCGACGCGGGACAGGTTGCCGCGGCCGCGCTCTACCATGACGCGAGCGAGATCATCACCGGCGATATGCCGACGCCTATCAAGTATTACGCGCCCGAGATCCGCGACGCCTACAAGAAGGTCGAGGCGGTCGCCTGCGGACGGCTCCTTGCCATGCTGCCCGACGAGCTCAGGCAGGACTACGACGACGTGCTCGACTGCGCAGACGGCGAGGTGCTCGAGCTGGTCAAGGCGGCGGACAAGCTATCCGCTTACATCAAGTGCGTCGAGGAGCTCAAGGCGGGCAACGCGGAGTTTCGCCGCGCCGCCGAGCAGACCCGCGCCGCGCTCGACGCGATGCATCTGCCCGAGCTGGATTACTTTATGGAGCACTGCGCGGAGAGCTTTTCCATGACGCTCGACGAGCTGGAATAACAGGGAGGAAGAAACTATGATCAAAATTCGGACGCTGTATATCGTTCTGCCGCTTACGATCCTGATGGCGGTGGGCTGCTACCTCAAGGACTGGACGGCGGGCATCGCCCTGTGGGCGCTCCTTGCGCTCGTGTGCGTGGGGCGCATCCTGCGCGAGCGGAAGGAGAAGAACGGCGCGGAGGACGCGCAGAAAAAGGAATAACGCGCCGTGTGCGAAAAAAGGGAGAGCTTCCGCCGGAAGCTCTCCCTTTTTGCTGTCGTTTCCGCCGTCTCAGCGCCGCGATTTGTGCGTTCCGCAGCTCGCATTTTGCGGCGAAGCCTTTATAATGATGACATTCTTTTCGCAGGGAGGAAGGACTCATGGAACAGCGGAGGGCGCGCGGGATGCTTGCAGCCGCGGCCGTTATCTTCGGTACGCTTGCGCCGTTCGTGCGCGGCATTTCCGTTTCCTCGGGCGAGCTGGCGCTTTACCGCGCGGTGATGGCGGCGCTGCTCGTCGGCGGCTATCTGCTCGTGAGCGGACAGAAGCTCGCGCTGCGCGCGAATCGGCGTGAGGCCGCGCTGCTGCTCCTCTCCGGCACGGCGATGGGCGTGAACTGGATCTTGCTTTTCGAGGCCTACCGTTACACCACCGTGTCCGTCGCGACGCTGAGCTACTATTTTGCGCCCGTGCTCGTCACCGCTGCCTGCCCGCTGCTCTTTCACGAAAGGCTGACGGGAAAGCAGATCGTCTGCTTCGTGATGTCCACGCTGGGACTGGTGCTGGTCATCGGCGTCGGGGGGCTCTGCGGCGTCGCGGATGTGCGGGGCGTGCTCTTCGGCCTCGGCGCGGCGGCGTTCTACGCCGCGGTCATTCTGCTCAATAAGTTCATCCGAAGCGTCGCGGGCATCCAGCGGACCTTTTTGCAGTTTTTAGCCGCCATCGTCATTCTCATTCCCTACGTCGCCGCGACCGGCGGCGTATCGCTGGGGACGCTCGACGCGCGCGGCTGGGTCTGCCTGCTCATCGTGGGCTTCTTCCACACGGGCGTGACCTACTGCCTGTATTTTTCCGCCCTGCGCGAGCTGCCGGGGCAGGAGGTCGCTCTGCTGAGCTACATGGACCCGCTCGTGGCGGTCATCGTCTCGGTGACGGTGCTCGGCGAGCCGGTCACGGCGCCGCAGCTCGCCGGCGGTGCGCTGATCCTCGGCTTCACGCTCTGGAACGAGCTGCCGGAGAAAAAATAAGAAAAAGGGAAGCGGCTTTCACTGAACCGCTTCCCTTTTTCAGTTCATAAAGTGAATGGTGATGGGGCAGATCTCAGCTCTGGTCGCCACGCGCATATTCGGCCCGAAGAGACCGACGCCCGAGGTCACGATGCTGTGCATCGACCCCACGCGGAGACAGCCGCAGGCATTCTCCCAAAATAGCCGGATGGTAAGGTTGCCGGGGAACATCTGCCCGTCGTGCGTGTGCCCGCAGAGATCGACGTCCACGCCCGCCGCGGCCAGCGCCTCCAGCTCGCGCGGCTGATGGTCAAGGACCAGAATGGGCTTGTCCGTATCCAGCCCCTCGACGAGCTCCGCAGGCGTTTTGCGCACCTCGATGCCGCGCCCCGGGCGCTGCGCGTCGGGGCGACCGTAAAGATAAACCTCGCCGCCGAGCAGCACGGCCTCGTCGCGCAGGAGGCGGATGTTCGCGGACGCGAGAAAGGCGTCCATCTCGGGGCTGCTCTGCTTTTTCCCGTCGCTTCGGAAGGTGAAGCCCGCCAGGATGGGCTCCTCGATGTCGTGGTTGCCGTAGACGGCGTAGACGCCGTACCTCGACCGGATGCCGCGCAGCACCGCAGCGATCTGCTCCGGCTCCTCCACGGCCTCCCAGGCGTTATCAAAAATGTCGCCCGCGATGACGACCGCATCGGCGTCCTGCTCGTTCACGCGCGCGACCATGCGTTCCATCTGCGCAAGGCCCACGTTGTAGCCGAGGTGGAGATCGGCGAGCAGCACGACCTTCATGCTCTCCATGCTGCCGGCGGACTTGTTTACGGTGACCTCGTAGGGCGTGACGCGCACGATGCGGGCGTTGATCACGCCGCCGACGGAGGTCACAAGAATGGCCGCCGCGCACAGACAGCCCGCGATGCGGTGCATCCGCGCCGAGCGCAGAGAACGGAGCTTCAGACCGTGGACGAGCAGCAGCCGCAGTCCGTCCGCGAGCAGGACTGCCAGCAGCAGATAGAGCAGCACGCCGAGCCAATAATTCCCGATGAGCATGAGCGCGCGCTTCGGCCGTCCGGCAGGCAGCGGAAAGGCCAGAACAAAGGAGAGCGCAAAGAAGGCGTACAGCGCGGCGGACACGGCCCAATGCTTCCGCTTGCGGAACCACGGGAACCACGCCCGCACCCAGCCCATGATACGGCGGAACAGATAGAGATTGAAAAGCAGGTAAAACGGTGCGAGGAGGAAGGCAAGCATGGCGCGTTCCGCGCTCCTTTCCGAAAGGGGAGACACCCTTTGTTTTCGGCGCTATTCTACTCCCTTTACGCCCTTGGCGCAAGAGAAAAGATGCGGCGCGAGGCGCACACTTTTTTTGGACAAAAGTGACATTGACAACCCTTTCCTACAAATTTATAATCACAATCTCGTATGAAAGACATCAAAATACACCGTGGTAAAAGGTGAGGCTTATGAATCATCAGTCGTCGTTTTCGCTTCGTTCGTTCTTTCAGCCCGTGGACCTCACGCAGGGAACGTGCTGGAAGACGCTGCTCGTGTTCGCGTTCCCCATTATCGTTTCCTACCTGCTCCAGCAGGTCTATTCCATCAGCGACGCCGCCATTGTCGGTCAGACGCTGACGGCGAGCGAGGTCGCTGGTGTGAACGACACCACCTCGCTCGCGATGATCTTCCTGCAGTTCGCCTTCGGCGCGAGCGCGGGCTTCTGCACCGTGACATCGTGCTTTGTCGGTGCGCGCGACAGCGCGGGCGTCCGCCGCTCCATGGCGACGCAGATCGTCCTCTCCGCGGCGCTGACCGCTGTTCTCACGGCGCTGGCGCTGGCGCTGCTCGACCCCATGCTCGCGTGGATCAACGTCACGCCCGCGAGCGGGGAGGTCTACCGCGCGGCCTATACCTACTGCGCCATCCTCTTCGGCGGCATCGGCGCGCAGCTTTTCTATAATTTCATCTGCTCGTTCCTGCGCAGCATGGGCGACAGCGCCACGCCGCTCGCGTTCCTGCTTTTCTCGACGATCCTCAACGTGGGGCTGGATCTGCTCTTCATCCTCTCGTTCCACTGGGGCGTCGCGGGCGCAGCCATCGCCACCGTTGCGGCGCAGCTCATCAGCACGCTCGGCTGCTTTCTCTACGCCTTTTTGAAGTATCCCGAGCTGCGATTGCACCGCGAGGACTGGCGCATCACAAGGCGCGACGTTACGCGCCATCTCATTCAGGGCATCCCGCTCGGCCTGCAGTTCTCTGTCCTCGCCATCGGCATCATCGTGATGCAGAGCGTCATCGTGCAGTTCGATACGCTTGGCGGCGAAATGGTCTCCAACGCGGCGCAGAACGGCTTCGGTGCGGCGAACAAGCTCAACAATCTTCTTATGACGCCGCTCAACGGCCTCGGCGCGGCGATGACCAGCTTCACCGCGCAGAACCTCGGCGCGGGCGACCACGCGCGCATCAAGAAAGGAACGGTGCAGGCGCTCATCATTGTCTGGACGATGTGCCTCATCTCCATCGCAGCTGGACTGCTGCTCTCGCGCGGCGGCGGGTATCTCTATATCTTCCTCTCACCCGATAAGGTCACGGCGGAGACGATGCGCTACGGCAACACCTATCTCTATGTCGACCTGTCGCTCTACCTCTTCCTCGGCTTCATCTTCGTCGTGCGCAACTGTGTGCAGGGCATCGGCAAACCGCAGTTCGTGCTCGGCGCGGGCGCGGCCGAGCTGGCCGCACGCGTGAGCGTGTGCCTGCTGCTGCCGCCGCTGATCGCAGGCGGCGCGGTCAATTCCGACGCGCCGCGCGCGGCGGTCTATGCCCTCTGCTTCGCCGATCCCTTTGCCTGGATGGCGGCGGACGCCGTGCTGCTCGTGCCCTTCCTGCGCAATATCATGAAAATGGACTATCGCTACCTGAAAGGAACAATGTAGGAAGAAACAAAAAGTTTTTGTCGCTTTTTTAAAAAACTTGAAAATAAGGCTTGCAATTTGCGCCGGGATATGCTATCTTATTTAGGCTGAGTTCAGCAAAACAGCATATCCGGGTGTGGCGAAGTTTGGTATCGCGCTTGAATGGGGTTCAAGAGGCCGCTGGTTCGATTCCAGTCACTCGGACCAAAATGGGGAAAACCGTTGAAACTACTGGGTTTTGACGGTTTTTTCTTTTTTCTCTTTTCCCTGATTCTGTCTTTTCAACGCGCTTGAATTTTACAACGAAAAAGGAGATTCAAGCACGATGAAAAAACGTCTGAAAGCCACTACGATTGACGAAAACTTCCGCACCTTCCTTGCCTCAAAGCGCTCGTCCGGTGTCAGAGAGAAAACCATCCTCTCCTATCATCAAGCCTATCAAGCCATCAATAAGCACTACCCGATAGGAGAAATGGATATGACCGCATTTCATGCGGATACGCTAAACGCTTTGATTGAAGCGCTGCTGCGTGCCAACCTCTCCCGCAATTCCATCCACACCTATACGGTCGCATTGGCCTCGTTCTTCAACTGGTGCAAGACCGAGGGAATATCCCGCTATACCTTCAAGCCATACAAGGGGGAGGAAACGGTCAAAACGCCTTACACCGATGTCGAGCTAAAGCTTCTGCTCAAGAAGCCGAATCTGAAGCGGTGTGATTTTTCCGAGTACAGAACATGGGTAATCATCAACCTTCTTCTAAACTGTGGGTGCAGAGCAAGCACGATACGCAGCTTTCATATACAGGATTTGGATTTGGAAAACAGATTGCTCTTCGCACGTCATGTCAAGAACAACCGTCCCCAACCTTTGCCTCTTTGCTCTGATATGGTCGCTATCTTACAGGAGTATCTGACATATCGTGAGGGAAAGGCGCATGAGCCGTTGTTTCCATCCGACGCAGACCAGCCAATGACCGAAAACGGCTTGCGGTGCAGTATTGCCAACTACAATAGGAAACGTGGCGTGGAAAAGACCTCTATCCATCTTTTCCGTCACACCTTTGCCCGCAAGTATCTTGTCGATTGCGGAGGAAATGCGTTCACGCTCCAAAAGCTGTTGGGCCACTCTACGCTTGATATGACAAAGCATTATTGCGCCATTTATGACGTGGACCTAATTAAAGACTTCGACGAGTTCAGTCCGCTCAGTCAACTCAGCACGAAACGGATAAAGCTCCCGACCGGAAAGCGATAAATCGTGCCGACCTCCGTGTAGACCTACTCCTCTCTATATCGAATCTGTTTCCGCCCTCCAAAATGTAAATTCAGTCCCATCAAAAGCTGTTGCCTTTTCTACCCCTATATCTAATCCCAATAGGTATATAGGAGGCCAAGAGACGACAGTTTTTTCTTTTCAACTCCATACAAAAGCTCAAGAGCTGTACCAGCATCCTCGTGATGTCGGTGCAGCTCTTTTTTCATATATACCCTGACTCTATTTCTGAAAGGAGGTGTCCCCCCCATGAGCTATGTCCTTACCCTTTTCCTTGTGCTGTTCCTCACCAACAGCAGAGAGCTTACACCCATTCATATCTGGGTTATCGAGTTCGTTATCTTCTGCGTTATCGCCTGCATCATCGGTATCCGAAATGAAAAATAAACATCAATTTTGAAAGGAGAAACTACCATGTCTACCAATGAAATCATCAGCAAAATCGAGGCCCTCCGCGAATGGGAATCCCTTATCGCCAATGCGCAGGAAGAGGCCGAAGCTCTCCGTGACAGCATCAAAGCCGAAATGGAAAAGCGGGATTTGGAAGAGCTTGAAGCAGGAGCGTATATCGTCCGCTGGACTTCTGTGCTCAGTAACCGTTTTGACAGCTCTGCATTTAAGAAAAGCTATGCTGACCTCTATAAGACATTCACAAAACAGGTTTCGTCACGTCGCTTCAGCATCAGCGTGTAAGGAGGGATTGAAGATGAAACAGCTTACGTCCTATAACCGCGTTGCAGGGTATCTCAACAAGCTCTTTGACCTTTTGAACGACCACTACTTTGAAAGTTCACTTGTAAGGCCGACCATCACGATACAGTCCACGCCCCGCGCCTACGGTCACTTTTCCATGCGCGACGATACTTGGGTATCTGTTACCGGCAACAGCAACGAAATCAACATCGGCGCAGGAACATTGGCAAGGCCCATTGAAAATGTATGCGCCACGCTCCTACATGAGATGGTCCATTACTACTGTCACGTCAACGGCATTAAAGACACAAGCCGAGGCAACACCTACCATAACAAGCGCTTCAAAGAGGTTGCCGAGAGTCACGGCCTTATCGTGAAGCATGACGAGAAATACGGCTGGACGCTGACCTCGCCGAGCGATGACCTCATTGAGTTCATCTTGCAAAATGACCTGACGGACATTCTCATTACGCGCAACGAGTTCTACGGTGTTTCCGTCATGGGAACGGGAGCGCACAGCAGCACGGGGGCATCAGTCCCGCCGAGAACATCCAGCAGCCGCAAATATATCTGCCCTTGCTGCGGAAACTCTGTGAGAGCAACGAAGTGTGTCCATATCGCTTGTATGGATTGTCGCGAGGAGATGGTGCTTGCGGGATGAAACCGATACGAAAAAGCAACGCCCTATGTGCGAGCCGAAAAAGCCGTACATAGGGAGTTTTTTCGTAAAAGTGGAGGAATACGAACCGTAAAATCCAGCAATATCAAGGCTTTTCCAAATCTGCCGCCGAAAGTTCGTTTTTCGAGCGCGGTAAGTTCGGATTTGGAGCCAAAACAAAGGAGGAGATTACCACGAACATCAAGACCGTTGCGCTCACCAGAGAGCAGTATCAAGCCATCATTCAGACGATGAAGCAGGGCTTTACCGGATGCAGACCGAATGAGCGTGTCGCCACCGCCTTAGTCCTTGAAGCGAATCTTGGCTTGCGTATCTCAGACATTATCCATCTGCGCCTTGCCGACATCGTAAAGGACGGAGAGCGTTACCGTCTTTCCATCGTAGAGCAGAAAACGAAAAAGGCGCGGACATTCACCGTTCCCTTGGCGCTGTATCAGTTCATCCGCTGCTACTGCCTCGACCACAGGATTCCAGCGGAAAGCATTATCTTCCCCTTGACGGAACGTGCCGTGCAGAAGCACTTGAAGCTCGTCTGTGACTACCTTGGCTATCACGGCATCAGTACGCACAGCTTTCGCAAATTCTACGCCACGGAGATTTATAAGGACAGCGGGTACAATATTGCCCTTGTCCAGCAGCTCTTACAGCACTCTTCCGCCGTCGTGACGCAGCGCTACATCGGCATCCAGCAGCAGGAGTTGGAGCAGGCCATCGAGGGGCATTTGATGCTCGATTTCTGAACCTGAATTTTCAAGAAGTAATAAGAAGAAAAACGGCGCTCTGAGCGATTTTAGGCAGGGGTGCTGTCTCTATACTCGGAGCGCCGCAGAACGTCATTTACAGCGAAATTTATAAGTAATACAAAGGAGAATCCATATGACTTGTGAGGGTATCGTTATCTCAGCACTTTTCCCGTTTTTGTTTATCGCGGTCATGCTGTGGTCGCATCGGTAAGCAAAGGTTCAGTCCGAACTAAAGAGGACGGGTGCGGCTGATTGCCGCACCCTACATCCTTGCCACTACGAATTATCTGGCCGTAATTCAGTTGACTACTTGTGTAATACTTATTTCTCTTCCATATCCAACCCGTGAGTCATATGTGGAATCTAAGACAAATTCCCCACTACCGGAATACATAACTCTATACGTCGCTCGTCTTGTATACCCACCTTTGGTTTCGGCACTAAAATAAATATAAACAGAAACACGGTCATACTTCGCCTCATCATCTACCCAAACATTATAAATGGTGCAGGTATCTGGGAAATAGAGACTATCCATCAATCTTGAATATGTGTCCTTCGCCAATGCCAAGTCACGCGCATCTGTTGATATTACATTGACCGTACAGAAAGAGAATTTACCATTTGCCGACGTGACTTTTATCTGCGTACTCCCTGCTTTTAGAGCAGTAACCTTGCCAATATCATTGACCGTAGCAATTGATGGGTCAAGCGAGGTGTACTTTACTGCACGGTTTGTGGCGTTACTTGGTGTAAACTCGATAGAAACAAAGCCGGAACCACCAATAAAGAAATTTAACTCTTTCTGAGTAAATGTTACCGCCGTAACCTCAACCGGCTTGTCCTCCAAGACAAATTCCTTTCTCAAGGACATATCCGCCATTCTGGTCACGATAGTTGCAACGGCGCTTCGCGTAATGGTGCTGTCTGGTGTAAAGGTCCCATAAGAGTCATTACCCGTCAGGATGCCAGCGTTGTAGAGCATATAGACTGCATCACTATAGGTTTCAGAGATGGTAACATCTGGAATTTGGCCAAAAGGAACATAGTTGATAGCAGAAAGAGTTTCTTCCGGTAGTGCCTTTGCCATGATACACGCAAACTGAGCACGGGTTGCTGCCTTGGTATAATCGCTATAGTCGCCCTCTGCAATGATACCGTTCTCGGTGGCATAATCAACGTAAGTCTGATACCAAGGGTCACTTTGCTCAAATTCCGCCTTACCAGTCTCATAGATGCTGTGCAGACGTGCGGCTAACGTAATCGCCTCGGCAATGGTCATATTCCCGTTAGGATTAAACTGTGTTTCACTTGCGCCCTTGACCAGTCCTTTCCGATAGGCGGCTGCTACGCTGTCGGCATACCAACTGCTACTGCTGACGTCGCTAAACTGACCGACGGTGTACTCGTTGCTGTCTACGAAATTCTGCATCTTGTCGAGATAAGAATCATCTTCGGGTGCATAAGTTGGCTCTGTTTTTGCAGTAGCTTTATCGTAGTAAACATCAGCACGGAACATCATATAGATGGCGTCTCCACGCGTTGCTTTTTCATTTTTCTGTGCATTGCTCGGGAGCAGCTTGTATTCCTTTGCATCAGCATAGACTTCTTCAACCCAGTTAGCACCGTTATAAAGAGAAGAATTCTCCCTAATGTACTGTAAGATAAGCTTTGCAAATTCAGCAACCGTCATTTCACGGTTAGGATTAAATTTGCCGTCCGCATCTGCTCGCATCAAGCCAGTCTGCTTGCAGTACGCAATATAACCAGAAGCCCAGTTGTATTCGCCTACATCACTATAAGGGGCAGGACTACCCACGATTGCCTCTGCATAACGAGCGCCCAGTTGCCAATAAGATATTAGCTTTGCTGCCTGTGATTTCGTAATCACTTCATTGGAGCGTTCGAGATATTCATCGACTTCTCCAAAGTCATTATTGTAATTCGCTACAAAGTACCTTGTAGCCTCTTCGTATTCCTCGGCACGTTTGTCGCTCTCTGTTGCAAAAGCTGATACTGGTAGCAGAGAAAGGCCGAGGATAAACGCCAAAAGAATTGATATGATTCGCTTCATTGAGATTTCCCCTCCAAAATTTATTTCTCGGTGAAAAAATAAAAAAGTGCGCAGCACGAAGCCACGCACCGAAAAACGTAGGCTCCGTTGTTGCCACACAACTCTAAGCGACCTCACGCGAGGATGCCAAGAAAGAGCCTGCATTTTTACCAAAAGATAAAAATGCACACTCACGTAAAATCGCTATATTGAGTTGTGTGGCAAGACCATTGTATCATGCGTTTCTGAAAATAGCAATAGCTTACGAAATCGGGCAGATATGACGTTTGCACATGAAAAAATGTCCCCCGAACAGCAGCGGATCCGCTGCGCGGTCCGTGCTGTGGGGGACGGAATGGACGACCCCAATTTTTTTTATTCACTTCAAGCCCATCAGAAAAAAGCAAGCGCCCATCCCCTACACGACATAGGGAATGAGCGCTGCGGTTATTCTATAGAGATGTCGTAAAACCCTTGCAGGTGTTCGTGGAGCCAAGCTGCCGATTTGCTTTCGGAAAGTCTGCGCGTTATTTCTTGCTCCTTTGAATCGTCTGCGTAATAAAATCCTCCGAAATCACCTTTCAGGTCCTTAGGCTTGATTTTGATGCTCGTCTGCATCTGACCGTCCATCTTTCGGAGAAAACGTCTTGTCAGCTCGTCGGCATCGGCTTTCCTGCGGTCATAATCAGTAGGACAGTATTTCAGCGCCTTTTCGCTGTCTATGACCTCATAATGTATCTCCTGCCAGCACGTTATATCACCGAGCATCGTTCGCCTATACTCCCTTTGAAGCCTGTTAAGCTCCTGCTTCAAGTAGATGTTCCCGAAGAAATCCCGTCCCTGCGGTACATCTGCAATAGGTAGCAACCGCTTCATGTGGTAGCGGCTTTGATAAGCGCATTGACGCAGATAATCCGTGACATTATCCAAGGCTCGCACTTGAGCATCATCTGCAATGAAAGACTGCAACCGACCATCGCGGCATAGTTGCTGCTTATATTCCTTGTATTTCTGCATGGAGTAAATCGACCTGACAAGCTCACAAACAAGCTCTTCATCCAAGCAGGAGTTTTCCATAGATGCTTTTTCATGTATCGTCTCATAGCAGGACTTCAACCGTTCCTGAATCTCGGAATAGGCTCCAAGTCTCTGCTCGCCACCATCCATCCCAACACAGGCGTTAGGATAAATAAGCGTCATCCTTTGCCATGTAAGAATCCGCTCTTTCTGCAAAGAATCTAACGCTGTTTTCAGGGCTTCTTTCATCGTCCTCGTGAGCAGATAAGCGTAATGCTTCTCCCCAATTTGAGGATGAAACTGCGGCCGCCAGATATTGACATCATCTTCCTTGCCCTTTTGAATAAGCCCATTCGCTTCCGGTCTTATTTTCAGTTCGTCATAATAGGCTGAGAACAAACCGAGCTTATTGAACAAGGCATACATCTTCCGGTCATAGCTCTGCTGGGAAAGCAATAACGGTCTCAGCAAGTCGATATACGTCCCATGTCTCCGTCTCTGTGTCTCCTTTGCAGGGAGGGGTGGATTGTATATCTGCGTGATAATGACAGGCTTCTTACGCTTCTCGGTGGGGTCAACCTCATACACGGGATGGTAGCCTACATAGCGATTCAATTCTTCCGTTGCCGTTTTGATGTTCTTTGACCGACTGGTAGGCCATGGCTTTCCAAGTACATACCGGTATAGCTCTGCGCGGCTTGAAAAGCGCTGGTTAATGGTTGGATAGGCGGGGAATCCGTTCTAAAATGTTAGATTATTCATTGATAATCCTCCAATCTTAAATATATTAAAAATCAAATAATTTTGACATGTAAATTTCAAAAACTGGTATCTTTTGTGCCTTTATATAATAAATCTTAGCTATATAGGGAGAGAAGAGGAACCAGTTTTTGTGCTATCAGCTTGTGGTGAAAACTGGTATTTCTTCTGGCGAATATATAATAGATAGCCATGGGAGAAGGGAAAAAAGCGGTCTCGCCATCAAAGACAAGACCGCTCTCTAAAATAGGTTTTATGCACCTAACAAAGCTTGTTCCATGTCCGTCACCGCAGCATTATCTTCGTTCGTCATTCATATTCTATTAGTACAGCTTCTTATCTCTTGTTCGCTTTGTGCTTTTGATTATAGCATATAGTGTATGGTTTGTCAAGGGTGATTTAATAAAAATATTATTTTTATTTAACATTTGCATCAAAATTAGATAAATCTATTTTATTTTTGCAATTTTTAATTTATAATTAGCTCAAATTAAATTTGTAGACCAAAAGAGCGCAAAAATTCCATGTGCGGCCTTGTAATCTAACTTGGAACGTGGTATTGTATTTGCAGTATTCAAGCGTGTTAAAACCATGGATTCAAGCGTGTTTACTACTTTTTACACCATGCTATCTTATTTAGGCTGAGTTCAGCAAAACAGCATATCCGGGTGTGGCGAAGTTTGGTATCGCGCTTGAATGGGGTTCAAGAGGCCGCTGGTTCGATTCCAGTCACTCGGACCAAGTAATGATAATCCGAACTACATTATCCAAGTGGGTAGTGTGTTCGGATTTACCATTTCTATTGAAAATGTTCTATAGTAAACAGGGGCAGGAGGTTATTCCTGCCCTTGTTTTTCCATTCTCACATGATATAATCCAATCAAACCGTTAACATTTTAAGCAATGGTATAGAGAAAGCGAGGCGGGTATTCAATGTCGGCATCTTCTACCAAGTCAAGATTGCACCTCAATTCGTTTGAAATAAAAATTATTGCGTTGATTTTTATGACATTTGACCATTTCGGTGCATATCAGACATTCACAACAAACTTGTCTATAAATGATTTCTTCCGAATAGTTGGTCGAATTGCTGCTCCGCTATTTCTATTTGTTGTAGTAGAAAGTCTACACTATACTCACAATAAAGTTAGATTCGCCATGCGGCTTTATATAGCTGGGGTAACAGTCGAAATCTTTAATAGAATTTTTGAAAGCACTTTTGATATATTCAGCATTGGTAATATCCTCCCCACTTTTTTCTATGTCGCTCTAATTGTGACCACCACAGAATGTATCACAAAGTGTAGAAATTTGAAAACAGCTGTTATACCGCTTCTTTGTTTAATCGTTCCGTTTCTCATAATTCCGCTTAATATTGCTTTATGTGAGAGTGGTTATGTTGAGATTTGGGACATTATATCTATAATTTTCCCGTCTATATTTACGGTTGAGTATTCAATTATATTTATTTTGCTCGGCATTGCATGGTATTACATCAAGGACAAAAGAATAAATTGCATTACATTTGCAGCATTGGCACTACTATGCTTTTTTGTTCCTGACAGTATATTTTACACTCTACCTTTGCGCTGTTTTAGTCCGCTTTATTTTAATATTTCTGACCTGTTTATAGATGGACAGTGGTGTATGTGCTTAGCGCTACCGTTTATGCTTTTATACGATGGAGAAAAAGGGCATAGCATGAAATATTTCTTTTATATCTATTACCCAATTCATGTATATGTTCTCATTATAATATCTCAACTGCGGTCGGCAAGTTTTTGACAATGACAAACGGGAGCATTTAATCCATGCTCCCGTTGATTTTATGTTCTTTGCTCTTGTTCGGCCTGTTGCTTTACTTTCCACTCGGCATATTCCCGCTGCCCGTCCTCGCTCTCAAAGAACGCTTGGATTTCCGGGAGCAGGACACGGGCAAGGGCCTCTACCTCGTGATAGGGAATCCCTGTGCCGTAGTCATTGGGCTTCTTTCTGCGCGGGTTGCGTTGCCCTGCTCGGCGACCCGAATCAGCTGCTGTCCGTCGGGGCAGGAAACATCCTTTCCGACCTTCTGACGCTTGGCGTCCCCTCTATCTGCTTGCAGCAGCAGTACCGTCAAAGCACGGATGCCGCGGCGCTGCGTCAGAATGTCGTGGACTTCCCGAAGCTGAACGGGGAGCACGAGCTGCGGTGGGATGACAGCTTTCGCCTGCTTCCCGCGGATGACCGTGCCATTCCCGACCTTCTGTGCGAGGAGGCAGCGCGGCGTTATCGGGCGGGCGAGAGCATTCAGGTCCTCTCGCCGGTGAGGGTAAAAACCGGCTTTTCGGTGCAGGCGCTTAACACGCGCCTGCAGAACGCAGTCAACCCGCTGACGGCGGAAAAGCCGACATGGGGAAAATTCCGTGACGGCGACCGTGTCATCGTTACCCAGAACAACGCTTATTACAACATCTGCAACGGCGACGTCGGTGTGCTGCATATTCGCGGAGAAAAGCTGCACCGCGTTGCCGCGCTGGCAGTCAGGGGTACGCTGAAGACATGGCAGATCGACCGTGGACAGGGGGAATACGGCATCGGTCATGACGACGCGCCCCCGCCGCAGCTTACGCTCGCCTATGCGTTGACGGTACACAAAAGTCAGGGCAGCCAGTATGACACCGTCCTCATGCCGGTGAGCATGGCGACTGCAAGAATGCTGTATCGCAACCTGCTCTACACCGCGATCTCACGAGCAGGGAAGGAGGTCATCCTTGTGGGGAGCCGCGAGGCGCTGAACACCGCGATGCAGTGCATCCCATACCCGCGTAAGTCCAAGCTCGTCGCCCGGACCAATCTGCTGCGCCTTGGGCGCAGCGCGTGAGGCGGCATGGAGAGAAGGGAGCTGCCGCGCTATCCCGTCATTGACGCTGCCGCTACGGGCCGAAACCTCCGCCGCCTGCGGCTGGAGAAGGGGTACAGCGTGAAGGAGCTGCAGGAATACCTCGGTCTGGGCTGCCCGCAGGGCGTGTACCAATGGCAGGCGGGAAGGAGCCTTCCGAGCGTAGATAACCTCTATGCGGTCTCAAGACTGTGGGGCGTGAGCATGAATGAAATTCTGGTGGAAAGGGAAAGCGCATAGAAAAACGGAGACCGAAGCGGTTCGCTTCGGCCTCCGTTTCCTGTATTTTGCAGGGCGTGAAAATAACCAACTTGAACATTTTTCGGATGACCGTATCGCAACCCCTTCCACGAAACAGGGCTTTCTGGAATTTAAAGAGAGTAAAACTCAATTACTCCACGGAAACAAGCTGCGACAACAGATTGTTGGAGACTACCTAAAGGCAGATTTCGCCCCCCCTCAAAAATTGGATTGAGTGTGGCAATCGCAACGGTTGGCCACGACCACCACACAAGGCGTTTTTCTCAACTCTCCAGCCGGTTTCCGAGCTCGGTTATGTACCGGAGCACTCTCTCATCGACTGTCAATGATGTCAATAGTGGGTCGCCCTCGCGGATGCGCATGGTGCGGCGGATCTCCTTGGGAATGACCACACGGCCAAGGTCGTCGATCCGGCGCACGATTCCGGTTGCTTTCATCTATGCCGATTCTCCTTTAACGTCGTTTTACTGGCCTTAGTTTTTGAAAATCGCGCCAGTTTATCCAAGGAACAAGCTGGAAGATTTTTGACAAAAAAATGGTCCGCACCCATTTCGAATGCGGACGGTCCGATGATCTTATTGCTTTTGCGCTGCGGTCTGCTGCCCGAGCAGGTGGAAGCACAGCGCCGTCACGCACACACCGAGCGCGAAGGCCAGCAGTCCCACTAAAAGATAGCCGAGGCTCTCGCCGGTGAACAGACTGGCGGTCATGCCGCCATAGTAGTCCGCGCCGGAGAAGCGCGCCGTGACGGACGGCATCGCCAGCGCGAGACCGAGGATCGCCGCAAGACAGGCCGCCGCGCCGGAAACGGCGGCAATACGGCTTCGGTGTCCCATGCCGCTGTGGTCAGATCTTGGTGAGGTAGATGACGCCCTCGACGGCGCTGAGCTCCCGAAGGATATCGTCGAGCGACGTACGGCCCTCCGCCCAGAGGGTGAACGTGCCGCACACAAGGTTGTCGCCGTAGCCGGAATCGGCGTACAGCTCCAGCTCCGAGAGTGTGCAGTCCTTTTCCCGCGCGAGGCGGACGAGCTGCCCGATGCTCAGCTTCGAGCGGAGCTCGAAGTAGACGGTGGCGGTCTTCTGCCGGCTCTGGATGCGCACGTCCACCAGCCGCAGCACGTTCATTGCCAGCAGAATGAAGGCGTAGCACACCGTGCCGCCCGTGTAGAAGCCCGCGCCGATGGCGGTGCCGATGATGGACACCGCCCAGAGTCCGGCGGCGGTCGTCAGGCCCTTGATCTCATGGCTCTTGGTGACAAGAATGGTGCCCGCGCCGAGAAAGCCCAGACCGGTGATGACCGAGGCCGGCATACGAACGAGGTCGGTCGAGCCGAAGACATCGCCGATGTAGAGGTTCGTCATCATCACCAGCGCGGCAGCGTCCGCGACAATGATGTAGGTGCGGAAGCCCGCCGCCTGCCGGTGCCGCTCGCGCTCATAGCCGAGCGTGCCGGCGAACACGGTCGTGAGCAGCAGCCGCACCGTGATGGAAAGGAGCGAGAGCGAGGAGAGCTGCGAAAAAAAGGTGTCCATCCGATCATTCACCCGCCTTAAAGAAAGAATGGCCGCTTTTGGCGTGGCCCGTTGTGGTCATATGGGAGAAAAACAACAGTCCAAATCTCCCATACGTTTGGAAGGTTATACCACAACTGAACGGAGAATGCAAGAGAAAATCGTCCGCCGCGGAAATTTTTTTCCGCAGCGGACGATCGGGAGGACTCAGACCTCGTGCCAGACGGCGTCGATGACCCTCTGGTGCGCGTCGCTCTTAAACGCGCGGGACAGGCAGATGACGGTGTAGATGCTCTCAACGCCCGCAAGCAGCAGGGAAACGCCCATGTAGATCATCAGCGCCGCCGCGCCGTCGAAGGGGTCGAGAATCATCAGCACGCCGAGCACAGCGCCCACGATGCCCAGCAGCAGATTCAGTCCCCAGCTGCCGAGACCGAAGCGGCGCAGCTCTACGGCGGCCTGAATGGAAAAGACGCTGTCGATGATGATGTAGAAGCCGAGGATGATGGGCAGGACGGTCAGCGCTCCGGTGGGGTGGGCAAGAAGCAGAACACCCGCGAGCGTGCTGAGAATGCCCACGATCAGGTCGAAGCGGAAGAGGATGCCGATGACGCCGATGCTGAAGTAGCGGGCGATCTCGCACACGCCCATGGCGATGCACAGCGCGCCGGTGAGATAGCACACGGCCAGCGCGGAGATGTCGGGGCAGAGGATCATCGCGGCGCCCAGCACGATCATGCAGCAGGATACGACGATGGCCCAGAGACGGTAACGCTTTAAGGTTTCCATAGTTCACAGCTCCTTTATTTTCATGGGAATTGAAATGACAAAATGAAGCGGCAGGAGCGCCGCGCCGCGGTCCCTCCTGCAAGCATAGGATACCGCGCTGCAAGCGGCATTTCCATAGGCAGATAACGGTGAAATGCACAAAATTTGTGAATTATTTTCGTCAAAACGGAAAAAGCCCCGAGACCCTGCGGTCTCGGTACGGCGTTTTATTTCAGAGATGATATAGCTCTGGCCGACGGTCGTGAAAGACGTTGATGGAGTTGCGGACCTCCGCAAGGACGGAAAAATCGAGCGCGGCGGTGACGATCTCCTCGCTCGCTCCGGCGGCGGCGAGCAGCTCGCCGCGGGGACCGAGGATGCGCGACGCGCCGCCGAACACAGTCTCGCCCGCCGTGCCGCAGGAGTTGCAGGCGGCGAGGAAGAACTGGTTTTCGATGGCGCGCGCCGCTGTGAGCGTTTCCCAATGATACCGCCGCGCGGCGGGCCACTGCGCGGGTAGGAGCAGCAGCTCGACGCCCTGAAGCGCCAGCGTGCGGAAAAGCTCGGGGAAGCGGAGGTCGTAGCAGATGAGCAGGCTGCATTTGTGCCCGTCGAGCGAAAAGGTCGTGAGGTGATCGCCGGCGGCGTAGTGCTCGTGCTCGCCCATCGGGGTAAAGAGATGCGTTTTGTCGTAGGCCGCGAGACATGCACCCTGCCGGTCAAAGACGTAGGCGGTGTTGTACACGCGCCCGCCGCGCCGGTCGGAGACCGAGCCGGCGACGATGTTCATGTTCAGCTCGCGGGCGAGCGGCGCGCACAGCGCCTTCACCGCCTCGCCGCCGCGGTCGCTCCGCTCCGGCAGATGATCGGCGGGGAAGAAGCCGGTGTTCCACGTTTCCGGCAGCAGCGCGGTGTCTGCGCCCTCCGCCGCCGCGCGGCGCAGCAGCGCCTCCGCGTGCGCGAAATTATAGGAACTCTCACCCAAACGCATATCCATCTGAATGACGCACAACCTCATGCACAGACCTCCTTGAATTTGGTTCGGACAGGCAGCGACGCTCACGCGCCGGCGCTGTAGGCGTTTGTGTAGAGGTTATCCTCCGTGACGCCTTCGAACACGGCGTCGTAGAGTGCGGCGAAAAGCAGCTTTTTCATCGTGCAGTCCAGCCTTTCTCATTCCTCGGCAAAGCGCGTGCGCGCCCGACCGATCTTTTTCTCGTAGCGGTCCTCCTCGGAGAAGATGCAGCCGCAGTATTTCTGGAGATAAAGCCCCATCTCACGAGCCTTTGCCTGTCCCGCGCGGAAGCCGGGGCGGAAGTCACGGTAGAGAAATTCCACGCCGTACTTTCTCGCCATCGTCTCGCCGACCGCCTTGAGCAGCTCGTGGTTCTGGTAGGGGGAAATGAGCAGCGAGGAGGTGAACGCCTCGTAGCCGTGCTCGCTCGCGTACTTCGCCGCCGTGCCGAGACGGATGGTGTAGCAGTGCGCGCAGCGGTGGTCGATGTCCGCGGCGACGGCGCGGACGAAGTCGCGCAGGCCGTAGTCCTCTAAGATATGCACCTCGACCCGCTCCTTTTCTCCGTATTCGAGCAGGGTGGAGCGGCGCTGGTCGTACTCCGTCCACGGGTGGATGTTCGGGTTGAACCACAGCGACACCGGCTCGATGCCCTCGCCGCGCAGGGTGTCCACGCAGTAGACCGAGCAGGGGGCGCAGCAGGAATGTAAAAGAATTTTATCCATAAAAGTCATCTCACGAAACGTTATCGGTATTTTCTTGAACGGACGAACGCGGAAAAAGGTTCCCGCGAAGGAGCCGTCCTTCAAAAGTTTAACATATTGTAAAGCCTTTGACAACGCCCCTTTTTTCAATTGACGAACCGTGCGCGATTATAGTATAATACATTGATTTAATATGCGGCGCTGTGCGCCGGCGAAGGAGATAGAGCCTATGTGGATCGCGGACAAGTGGGAGGATTACGAGCTGCTCGACTGCGGCGGCGGCGAAAAGCTGGAGCGCTGGGGGCGGCAGATCCTCGTGCGTCCCGACCCGCAGGCCATCTGGGAGACGCCGCACGCGAACCGCGGCTGGAAAAACGCGCAGGGACGCTACCACCGCTCGTCCACCGGCGGCGGACATTGGGACAAGGAAAAGCTGCCCGAGCAGTGGCAGATGCGTTACCGCGATCTGACGTTCCAGTGCAAGCCCATGAACTTCAAGCACACGGGACTCTTTCCCGAGCAGGCGGTGAACTGGGACTTTGCGCGTGAGAAGATCGAGCAGGCGGGCCGTCCCATCCGTGTGCTGAACCTCTTTGCCTACACGGGCGCGGCGAGCGTCGCCTGCGCCAAGAGCGGCGCGAGCGTCTGCCACGTCGACGCCGCCAAGGGCATGGTCGCCTGGGCGAAGGAGAACGCAAAGGTCAGCGGTCTGGCCGACGCGCCGATCCGCTGGATCGTGGACGACTGCGCGAAGTTCGTCGAGCGCGAGATCCGCCGCGGCAAGACCTACGATGCCATCATCATGGACCCGCCGAGCTACGGCCGCGGCCCGGGCGGCGAGGTCTGGAAGCTGGAGGATAACCTCTTTCCGTTCGTGAAGCTCTGTTCTCAGGTGCTCAGCGACAAGCCGCTGTTCGTCATCATCAATTCCTACACCACGGGCCTTGCGCCCTCGGTGCTCGGCTATATGCTCCATCTGCTCGTCGCGGAGAAGTACGGCGGCAGGGTGACGTGGGACGAGCTGGGTCTGCCTGTCACCGAGACCGGGCTCGCGCTGCCTTGCGGCGCGACCGGAAGATGGTGCAGTGAATAAACAAAGGAAGAAAAATTATGTCAACCATGCTGCGGACTGAAAATCTGACCTATTCCTATCCCGCGGGCGAGGAAAACGAGCAGCCGACGCTCGCGCTCGACGGTGTGACGCTTGCCATCGAGCGCGGGAGCTTCACCGTCATCCTCGGCCACAACGGCAGCGGAAAATCCACGCTCGCCAAGACCTTCAACGCCGTGCTGCTGCCCTCGGGCGGCAGGGTGTACGTCGACGGCATGGACACCGTGGACGAAACGCTGCTGCTCGAGATCCGCCGCCGCGTGGGCATGGTGTTCCAGAACCCCGACAACCAGATCGTCGCGAACGTGGTGGAGGAGGACGTGGCCTTCGCGCCCGAGAACCTCGGCGTGCCGACGGAGGAGATCCGGCGGCGCGTGGACGACGCGCTGCGCACCGTCGGCATGGAGAAATTTGCAAAGCACGCGCCGCATCTGCTCTCCGGCGGACAGAAGCAGCGTATCGCCATCGCGGGCGTGCTGGCGATGCGCCCGCAGTGCATCGTGCTCGACGAGGCGACTGCCATGCTCGACCCCATCGGCCGCAGCGAGGTCATTTCGACCATCGAACGGCTCAACCGCGACGAGGGCATCACCGTTGTGCTCATCACCCACCACATGAACGAAGCCGAGCACGCCGACCGCGTGATCGTGATGAACGAGGGCCGCGTCGCCATGGACGGTGCGCCGCGCGAGGTGTTCGCGCAGGTGGAAAAGCTCAAGTCCATCGGCCTGACCGTGCCGGACACGGTGGAGCTTTTATACGAGCTGCGCGGCGCGGGCTGCGACCTGCCGCTTACGGCCATCACCGTGGACGAGTGCGCCGACGCCATTGCAAGGTGCTTTGGAAAATCCGCAAAAGAGGACAACTGAGTTGAACGAGATCATTCGTATTGAAAATCTGACCCACACCTACGGCGAGGGCACGCCCTTCCGCCGCAGCGCGGTGGAAAATCTGTCGCTCGACATTTACCACGGCGAGTTTCTCGGCCTCATCGGGCACACGGGCAGCGGCAAATCGACGCTGATCCAGCACCTCAACGGCCTGCTCAAGCCGACGGGCGGCCGCGTGCTGCTCGACGGCGAGGACATCTGGGCCGACCCGAAGAAGATCCGCAGCGTGCGCTTCCGCGTGGGGCTGGTGTTCCAGTATCCGGAGTACCAGCTCTTTGAGGAGACCGTCTACCGCGACATCGCCTTCGGCCCCACCAACATGGGCCTGACCGGCGCGGAGCTGGACCGCCGCGTGCATGACGCCGCCCACTTCGCGGGACTGGACGAGGGCCTGCTGCAAAAGTCGCCCTTCGCGCTCTCTGGCGGGCAGAAGCGCCGCGTCGCCATCGCGGGCGTGATCGCCATGGAGCCGGAGGTGCTGGTGCTCGACGAGCCGAGCGCGGGACTCGACCCGCGCGGGCGCGAGGAGCTGCTTGCCCATATCCGCGCCTATCACAAGGAGCGCGGCAACACCGTCGTGCTCGTCAGCCATTCGATGGATGAGATCGCGCAGAACGTGGACCGCATCGCCGTGCTCTCCGACGCTCATGTGCTCATGAGCGGCACGCCGCGCGAGGTGTTCGCCCGCGCGGACGAGCTGGTTGCCGCGGGCCTTGACGTGCCGCAGGTGACGCGCGTCGCCATGGCGCTGCGCGCCAAGGGGCTACCCATCGACCCCGCGGTCTACACGGTCGCGGAGCTGAAGGCGGCGCTGCTTGCGCTGCGAAAGGGGGGAGCCGTATGCTGAAGGACATCACCCTCGGCCAGTATTTCCCCGGCGACACGCTCGCCCACCGGCTCGACCCGCGCACCAAGCTGCTGGCGACCGTTCTTTATATCATAGCCATCTTCCTGGCAAAGGGCCCCATTGCCTACGGCGTGCTGATCCTGACGCTGATCGTCTCCGTGCGCATCTCGAAGGTGGGCGCGAGGGCGCTCTTCCGCGGCCTCAAGCCGGTGCTGTTCATCATCGCCTTCACCGCGGTGCTGAACCTCTTCTACACCCCTGGCACCGTCATCGCGCAGCTCTGGATCTTCCACGTCACGCGCGAGGGCGTGATCACCGCCGTCGCCATGATGCTGCGCATCTCGCTGCTCATCATGGGCACCTTCCTGCTGACCTATACCACCAGCCCCATCCGCCTGACCGACGGGCTGGAGGACCTGCTCGGCCCGCTCAAGAAGCTCGGCGTGCCGGTGCATGAGCTGGCGATGATGATGTCCATCGCGCTGCGCTTCATCCCCACGCTCATCGAGGAGACGGACAAGATCATGTCCGCCCAGCGCGCCCGCGGCGCGGACTTCGAGAGCGGCAACCTGCTCCAGCGCGCGAAAGCGCTCATTCCGCTGCTCGTGCCGCTGTTCGTCAGCGCGTTCCGCCGCGCGGACGAGCTGGCGACGGCGATGGAGTGCCGCTGCTACCACGGCGGTGAGGGGCGCACGAAGCTCCATGTCCTGCGCTACGAGACGCGGGACTATCTGACGCTCGCGTTCTACGCCGCGCTGTGCGCGGCGATGATCGCGCTGAAAAAGTTTTTCTAAAATTCAAAAAAAGGACACGAATCATGCGTAACATTGCGCTAAAATTGATGTATAACGGCACGGCCTATCACGGCTGGCAGATGCAGCGGACCGAGGCGAGCGTGCAGGAGACGCTCCAGCGCGGTCTTTCGATGGTCTGCGGCGAGAGGGTCAGGCTCACCGGCGTCGGCCGCACGGACGCGGGCGTTCACGCCGAGCGCTATGTTGCGAATTTCCGCACGAGCTCCCGCATCCCCATCGACCGCCTGCCCTTCGCCATCAACACCCACACGCCCGAGGACATCGTGGTGCGCGAGGCGCTGGAGGTGGCGGACGATTTCAACGCCATCGGCTCGTGTCTGAAGAAAGAATACACCTACCGCATCTACAATTCGCGCATCAAGAACCCGTTTTATGTGAACCGTGCGTACTTCTACCCCAAAAAGCTCGACGAGGCGGTGATGGACGCGGCGGCGCGGGCGTTTGAGGGCACGCACGATTTCCGCGCCGTGCGCTCGGTCGGTACGGAAACAAAGACTACCGTCCGCACTGTGCACTATTGCCGCGTGACGCGCCGCGGCGAGCTTCTGGAGCTCAAGGTCTGCGCGGACGGCTTTCTCTACAACATGGTGCGCGCCATCACCGGCACGGTGCTCTACGCCGCCGAGGGCAAGCTCACGGCGGAGGACATTCCGAAAATACTCGACTCCGGCGACCGCACGCTCGCCGGCCCCACGGTGCCGCCGGGGGGACTGTACATGACCAGACTTTGGTATGAGGATGAACGGCTCAATGACTGACAAGGATAAGCTCTCGCGCGAAGATCTGCGCGCGGACCGCGCCGCGCCGCCGCGCCGCGGCACGCTCCACCGTATTCTGGTACTGGTGGCGGTGCTCGCGGTCGTGCTGGGAGCGGTGCTCGCCGCGGCGTATCTGGACCTGTCGAATTTCGACAGCCTCCGCCGCGCGCTGAGCTACGATAAGGCCGACGCCGCGGGCGAGAACACCTATGATTACGACAACGACCGCACGAACCGCTTCGCCCTCCTCGGCGACCGCCTGCTGGTCGTTTCCACCACGCGCGTGAGCGTGCTCGCCGACGACGGCAGCGAGATCTACGCGCAGGAGGTCAAGCTCGACTCGCCCGCCATCGCCCTCGGCGGCCGCACCGCCGCGGTCTACGACGTCGGCGGCACGACGCTCTATATCCTCGGTGAAAGGGGCCTTGTGCGCGATCTGAGTACCGAGACGGAAAACGGCATCATTTCGGCGAAGCTCAACTCCTCCGATATGCTGGCGCTTGTGACGGACAAGAGCGGCTACAAGTCCTCAGTCTCGGTCTACAACGCCTCGGGAGAGCGCGTGTTCACCTTCAATTCCTCCAACCGCTACATGATCGACGCCTGCGTGGAGCGCGGCGGCAAGCACGTCGCGGTCGCGACGCTCGGCTCGGAGGACGCCATGTTCGTCAGTACGATCCGCCGCTACGCGCTCGATCAGGAGACGGCGGTCTCCGCCTGCGTGCTGGACGATTCGCTGCTCTACGAGCTCTCGAGCTTCGGCGGCACGCTCGTCGCCGTGACGGACGATCGCTTTCTCGCGCTCAGCGGCGACGGTTCGCTCGGCGGATCCTACGACTACGCCTATCCCTATCTGCGCGGCAGCACGCTCGGCGGGACGGATTTCGGCGCGCTCGTGCTCTCACGCTACCGCTCCGGCAGCGCGGGCAAGCTCGTCACCGTCGGCGCGGAGGGCAACCTCATCGCCTCGCTCGACACGCAGCGCGACGTGCTGGACATTTCCGCGGCGGGCAAGTACCTCGCCGTGCTTTACAGCGACGAGCTGGTCATCTACACCTCCGACCTTGCCGAGTACGCCTCGCTCACCGACACGCAGTATGCGCGCGGCGTGCGGATGCGCGCCGACGGCTCGGCGGTGCTGCTCGGCTCGCAGCACGGCTGGCTCTTTGTGCCGTAATTAGAAAAATGTTTCACTTGAAAGGTAAGTGAAAAGCATGGATAATGCACTTATCATTGATCTTGTCCTGGCTGCCGTGCTGGCATTGTTCGCGCTCCTCGGCGCGCGCAAGGGCCTCATCCGCAGCCTGATGGCGCTCGTGAGCGTGGTGGTCGCGCTCATCGGCGCGACGCTGCTCACCGCGATGTTCGTCGAGCCGGTCACCGACCTCGTCTACCCCAGAGTGGAGGAAAAGGTCCTCGCGCAGTTCGAGCGCGATATTCCGTCCGACGCGCTGGCCGCGGAGGACGGCGACCTGAGCGCCGGCGGACTGCTGCCCGACGAGCTGAGCGATCTGCTCGGCGAAGCGCTCGACACGCTCAAGCGCTTCGGTGTCTCCGACGACGCCATCGACGGCGTGACGAAGAGCGTGACCGATTCCGCCGTTTCCGCGGCGGAGCGGGCGGCGTACCTGCTCGTCAAGACCATCGTGCAGGCCGCGCTGTTCCTCGCGTTCTTCCTTGCGCTGATGCTGCTGCTCCGTCTGCTCACGCACGGGCTCGACCGCCTTTTCTCGCTGCCGGTGCTCGCGCAGCTCAACGGCCTCGGCGGCGCGGCGCTCTCGCTCATGGAAGGCGCGCTGCTTATTTTTCTCATTGTATTCCTCGCGCCGCGCCTCGGCGTGACGTGGTTTGCGGACCATGCGGCGGGCACGCACCTGCTCGCATGGTTTCTGAACAACACCCCGCGATCCATCATCGCATCTCTCACATAACGGAGGTTTCCCATTATGCAGCCACAACTTTGCTCCAGATGTAAAAAGAACGTTGCCGTCGTCTTCATCACCCGCATGGAGAACGGTAAAAATATCAACGAGGGTCTTTGCCTCAAGTGCGCCAAGAATCTCGGCTTGCCGCAGGTGAACGAGATGATGCAGCGCATGGGCATCACCGACGAGGACCTTGACAACATCTCCAACGAGATGATGAGCGCCTTCGGCGGCGCCGAAAACCTTGAGGGCATCGACGCGCCCGACGGCGACGACGAGGAGGACGGCAAGACCGCGACCTTCCCGTTCCTCGGCCGCCTTTTCGGCGGGCAGAACAGCGACGCGCCCGCGCCTGCGGACGGCGCGGCGGACGGCCCGGGCCGCGCCGAGCGCGGCAAGAAGAACGACAAGGCCGCTAAGCATAAATTTCTTGACAGCTATTGCATCAACCTCTCCCAGCGCGCCCGCGACGGCAAGCTCGACGCGGTGATCGGCCGCGACGAGGAGATCGAGCGCGTCGTTCAGATTCTCAACCGCCGCCAGAAGAACAACCCCTGCCTCATCGGCGAGCCGGGCGTCGGCAAGACGGCCATCGCCGAGGGCCTTGCCCAGCGCATCGCCGCGGGTGAGGTGCCCTTCAAGCTCCGCAGCAAGGAGGTCTATCTCCTTGACCTCACCGCGCTCGTCGCCGGCACGCAGTTCCGCGGCCAGTTCGAGAGCCGCATGAAGGGTCTTATTGAGGAAATTCGCAAGCTCGGCAACATCATTCTCGTCATCGACGAGGTGCATAACATCGTCGGCGCGGGCGACGCCGAGGGCAGCATGAACGCCGCCAATATTTTGAAGCCCGCCCTCTCGCGCGGCGAAATTCAGGTCATCGGCGCGACGACCTTCAACGAGTACCGCAAGCACATCGAGAAGGACACCGCGCTCGAGCGCCGCTTCCAGCCCGTCACGGTCAACGAGCCGAGCATGGAGGATACGCTCAAAATTCTCAAGGGCATCGCCCACTACTACGAGTCCTTCCACGGCGTGAAAATTCCCGACGGCATCCTGCGCCAGGCCGTCGTGCTTTCCGAACGCTACATCACCGACCGCTTCCTGCCGGACAAGGCCATCGACCTGATCGACGAGGCGTGCTCGGATATGAACCTGCACGACAAGAACATCAACCGCCGCATGGAGCTGCGCCGCGAACTGGACGATTACGCCAAGGAGCGCGAGCTGCTCGAGGCGGAGACCGAGAATCCCGACTTCGAGCGTCTGGCTGAGCTGAAAAGTCTGGAGCTTCAGGCGCAGAGCGAGCTGGACGGTCTCTGCGCGCAGGGCGATCCCGAGCTGACGATGGACAATCTCGCCCGCGTGATCGAGCTGTGGACGAAAATTCCCGCCAGCCGCATCCGCGAGGCCGAGTTCAAGCGCCTGAGCGAGCTGGCCGACCGCCTGAAAAAGCACATCATCGGGCAGGACGAGGCCGTGGACGCGGTCGCTGCGGCCATTCGCCGCGGGCGCGTGGGCATCAGCCCGAAGCACAAGCCCGTGAGCTTCATTTTCGTCGGCCCCACCGGCGTGGGCAAGACGGAGCTGGTCAAGCAGCTTGCCGCCGACCTTTTCGATTCGCCCGACTCGCTCATTCGTCTCGATATGTCGGAGTTTATGGAGAAGCACTCCGTCTCGCGTCTCGTCGGCTCCCCTCCGGGCTACGTCGGCTACGACGAGGCCGGTCAGCTGACCGAAAAAATTCGCCGCAAGCCCTACGCCGTCATTCTCTTCGACGAGATCGAGAAGGCGCATCCGGACGTGCTGAACGTCCTGCTGCAAATTCTCGACGACGGCGAGGTGACCGACGCGCACGGCCGCAAGGTCAACTTTGAAAACACCGTCATCGTCATGACCTCCAACGCCGGCAGCGACCGCAAGGAGGGCAGCGTCGGCTTCGGCCGCAGCGTCAGCGAGCAGAACCGCGAGCGCATCATGAAGGCGCTCGGTGAGTTCCTGCGTCCCGAGTTCATCAACCGCGTGGACGAGATCATCTGCTTCAACCGTCTCGATGAGAAGAATTTCGTCGCCATCGCCCGCATCATGCTCGACGAGCTGGCGGCCAGCCTGAAGGAGAAGGGCTTCACCTTCACCTACGACGATGCCGTCGCCGCGTATCTGGCGAACAAGTCCTACTCGCTCACCTACGGCGCGCGCAACCTGCGCCGCACCATCCAGAAGGAGCTGGAGGACGTCATCGCCACGCGCATCATCGACTCCTACGACCACCCCGTCACACAGCTGCGCGCCGTGATGAAGGACGGCGCGATCGACCTTTTGAGCCTATAATAAAAAGAAAGAAAAAGGGGAGAGAGGACATGAGAAATCCGTTCCGCAAGGACATTGAGCCGCGCTGTGCCTACTGCGCCCACGGCTCTGCGGTGAACGAGTGCGAGGTCGCCTGCTCGCGCAGGGGCGTGGTGGACGGCAGCGACCACTGCCGCCACTTCCGCTACGACCCTCTGCGCCGCGTGCCGCCGCGGCCCGCCTCGCTCGATCCCAAAGCGCACTCGCCGGAGGATTTTTCCCTCTGAGAGTTATATAAAAATGAAGAGAGAAGGACGCATCATGGAGATCAAAACCGTTTACGCCGTCTATTTCAGCGCTACCGGAAGGACCCGCAAGGTCGTCACCACCCTGGCAAACGCCATTGCGCAGACGCTGGAGCTGCCGCTCGAGACCGTCGACTTCACCCTGCCTGCCGCGCGGGAGGAGACCTATGCCTTCACGGACAAGGACCTCGTGATCTTCGGCACGCCGACCTACGCCGGCAAGGTGCCCAACAAGCTCCTGCCCTTTGTGCAGACCGGCTTTGCCGGAAACGGCGCGCTTGCTGTGCCGGTCGTGACCTTCGGCAACCGCAGCTTTGATAACTCCCTCGCCGAGCTGTGCGCGAGTCTGGAGAACGTGGGCTTCCACACCATCGCCGCCGGCGCGTTCGCCTGCCAGCACGCCTTTTCGGATACGCTGGCTGCGGGCCGTCCCGACCGCGAGGACATGACCGTGCTCGCGCAGCTCGGCGCGGCGGTCGTGACGAAGCTCGGCAAAATGACTGAGATCCCCGCGCCTGTTCAGGTCGACGGCGACGCGGACGCGCCCTACTACCGTCCCCTCGGACTGGACGGCGAGCCGAAAAACTTCCTCAAGGCCAAGCCGCAGACCGACCGGAGCAAATGCACCGGCTGCGGCGTGTGCGCGGCGCTCTGCCCGATGGGCAGCATCAGCCGCGAGGACCCCGCCGAGGTCACGGGCGTGTGCATCAAGTGCCATGCCTGCGTGCGGAACTGCCCGACGGGCGCGAAGTATTTCGACGACGAAGCCTTCCTTTCGCACAAGGCGATGCTTGAGCGCGACTACCCCCGCCGCGCCGAGGATAAGCTCTTCCTGTAAAGCAGCAAAAAGGAGTCCCCTGTCCGTGCGGACAGGGGACTCCTTTTCATCACAGGAAGTTGGCGAATACCGAGGCGCCGGCCACGGTCAGCAGTCCGGCCACGACGATGGACAGGCCGCTCATCGCGCCCTCCACCTCGCCGATCTCGATGGCCTTTGCCGTGCCGAGCGCGTGCGCGGCGGAGCCGATGGCTACGCCCTTGGCGATCGGCTCGGTGATGCGGAACACGCGGCAGACGGCGACGGCGATGACGTTGCCGAGGATGCCGGTAATGATGATCATGGCAACGGTCAGCGTCACATAGCCGCCGAGCTCCTCAGAGACGCCCATGCCGATGGCGGTCGTGATGGACTTCGGCAGGAGCGTGACGTACTCCTCATGCGAAAGACGGAAGGCGAGGCTCAGCGCCAGCACGCTGCACAGCGTGGTGAGCACGCCCGAGAGGATACCGGCGAGAATGGCCCTCCAGCTGCTGCGCAGCAGCGCGAATTTCTCATAGAGCGGGACGGCGAGGCACACGGTCGCCGGCGTGAGCAGGTAGCTGAGGTACTTCGCCCCGGCGTAATACACCTCGTAGTCGATATGCGCGGTGACGAGCACAAGGATCGTGACGATGACAGAGAGGAGCAGGGGATTGAAGAGCGCCAGACGGAAGCGCTTTTGCAGTACCACGCCGAGCCCGTAGGCAAGCAGGCTGAGCGAAACGCCGAAAAAGACGGAGTGTTCAAAAAATTCCATGCTCATACCTCCTTGCCGCGGCGCAGGAAGAACTGCGTGACGCGGCCCGAAACGACCATGACCAGCACGGTCGTGATAACGGCGATGGCGAGATAGGCGAAGAGCTTCGCGCGGATGATGCCCCATGAGGTCATCAGTCCGGTGGCCGCGGGAATGAACATCAGCGGCATGATCTCGATGAGAAAGAGCGCCGTATCGCGCACGTCCTCCAGACGGAAGACGCGCAGCTGCAGGCACAGGAACATCAGCACCAGCCCGTAGATGCTGGCGGGCACGGGGAGGGGGAGCAGGTAGTTGAGCGCTTCTCCGGCAAAGGAAATGAGGAGAATGATGCCGAATTGCTTGACGTATTTCATAGGCGGCCTCTTTCAGGAAAAATAGAACTTGATTATAGGCGCGGCGGGGAGGAATGTCAATGCGCCGCGCGGCTTTTCTCTCAAATGAAAAGAGACCGCCCCGCGGGGCGGCCTCTTCCTGTTGATTCCGTATAGCTCACACGCCGCTTGCGCCGTAGTTGGAGAGCACGCGGGCGGAGGGGTCCTTGACGTCGCAGCCCTCCCAGTCCTTGTTCGGCATCCAGAAGTCCTTGACCATCTCGGCCTGCCCGGGGTAATACTTCTCGAACAGCTCGCGGTAGAGCAGGCTTTCCTTCGTGAACGGCGTCGCAAAGGAATACTGCTTCCGCTTTTCCTCGTACTCCTCGTCGGTGTACAGGCTTTCGGCGTATTCCTTGAGGTCGTCCACCATCGAGTGACCGACGGCGTCGGAGAAGGCGGCCTTCTGCCGCCAGAGGATATCCTCGGGCAGGATGCGGTCGGCGGCGAACGCCTCGCGCAGCAGGTACTTGCCCATGTGGTAGCTGTTGACCTTGAGCTTGGGATCAATGCTCATGACGTACTTGACGAAATCGAGGTCGCCGAACGGCACGCGTGCCTCGATGGAGTTGACCGCGATGCAGCGGTCGGCGCGGAGCACGTCGTACATATACAGCTCGTCCACGCGCTTTTTCGCCTCCTGCTGGAAGGCCTCGGGCGAGGGCGCGAAGTCCGTGTACTTGTAGCCGAAGAGCTCGTCGGAGATCTCGCCTGTCATAAGCACGCGCACGTCGGTCTGCTCGTGGATGGCCTTGCAGCACAGGTACATGCCCATGCTCGCGCGGATGGTGGTGATGTCGTAAGTGCCGAGCATGGCAACGACCTCTTCGAGCGAGGCGAGCACCTGCTCGCGCGTCATGATGACCTCGGTGTGCTCGGCGCCGATGAAGTCGGCGACCTCGCGGGCGTACTTGAGGTCGATGGGGTCAAGGTCCATGCCGATGGCAAAGGTGCGGATCCTCTTGCCGAGGAGCTTGGCGGAGATGGCACAGACAAGGCTGGAATCCAGACCGCCGGAGAGCAGGAAGCCGAGCGGCGCGTCGGCGTCGAGCCGCTTTTCCACGCCCGCGATGAGCTTCTCACGGATCTTTTTGCATACAGTGTCCAGATCGTCCTTGGAGTATTCCGTCACCGTGGTGAGGTCGGCGTAGCGGACGAATTTGCCGTCGGCGTAGTAGTGGCCCGGCGGGAAGGGCATGATGTGCTCGCACAGACCGACGAGGTTCTTCGCCTCGCTGGCGAAGATGATGCCGCCGTCGGCGAGATAGCCGTAGAAGAGCGGGCGGATGCCGATGGGGTCGCGCGCGGCGACGAGGCGGTCGGCCTTGGCGTCATAAATGATCATGGCAAACTCGGCATCGAGCTTGGCGAACATCTCCACGCCGTACTCGCGGTAGAGGGGGAGAATGAGCTCGCAGTCGGACTCGGACGCGAAGGTGTAGCCTTTGGCCTCCAGCTCCTTTTTGAGCGGACGGAAGCCGTACAGCTCGCCGTTGCAAACCGCCATGTCGCCGCCGAGGTGGAAGGGCTGCATCCCCTCCTCGTGCAGGCCCATGATGGCAAGGCGGTGGAAGCCGAGCATACCGCGGCCAGCCTTTTCCATTCGGCTCATGTCGGGACCGCGGGAAATGGTGCGGTCAAAGTAAGGACGGATCTCCTGCTCCGTCAGGGTGGGGGAATCAAAACCGATGATAGCGCACATAAAAAGCACCTCCAGATAAAATAAAGCAGCGACGTCCTGTAAATTTTAGGACGAATCGCTGCGTATCCGTGGTGCCACCTAATTTGCCGATCCAAGGACCGGCCCCTTTGCGGGGTTCCAACAAACCCCTGTGCCTTAACGCCGCACGCCGCGTCTTTCCTACCGGGCCGAAGCCGTTCAGATCGCTGCTCCCGAGTGTTATTCGCATGGCCTCTGTGTATCGGGCTCCCACTGTCCCCGACTCGCTGTGACCGAATGGCGCATGGTACTTGTCTCGATCGTTGCATTTCGCTTTATTGGATTGAATGAGTGAATTATAGTCTTGCGGGAGCAAATCGTCAATATTGCAGATACCCAACGTTTTGCACAAAATTTTTACAAATTTTCGGCTGTTTGCATAAAAAGGGCGGCCTGCCTTGGCAGACCGCCCGAGAGAGCCTTTTTACTTGTGCAGCAGGGGGGAGAGCGGCTTGTAGATCAAAAAGCACAGCGCCACGTCGAGCAGGCCCTTGAAAAATGTGAAGGGCATATTGAACACGAGCAGACATTCGAGCAGACCGTCGACCGAGGGACGGATGGCCTGGTACATCCCGATGATGGTCTCGAGCGGCAGGTGATAGCACACGACGTAGGCGGGGTAGACCACGAAGTAGTTCAGCGGAACGGAGAGCACCGCCATGAGCAGCGTGCCGATGACCGCGCCGAGCAGCGCGCCCCGGCGGGACTTGTTGCGCCGGTAGACAAAGCCGGCGGAGAAGGCGAACACCGACCCCATGAGGAAGTTGAACAGCTCGCCGACGTAGGCGGACGAGGTGCCGTGCAGCACGGCGAAGAGCAGGTTCTTCAGAAAGGCTACCACCACGCCGTAGACGGGGCCGAGCGAAAACGCGGCGAGCAGCTCGGGAAGGTCGGAGATGTCGAGCTTGACGAAGGCGGGGATGAGCGCGGGGATGGGAAATTCGATAAACATGAGCACAAAGGCGACGGCCGAGAGCATGGCGGTGACCGTTACCTTGTGCGTGCGGCTGCGGCCCGCGGCGCGGGCGGAGGGGATGGCGTTGACGTTGGGTTCGGACATGAAAAAACACTCCTTTTGTTCATTTTCCTTGAAAGAACGAGTCTTCCAAGGTGCATGACGCAAAAAGAGCGAGGGAATTGCGTGGTAACAGCGCGCAGCACAGCTTCTCTCATCCGGACTGTGACCGTCGGTTCCGGAATCGCACCGGATCGTGCGGCAAAAAATGCCGCTTGCGGACTATACCGCCGGTGGGGAATTTCACCCCGCCTCGAAGACCTGTATTTCAAGTTTGGCTAAAGCATAGCACAGTGCTTGGAAAAATGCAAGAGGAAAAAACAACACTTTACAAATAAAAACGAATGTTCTATAATAAAGGACAAACGACGAGGGGAGGAATGCGTGTGCGCGGAAAACCGGTGAGCTGCTGCTTCACGGGCCACCGCCCGGCGAAGCTGCCGTGGGGGACGGACGAGGGCGACGAGCGCTGCCTGCGGCTCAAGGCGCGGCTGCGTGAGGTGATCGCCCGGGCTGTGGAGGACGGCTATACGCACTTTATCTGCGGCATGGCGGAGGGCTGCGACCTCTACTGCGCCGAGGCGGTGCTGGCGCTGCGCGAGCGCCACAGTGAGGTGACGCTCGAGGCGGCGATCCCCTGCCCGACGCAGGCGGACGGCTGGAGCGCGGCGCAGCGCGAGCGCTACCGCCGGATTCTGGAGCAGTGCGACTATGAGACGATGGTGCAGGAACGCTATACGCGCGAGTGTATGCAGCGGCGCAACCGCTACATGGTCGACCATTCCGACCTGCTCATCGCTGTGCACGACGGTCTGCCCGGCGGCACGCGCTACACCATCGAATACGCCCTGCGCCGCGGCGTGAACATCATCGACGTGCCCATCGAGGAATAGAAAAAGGACGGCTCAAAAGCCGTCCTTTTCTGTTTTCTTTATAAGTCGAACACGCCCATGATGGCGATGCCGACGACCACGAGAGCGATCATCGCGTAGTGCTTCCACGAGAGCTTTTCCTTGAGGAACAGGCGGCTCCACAGCACGCTCGCCGCGCAGTAGGAGCTGATGATGGGCGCGGACATGGCAAGGTGCTCGGTATCCGCGATGGCATAGATGTAGGCAAATTGGCCCGCGGTCTCGCAGACCGCGCCGAGGTACTTCGGCGCCTCCCTTTTGGGAATAAGGCGGTCCCTGCGGATCAGCACGACGTAGACGAAGCACACCACGGCGGCAAAGAGGAAGGTCAGCTCATAGGCACAGTTGGCGGAGGCTGCCGCTTGCTTGGCGCATTCGTCTAGTGTGGCATACATGCCGCTGTCAATGGCCTGCGCGGTCAGCGTTTCGAGCACGCGGTTGTCCGCAAAGGTGCCCGCCGCGTCGAGCAGGCAGTAGGCCACCGGCAGCGCGAGGGCGAGAAAGCTCTTGGCGTACTTGCGGTTGCCCTCGGCCTGACGCGCCGCGCGCAGCTCGGGGTCCTCGGTCGCGTCCACCACGCCGAGGCCGATGGCGCCTACGCACACGAGCAGCACGGCGAAGATGGCAAGCGGGGAATAATCCTCGCCGCCGAGGAACACAAGCGTCATCACGGCGACGAGCGCGCCCGAGGAATTGCAGATGGGCGACGAGACGGACAGCTCAATGTACCGCAGCCCCAGATAGCCGAGCGTCATCGAGCCGATGTAGAGCAGCGACACGGGCAGGTAGGTGAGGATGATAGAAAAGCTGATCTCCGTCCCGCCGACGAAGATCTCAAACGCCGCGTGCAGGCCCATGACGACGCCGACTGCCATGACCATCTTGAGATGGCTGAGACGGTCGTCCTCGTCGCGGCAGCCGATTTTGGAAAAGAGGTCGCTGCCGCTCCAGCAGAGCAGCGCGATGAGAGAAAGCCAGAACCACATATAGAATTGTCAAACTCCTTTATATCTGTTATATTATCGAACAGGGATACTTCCCAACAAAGCACCTTCAAAACCGGTATCAACGCTCTCAAGAGCGATGATATAATATCCTCATGCGGACAGAGAATTTCCTGCTTCTATCTTTGTAGCCAAGTCTACTGCGCACAGACTGGAACCTCTGCCCTG
>CEBY01046796.1_pt1 | contig 53091 bp, 25 predicted proteins | sample 554731 | NCBI WGS metagenome assembly CEBY01 (sample SAMEA3182050, study PRJEB8094) | gut metagenome | biome: human; feature: gut; material: Stool; isolation source: human stools | place: Canada | collected 2012-02-22
CCGGACCACTCGCTGAGCGGCAGCAAGAGATAAACTTACAGCACGATCGCGATCCGCGCAACCCGGGCCGCATGAACAACGCGTGAACCGTTGGAAATCCAACGTTCCATCGGCGTGTCGAAACTTGACAAACCAGGCCCGACCAACCCCGCAACCACCGAAACCATCCCCGCAATCGCCCATTCCATCCCCGCAAATCCGCAATCGCATCCGCATTTTGTAACCGCAAAACGGCGTTACGGGTAACAAAAGCCGGAAGGGAAAGCCAAAACGGGACGGTCACGGGAAGAAGAACCAGGAAACTGCGACACGAATCGCAAATGCTACCAGCGGCGCCCGCAATGCTTGCCACCGATGCCAGACTTGCCATTCGCACCCCACGGACCGCGGCCTTCGCCATGCAATACACCCAAGTGATGTTTCATGGCAACCAGCATGATATGCGTATCTTCCAAACCGAGGTGGCGCTCCGACTTGCTTTCATCGAGCGCGCCCTGCCGCTTGGCGTATGCGTCCAACGTGTTATTGCCGTACGGATGCTCGTCGTCCGGAATCGACCCTTCATCCCAACGGCGGCTCATCGGCAACGTGTCGATAATCGTAATCTTGCCCGCACGGTAGCTTTCTGCATATCCAGCCACATTCAACATGAAGAAGCTGTGTTCGAAACGAGCGTTGTGCGCTACGTACGGTTGCTGCTCCAATCGCTGCAGCAAACCGATTTGAGCCTCCGGCCACTCATCGAACAGGCGGAAGCCGGACGCACGATCACGTACATCGATACCGGTCAAATCGAGAATCAGCGGATTACCGAGCGTCGCGTTCGCGGCAGGAACGCCGAACGACAGACGCGACTGACCATACGCATCGCCCGTTTCGTAATAACTCTGCTCGTATTGGTATCCAGTAGGTGCGGCAGCAGGGCGAGGGGAAATCATGTTCATATATTCAAAGCCGACGTCGATGATGTACACACGCGCCGGGTCAGTACCGGTGGTTTCGATGTCGATTCCCATGACATTGTCCACATCACGTCCAGGAAGATAAGCGTCACGCCAATCCGATTTGCGGTATTCAGCCATCCGACGCAACTGCGCCGCTTCAGCGGATTTCGTTTCCGAACCGTAATCAAACAACGTGGAGCCGCCCGGACTGGTTACTCCACTCAGGTTCGCACGCGACATGGCATAGTCACTGGCTCGCTTCTGACTTTTCTCTGCGGCACGACGGGCGGCGCGGCCGTTAACGATGTCAGCGGTTCGATCCTGAATATCATCCAACGCCACTCCCCCGGAAGCCAAAGCCGAACCGGGCAGCAGCACCGGAACCGTCACGCGCTCACGTCGTTCCTCGGTGACCGTCCACAATCCCATCGCCACGCCAATCTGTCGCAGAACAGCGATTTCGTCGCACAACCGACGGTTCGCGTAAGCAAGCGCGCGCGGCAGCCGATAGGAAGCGATAAGTCGGTCGTAATCCATCATGAACGTGCTGTTGCACTGCGCGATGGTCGGTTCGAGCCGATCTCGAATCGCAAGATCATCTTTCAACAGGGCGTGCAGCTGCGGGGCGGAAAGTTGCGGCGACGAGGACCGCAGCATTGCCAACAAATCAACGTGCTGTCTTGTGGCGGCACCAATGCCGTTACGCAGGTCAAGGGAAGACACCCATCGCCAGTCGATCGGCTGGTTGTCGGCGTCATTCGGCATCGATGCCGACCATTGTTCGATGTCCTGCTTCGCGTCATCCAGCCAGGAAAGATTCATCGTCGATTCGTTCATACCTGCCCATCGTAGCCGATACCCACCTTCAGCGTGTAAGAATGTGCAACAAACCAACGTGCGCATTCCTCTTTGTGAGAACACAACCATGCGAGTTCGAATGACGGTGTTCATTACGAAACCGCGCGCGGATACCTCCGTGCGAAGCGGTTGCCATACGAATTTTCACATAGCGCAAATGTGACCATTTCCCAGCAAAAATCCAGAATCGACTTTCATTTTTGAATCCCGGAACGCAATAAACGTTCCAAATCAACGAAAGGAACTGCAATGTCAGAAACACATTCCACCACTGAAAACAACAATTCGCATTGCTGCGACAACACCTGCGGCAATGCCGACGACCGCGTTGTTCCTGACAGCGTGGAAATCAATCCGCTGTTCGCCCGTCCGAAGGAAGCCCAGGCGTTCTCGAAATTTACCATTCCACAGAAGGGTAGTCTGCCGGAAACCGCCTACCAAGTGGTGCATGACGAGGCCATGCTGGATGGCAACGCGCGACTCAATCTTGCAACTTTTGTGAGCACGTGGATGGACGATCATGCGAACCGCCTGTACATGGAGGCGGCCGACAAGAACATGATCGACAAAGACGAGTACCCGAAAACCGCCGAAGTCGAATCGCGCTGCTGGCACATGCTCGCCGATCTATGGCATGCGCCCGATCCAATGAATGCCATCGGAACCTCCACCATCGGCTCGTCGGAAGCTTGCATGCTGGGCGGACTCGCGTTGAAGCGCCGTTGGAAGGAAGCCCGCGAAAAGGCCGACCTGCCGACCGATCGTCCGAATCTGGTGATGAGCAGCGCCGTGCAGGTGTGCTGGGAGAAGTTCTGCAACTATTTCGACGTGGAACCACGCTATGTGCCGATTTCCGAGGACCACAAAGTGCTCGACGGCCATGATCTCGACAAGTATGTCGATGAGAACACCATCGGCGTGGTGGCCATCATGGGCGTGACCTATACGGGTATGTATGAGCCGGTCGAACAGATCAGCGAAGCACTGGACCGCATCGAGGAGCGCACCGGACTTGATGTGCGCATCCATGTGGACGGCGCTTCGGGAGGTATGATCGCACCATTCATCCAGCCGGACCTCGCATGGGACTTCCGCGTCAAGCGCGTTTACTCCATCAGCACCTCCGGTCACAAGTACGGTCTGGTCTACCCCGGTTTGGGATGGGTCGTATGGCGCGAAACCGCTGACCTGCCGGAAAGCCTTATTTTCAAGGTGAGTTATCTCGGCGGCGAAATGCCGACTTTCGCACTGAACTTCTCCCGTCCAGGCGCACAGGTACTGCTGCAGTACTACATGTTCCTGCGTTTGGGATTCGACGGGTATCGAAGGGTGCAGCAGACTTCGCATGATGTGGCGAAATATCTGTCGGGCGAGATCGAGCAGATGGATGATTTTACGCTGTGGAACGACGGTTCCGACATTCCGGTGTTCGCATGGATGCTCAACGACAAGCCGGATCGCAAGTGGAATCTGTACGATCTGCAGGATCGGCTGCGCATGAAGGGATGGCTGGTGCCGGCTTATCCGATGCCGGTGGATCTGACGCAGGTGACCGTGCAGCGCATTGTGGTGCGTAACGGTTTCAGCCACGATATGGCCGAAGCGTTCATCAAGGATCTGAAGTCGTGTGTGAAATATCTGGACGGACTGCGCTCACCAATGCCAAGCGAGGCTCGTGCATCCGGATTCCACCACTGATATTTCGCGGTCATTTCACGAATTCCATCGTTTCCCGCATTAAGGAAATTCATGTTCATTCCCACAACGATTATGTTTACGAAAGCTGGCTGCAATGACAGTTCATATGAAAAAGCCGCTTGCTGTGGTAGCGCACGATGCAAGCGCAGCTGCACATCCCGGGTCCGCACGTTCCACGACGAACGCTGCGACGGCACCGACAACAACGCCACGCAATCCGTCTGCCGTCGCAGGAAACCGCAATCGTACGGGCATACCTGCGCATGCCGGGGCGAATAGAGGGAACGGCGCTGACGGGCACGGCGCAATCGCAAGCACGGCAACCGTTGCCAATAAAACCGGCAAAACCATGATGACGGTCAGCCAACTGGCGATGTTGACCGTGGTGGCGGTGGCCTCGCTACGCTCTCTGCCGGCCATGGCCGATTATGGTCTCGCTTCCATTCTGCTGTATCTCATTCCGGCGGTCGTTTTCCTGGTGCCGACCGCGCTGGTGGCTGCCGAACTGGCCACCGGCTGGAAAGGTGGCGTGTACGTGTGGGTGCGTGAGGCGTTCGGCAATCGCATCGGATTTCTCGCCATTTGGCTGCAGTGGATTCAGAATGTGGTGTGGTATCCGATACAGATTGCGTTCATCGCCGTCAGCCTGTCGTATGTGTTCGGCATGGGTGGCTTGGGCAATAATGGCGTATATGTGGCCGCGGTGATCATCGTGTTGTATTGGGCAAGCACGATGGTGGCGTTGCGCGGCGGCAATCTGTTCGCCAAGGTCGGGTCGATTTCGGGACTTATCGGCACGCTGTTTCCTGCGTTGCTGCTTATCGTCTTTGGCATTATCTGGCTGGCGATCGGTAAGCCAGTGCAGACCTCCCTGCACGCATCCGCGCTGCTTCCGCCGTGGACGGGCATCGCGTCGATTGTGCTAATCGTATCCAATGTGCTCGCCTACGCGGGTATGGAGGTCAATGCCGTGCATGCCAACGACTTGGAGCATCCGGGACGTCAATTCCCACGCGCCATTGCACTAGCGACCGCGCTGATTCTGCTGGTACTTGTGCTGCCGACTTTGGCAATCGCCTTTGCTGTGCCGCATCGTGAGCTGGGGCTCATCGACGGCATCAATCTGGCATTCAGGGAGTTCTTCGACCATTTTGGCATGGGTTGGGGCACTCCGGTGATTTCGCTGCTCATCGCGCTAGGCGCGTTCGCTTCCGTGGTGGCTTGGATAGCTGGTCCTTCTCGCGGTTTGCTAGCGGCCGCCCACACGGGACTGATGCCTCCCGCGCTGCAGAAGCGCAATGCCCACGACGTGCAGGAAGGCATTCTGATTCCGCAAGGCATTATCGTGACCGTGCTGGCGTTGCTGTTCGTGTTGATCCCCAATGGCAACACGGCTTTCGCGACGCTGGTGGATATGGCGACCGCGCTGTATCTGGTGATGTACATGTTGATGTTTGCCGCCGCGATTCGTCTGCGCAACACCCATCCAGAAGTCCGCCGCACGTATCGAGTTCCTGCGATTCGGTTGGTCGCGGGCGTCGGTTTCGTCGCTTCCGCCGCGGCATTCGTGTTGACTTTCGTGAGACCGGCTGGTTTCACCGGTTTGGATAGCGTTTCATATGCGATTCTTGTGGCTGTAGTCGTGCTTGTGCTCGGTTTACCGCCGCTGGTGTTGTATGGAATGCGCAAGCCTGGCTGGGATCTGCGTTCGGATGCCGAGCGGAACACGGATACGTACGATGTGCTAGTGAATCCGGAATACTGAAATATTGGAATATTTGGAATACTCATGTTTCGAACATTCCAATAATCCCGAATATGATGAATGCCTCCCAAGTGTTCGCCTGGGAGGCATTCATCGTTCTTGTCTCGTTCGTTTACGCGATTACAGTTCGAAGCCGAGTTCGGCCGCCGCTTCGGTCGGTACCGGATCCTCGCACCAGAAATCCTCAAGGTTCTCATTGGTGGTCAGGCTTCGGATTTCGGCCTGGTCGATGTACAGTTCACCGCTCAAATGGTCGGTTTCATGCTGGAAGATGCGGGCCGGCCAGCCGTGCAGATGTTCCTCATGCTTGTTGCCGTCCTCATCCTGCCAACGGGCGGTGATGTCAAGCCAACGCTTGCGTACGGCCTGGTAACCGTCGAAGCTCAGGCAGCCTTCGTAGAAGCTGCGGGTTTCGGTGCCGATCGGCTCGTAGCTGGGGTTGATGATGGCGTGGAAGGGGAATTCCGCGGCTTCGCGCGGATCGCCATCGTCGCCTTCGCATACGTGGTCTTCGACGACGGCCAAAGCCAGACCGAGACCGATCTGGGTGGCTGCGAGGCCCACGCCCGGCGCTTCCAGCATGGTGGTGCGCATGGTGTCGATGAGCTTGTCAAGCGTTTTGCGGCTCAACTGGCCGTCGTAGGCGATGGTCTGCTGGCGTAATACCGGTTCGCCGGCCTGCACGATCGGCATGATTTTCTCTTTGCCGCCGGTTTTGATGAGCTTTTCGACCTCGCGGTTGAGTTCGAGGTCCACTTTCGAGTTGTGTCCGAACATGGGGCATATCTCCTTGCGGGCTCTTACAGGGTGAGTTCGTCGGCGACGACCTTGGCGAGGCGATCGCACACTTCGTCTGCCTGCTGCTGGGTTTCGGCTTCGGCCATGACGCGCACGAGCGGCTCGGTGCCGGACGGACGCAGCAGCACGCGGCCAGTGTCGCCCAGCAGCTTCTCTTCGCGTTCCACCGCGGCCTGCACCTTGGCGTTGGTCTTGGCGGCCATCTTGTCCACGTTCGGCACGTTGATGAGCGTCTGCGGCAGCTGCGGGAAGTCGGCGGCCAGTTCCTTCAGGCTCTTACCGGATTTGACGACCTCGTTGCACAGGGTGAGCGCGGTCAGGGTGCCGTCGCCGGTGGTGGCGAATTCACGGTTGATCACGTGGCCGGACTGCTCGCCGCCGAGCGAATAATCGCCTCGCAGCATCTCTTCAAGCACGTAACGGTCGCCCACGTTGGTCTGCACGGTCTTGATGCCCATGGAACGCAGGGCCAACTTCAGACCGAGGTTGCTCATCACCGTCACGACGAGGGTGTCATGGTTGAGCTTGCCCGCGTTCTTCTTGGCGCGTGCCAGAATGCCCATGATCTGATCGCCGTTGACCATGTTGCCATCCTCATCCACGGCAAGGCAACGGTCGGCATCGCCATCGAAGGCAACGCCCATGACGGCGCCGGAGGCCTTGACCATGGCCTGCAGCTGCTCAGGATGGGTGGAGCCGGCGTTCTTGTTGATGTTGTAGCCGTCCGGCGACGCGTTGATGACGGTCACGTCGGCGCCGGCGCGGCGCAAGGCTTCCGGAGCGACCACGGACGTGGCGCCGTTCGCGCAATCGGCCACGATCTTCAGGCCCTTCAGCGGCGTCGGCTGCGACTTGTCCGGACCGACCGGCGCGATGGCGGAAACCAGATGGTCGATGTACAGGTTGGTTGCGGTGGCGGTGTCATGGCTGACACGACCCACGCCGGCGCCGGTAGGACGATCCCAATCCTGGCCGAGCACCGCTTCGATCTCGTCTTCCTTGGTGTCGGGCAGCTTGAAGCCGCCGCGGGCGAAGAACTTGATGCCGTTGTCGGGCATCGGATTGTGGGATGCGGAGATCACCGCGCCCATTTCCACGTTGAGCACGGACGTCAGGTATGCGACGCCCGGCGTCGGGATGATGCCGGCGTCGATCACGTCGAAGCCGCCGGCGGACATGCCAGCGGACAGTGCGGCGGCGAGGAAATCGCCGGAAACTCGTGTATCACGACCGATCAGCGCACGGCGACGGCTTTCGAATTCGCTCCGCTCGTCATCGCCCAGCACACGCACCGCGGCGTCACCCAAATCAAGCGCCAGCTGTGCCGTCAAATCCCTATTCGCCAATCCTCGAACGCCGTCGGTTCCGAACATACGTGGCATGAGTCTCAAATCCTCGCTATCTGCAAACGATATTTCCGTGACCTATCGTACTCAACCGTGCCGCCGAAACCAGCAGGTGACGACGCAATCGCATAACACTTCACAATTCAAAGCATTTCACGGCGCGCAATGCCCTTTTCGTGTCGCACGACTTTGATTTCAAGGCGGAAAATCAAGTCGTGCGGCAACACTTGATAAAGAAATACCCCCTAACTATCATTTTCCGTTGAAAACCAGCGAAAAATAAGAGTTAGAGGGTATGAAAGCCAGCACGCTTGTCGCACAACTTTGAAAAATGCCTCCAAAATCAAATTCGTGCGACGACATGACGGCTCTTAAGCGGGAACGTTCCTGTCGCCCCTGCTATCAGAGCGCGGCGTTGAAGTCGCGCACTTTCAGCGTGCGGTGAGAAGCCTCGACGTTGCCACGCACAATGCGCTGCAAGGCGTTGTCCGCGTCCTTATGGGAGGCGAGCCAGGCGTCGCCCAGCTCCACGAGCTTCGCCGGATCGGCATAGCCCGGATACAGGCCTTCGAGCAGCGCTTCCGCCATGTGGAAGGTCTTGTGCTCCCAAATCCAGTCGGCGACCTCGAAATACTTCTCGGCGTACGGTTCGGCCAAGTCGGCGCGCGGGGTGGCTGCGAAGCCACCGGCCACAGCCTCAAGCTGCATGTTGGTCAGCTCGTCGTTGTGCAGGGCCTCGTTCCAAGCCCATGCCTTCGCTTCGGCGGTACCGGCCACGGCGCGTGCGCCATAGGCGAACTCACGGTTCTCGGTGGTTTCGCGCTTGGCCAGTTCGGCGTCGATTCCCGCCTGGTCGATCGCGTTGACGGTGCTCAGCGCGTTGATGATGGTCCAGCGGAAGTTGTTGTCGATTTCCAGACCGTCGAATGCCACGGAACCGTCGAGCAGGCCCTTCGCGTTGGCGACGAACGCCTCGTCGCCCGGCTCGCCGTAGCCCAGGTAGGCGGTGACGAGCTGGAACTGTTCGTCGGAGCCGGCCTTGGCCTGACCCGCCAGCTTGAACAGTTCGTCGGCCACATGCTTCACGATCTCGGCACGCTCTGCCGGAGCGGTGTAATGCCATGCGGTGGTGCTGACCTGTGCCAGCGCGTAACGGAAGGTGGTGGACTCGTGTTCGGTGGCGAGCGCGGCCAGCGAGGTGTCGATGAACTGGCGTGCCGGCAGTTCGCCGTCGCGGGTCATGTCCCACAGGGCGAGCCAGATCACGGAACGGGCGAGCGCGTCGTCGAAGCGGTACAGGTTGCTTGTCGCGAATGCGAGGCTCTTGTCGTCGAAACGCAGCTTCGTGTAGGTCAGGTCGTCGTCGTTCACCAGAATCAGCGACGGACGTGCCTTGCCCGCGGCCGCGTCGACGACCGTCAGTTCGCCGTCGACGTCCAGTTCGAAACGGTCGGTGCGCACGATCTTGCCGGTTTCCGGATCCTCGTTGTAGAAGCCGACGGCGAGACGGTGGGCGCGCAGCACGGGATGCTCGGCCGGAGCGGTCTGGCGCAGGGCGAGACGCTTGATGGTGCCGTCCTCGTTCTCTTCGACTTCGGTGGCGATGGTGTTGATGCCGGATTCCTCAAGCCACTGGGCGCTCCACGCCTTCAGGTCGCGGCCGGAAGTGAGTTCCAGTTCGGCGAGCAGGTCGGCGAGGGTGGCGTTGGAGTAGGCGTGCTTGTTGAGGTAGTTGTTGATGCCCTTGAAGAACTTCTCACGGCCCACGTAGTACACGAGCTGCTTCAGCACGGAGGCGCCCTTGGCGTAGGTGATGCCGTCGAAGTTGACGTAGGTGTCGTTGAGGTCGTTGATCGGGGCGACGATCGGGTGGGTGGTGCTCAGCTGGTCCTGATTCAACGCCCAGCTCTTTTCGCCGGAGCTGAAGGTTGCCCAGGCGTCCTTCCATTCGGTGGCTTCGGCGGTGGCGAGGGTGGACGTGAACTCGGCGAAGGATTCGTTGAGCCACAGGTCGTTCCACCACTTCATGGTCACGTAGTCGCCGAACCACATGTGGGCGAGCTCGTGCAGCACGGTGACCACACGGCGTTCCGCATAGGCGTCGGTGACCTTGGATTCGAACACGTACTGGTCGCGGATGGTGACCATGCCGATGTTCTCCATGGCGCCGGCGTTGTATTCCGGCACGTAGATCTGGTCGAACTTGGCGTACGGGTACGGCACGCCCCAGGTCTTGGCGTAGAAGGCGAAGCCTTTCTTGGTGATGTCGAACAGGTAGTCGACGTCCTTGCTGAAGGCCTTGGCGAGCGCCTGGCGGCAGTACATGGCCATCGGCACGGTGCGGCCGTCCTCATTGGCGTATTCGGTGTGCCATTCGGCGTACGGTCCGGCGCAGATGGCGGTGAGGTAGGAGCTCATGGTCGGGGTCAGCTCGAACACCCACAGCTTGGTGGTTTCGGCGGCGTGATCGCCGAGCGTGCCTTCCTCGGTGACGGTTTCGTTGTCGGTCACGGAGGAGGTGGGCATGTTGGACGTGACGATCCAGGATTTGGCGGCGAGCACGGAGAAGTCGAACACGGCCTTCAGATCAGGCTGGTCGAACACGGCGTAGACACGGCGGGCGTCCGGCACTTCGAACTGGGTATACAGGTAGACGTTGCCGTCGGACGGGTCGACGCTGCGGTGCAGGCCTTCGCCGGTGTTGGAGTACTGGCACATCGCCTTGACGGTGACCTCGTTGTGCTCCTTGAGGCCCTTCAGCTCGATGCGGCTGTCCGCGTATGCTTCGGCCGGGTCGAGGGTTTCGCCGTTGAGGGTGATCTCGCTGACTTCGTTGGCGATGAGGTCAAGGAAGCTTGACTCCCCCGGCTTCGCGTCGAAGGTGATGGTGGTTTCGGAGCCGAAATCCTTGGCTCCGCGGGTCAGGTCAAGCTTGACCGTGTAATGGATTGGCGCGGCGATGATGCTTTTGCGTTCTTCCGCTTCGATTCGGGTGAGGTTTGCTCCTGGCATGTCACTCCTTCTTTCTGGTAACAGAAGGCGGCGCGATCAGTTGTGCCGATCACGTCGCCTTGATTCAATTTATGGTAAATTTACGGCTTATTTCGCGGCGTTCAGTCCCATCGCGTCGTCCACGTCCTGCGCGATGTCGGCGACGACGGGGACGATCATCGGCTTGCGGTGCAGCTGTCGTGCCACCCAGCCGCCGAGCGTGCGTCGCATGATCTGCTGCAGCTTGTAGGTGTCGCGCGTGCCCTGCATCATCGCGTCCTGCAGCTGCTCGACAATCTGGTGACGGACCTTGTCGAACTCGCTTTCGTCTTCCGCGACCGCGTTGAGGTAGATCTTCGGGCCGGTGATGACATCCGCGGTTTCGGTGTCGACGACCACGAAGCTGGACACGAAGCCTTCGGTGCCGAGGATGCGGCGCTTCTCGAGTTCTTCGTCGGTCAGTTCGCCGACGGAATCGCCATCGACGTAGACGTAGCCGCACGGCACGGAGCCGACGACCGCGGCCTGGCCGTGGTACAGGTCGACGACGTCGCCGTCTTCGGCCAGCACGACGTTCTGCGGATCGACGCCGGTCTTGACGGCGATCATGCCGTTGGCCACCAAGTGGCGGTTTTCGCCGTGGATAGGCATGGCGCACTTCGGCTTGACGATGTTGTACATGTACAGCAGCTCGCCTTCGTTGCAGTGGCCGGAGACGTGCACGGCGGCGTTGTCTCGGTTGACCACGCGGGCTCCGAGCTGCACGAGCTTGTTGATGACCTTGTAGACGCCATGCTCGTTGCCTGGGATCAGGGAGCTGGCGAGGATCACCGTGTCGAACTCGTTGATGGTGATGTCACGATGGTTGCCGTCGGCGATGCGGCCGAGCGCGGCCATCGGCTCGCCCTGGGAGCCGGTGCACATGTAGACGAGCTTGTCGTCCTGCACGTCATGGGCCTGCTTCAGGTCGATGACGGTGTCCTCGGGCAGACGCAGGTAGCCCAGATCTGCTGCGATGGACATGTTGCGGACCATGGAACGTCCGACGAACACGACCTTGCGGCCGTACTTGTGGGCCGCGTCGACGACCTGCTGCACGCGGTGCACGTGGCTGGAGAAGCTGGCCACGATGATCTTGCGCGTGGCCTGTGCGAACGCCTGGTCGAGCGCCGGACCGATGGAGGTCTCCGGCTTGACGAAGCCCGGGACCTCGGCGTTGGTGGAGTCCATCATCAGGAGGTCCACGCCCTTTTCGCCGAGCTTGCCGAATTCCACCAGATCGGTGATGCGGTGGTCGAGCGGCAGCTGGTCGAGCTTGATGTCGCCGGTGTCGATGAGCGAGCCGGCGGGGGTCTGCACGAACACGGCGAGCGCGTCCGGAATGGAGTGCGTGACGTTCACGAATTCCAGGTTGAACGGGCCGACCTTGAGCTTGTCGCGTCCCTTGACCTCGACGAGCGTCGGGTTGATGCGGTGTTCCTTGCACTTGGCCTCAACGAAGGCGAGGGTGAGCTTGGAACCGATCAGCGGAATGTCCGGGCGGAGCTTGAGCAGGTACGGCACGCCACCGATGTGGTCTTCGTGGCCGTGGGTGAGCACGAGCGCCTCGACCTTGTCGAGACGGTCCTTGATGTAGTGGAAGTCAGGCAGGATGAGGTCCACGCCCGGCTGCTCCTCTTCCGGGAAGAGCACGCCGCAGTCGATGAGCAGGATATGCCCGTTGTATTCGACCACGTTCATGTTGCGGCCGATCTCACCCAGACCGCCGAGCGGCACGATGCGCATGGAGCCCTTGCGGTACTTCGGCGGGGCGATCAGCACCTCGTCCTGCTGGGGCGCGGTGGATTGCGGCGCGGAATGCGACGGGCGACGGTTCGAACCGTTGCCGCCACGGGATCCACGGGAGCCGCCGTTGCGCGAGCCACCGTTGCCACGGCTGCGGGTGGAGGACTTGGCCTTCTTGGTGGCGGTCTTCTCGGACTTCGCGGCCTTGGTGGTCTTGGATGCCTTGACTGCGGTTTCAGTGCGCTTGGCAGCCTTGCTGCCGCGCTTGTGTGTTGTTGTCTTTGTGGTTTCTTCTGTAGCCATTTCCTAGTTGGATTTCTATTACTAATTGTCTCCGCCTATGCGGAAACGAGGAATTTGGGTGCCTGCCGGCGTTCATGCGCGACAGGCCAGTCGCATCATGCGATTCGGTTCACAGCAGTCCCGCGGCGCGCATGCCCTTTTCCGCGCGCACGAGTTCCGCTTCGCCCGGACCGACGTTCGGCAGGCGCATTTCGGTGGAGTCGAGGATTCCACGCACCTTCAGCGAGGCCTTGGCCATCACGGCCTGGAAGCCGTTGCCGTTCATCGCTTCGACGAGCGGCGCCAGCTGCACGGAGATGCGCTGCGCTTCGTGGATATCGCCACGATCGAACGCGTTGGCGAGGTCACGCATCGGACCGGCGGCCGCGTGTGCGATCACAGAGATGATGCCGACGGCGCCGACGGACAGGAACGGCAGGAACAGGCCGTCATCGCCCGAATACCAGGTCAGACCGGTCTCCATGCGCTTGCGCACCGCGCCTGCGATGTCGCCGGTGGCGTCCTTGACGGCCTTGACGTGGTCGAGTTCGGCCATACGGCGGTAGGTCTCCAGCTGGATGTGCAGTCCGGTACGGCCCGGCACATCGTAGACGATGATCGGCTTGTCCGCGGAGTCGTTGACCGCCTTGTAGTGGCGGAACACGCCCTCCTGCGACGGACGGGAATAGTACGGGGCGACCACGAGCACCGCGTCGGCGCCCGCCTCCTGGGTCTGCTCCACCATGCGCACGGTGTGCGCGGTGTCGTTGGAACCGGCGCCGGAAATGACCGGCACGTCCACGACTTCCTTGACGGCCTGAACCAGCTCGACCTTCTCCTCCATGTGGGTGGTCGGAGATTCGCCGGTGGTGCCGTTGACCACAAGACCGTCGGCACCATCCGCCACGAGCTGCCTCGCCAGCTGTTGCGCGGCTTCGAAATCTACGGCTCCGTCGGCCTTCATGGGGGTGACCATGGCCGGAAGGATACGTCCGAAGGGAGCAGGATCGAGCAGATGCATTGTACCGTCGTCAGTCTTAGGGCTTGTCATACGGCTAACGGTACTTCCCTCTGCGGACGCTTGCGATTTCATGAGACGCGAAAAGTCACATTTTGGAAGGCCTGCCGACGATGACCGCGACGACGCACTGCAGGAAAGCGACGAACGTGAACACCATCAGCGGCACATGGTGGCCGCCGGTGGCCTGGACCAGCACGCCGAACATAAGCGGGCCGAGCGACGCGATCAGATAGCCGAACGACTGCGCGACGCCCGACAGCACCACGGTTTCGGCGCTGTCATGCCCGCGCAGCGCGATCAGTGCGAGCGCCACGACCAGCGAAGCGCCCTGCGCGCAACCACCGACGAACGCCCATACCGGCATGAGGTGAGGCAACAGCAGCATGCCAAGGCCGGCGATCAGCATGGGAGCGCTGGCGGTGAGCGCCGCGCAGACCTGGTTGCCGCGCACGTTCATGAGCTTAGGAATGACCAAGCCGGAAAGGATGCCGATGCCTTGGAAGATGAACAGATGCACGCCGGCGGTGGAGGCATCGTAGCCGATGGATGCGGAGATGGACGGCATCCAATTGGACATGGTGTAGAAAGCGGATGATTGCAGCCCCATGAAGGCCGTCACGTACCACGTCATCGGACGGCGCAGCACGCGGGCGAACACGCCATGCGACGATTGCGTGGAACATGCCGGTCGCTGTGCGGAATGCGGGTTTTGTGCGTTGGCCGTCGTGCTGCGATCGCCAATATCATCGATATCGCCAGTATCGCTGGTTTCGATGGTGCCGCCGGCGGAAGCGATAACGACTTTGCGATTGTGCAGGATACGCAACGCCCACAGCGCGGCGACAACCAGCGGAGGCACACTCCAGAAGGCGAGTGACGCACGCCAACCGCCCCACATCTGCGCAAGCGGCGCGGACAGCAAACCTGCGGTGGCGCTGCCGGCGGTGATGCAGCCGGAATAGACGCCGGTCGCCATCGCGACATGGCCGGCGTAGTCACGTTTTGCGATTACCGGAACCAGAACGTTGCCGACGGCGATGGCGGAAGCGAACACCACCGTGCCCAGCCAGATGCCAACGCCGCCGCCGAACGAGCGGATGGCGTCGCCCGCCGCGATGCACAGCAGGGCCAGCAGAATCGACATGTCGATGCCGATGCGGCGTGCAAGGAACGTGACCAGCGGGCTGACCGCGGCGAAGGCGATCAGCGGAATCGCCGTCAATACGCCCTGCACGCCCTCACCCCACGCAAGGTCGGTTCCCATTTGGGCGAGGACCGGCCCGACGGCGGCGATGGCGGGCCGCAGATTCAGCGATACGAGGAAAATCAAAGCCACCCACAATCCGGTGGAGGACCGGTCGTACGCCAGCATGTTTCGTTTTGAATTCATTCCGTTCCCATTCCCGCTTCCACTTCCGTTTACCGCCGTTCCAACGGGACGTGCCGCGCCTAGATTTTCCCTATCAATCTTCAAGCTCATTGAGCGCATCGAAGCAATCGTTGATGCCTTCGATACGCGCGTGCACCTCGTCTTCGGTATCGACGAGGCATTTTCCGACTTCGTCCACCATCAGGGCGATCAGGGCGAACGCCGCGGTGAAGCTCGTCAGCACGTGGGAGTTCAGCACCACTTTGAAGAAGGCGACGTTACGGCCGATGACGGCGTTGCGCGCCGAAATGTCGCCAATCACCACCACGGTCAGGCCGCGCTCAAGCATCACGTCGATGAGCCGCGAGAAGAAGGGAAGACGCCGGCCCACGCCGATGATGACGATTACGTCGCCTGCCGCATAATCAACCAGATCTTCGGCTATGGACTGGCCTGGATTCGGCAGAATATCAACGTTTCCGCGTAGCCGCATCAGCTGTTCGCGCATGTGCAGCGCCACGGGATAGCCGCTGCGGTACCCGACCACCGCCACATGCGGGGCCGTGGCCATGGCTTGGCATGCGGATGACAGTTGCGCGCGGTCGATGCCTTCAAACGTGCGTTTCAGGCTTTCCTCGTCACGGCGCAGATGGTCGGCGACCAAATCGTCGCACTGGGTGTGCCGTGAAAGCTCCGGAGAGCCAGGACGATGGACGCGACGCACGTCACGTCTGAATTCGCCCGCGTTCGCATAGCCGAGCTTGCGATACAGGCGGCTGAGCGTCGGCTGCGAGATGCCGCTCAACTGCGACAATTCCACGGAATTGCAGACCAGCACGTCGGTCAGATGACCCAGAATGAACTGCGCGGCCTCACGTTCCGTCGCAGTCAGCGAATCGAAGGATTCCCGGATGCGCGCCACCAAGCCGAGGTCCGCGGCAGCATTGCCTTCCTCGTCCATGGCGTCCTTCGAAGCCCCCATATTGTCTGAAAGCATAATTCCAGAAGTCACGCTCATCGCCCTTCCCTGCAGTACATTCTCACGCGGCGCATCCGCTCTCCTGACGATGCTACCCCTTGCTTTCTGGGTTTCACCAGGTTTGGCCGCCGACAACTGTCACGACGAATGAAGAATTTCAGATGCCGTAAGCACTGAAATGCATCCATCACAGGCAGTGGCGGCGCCTCTTGGCAACGCGACCCACCATCAGGAGATGACCGACCATGGCAAAAACAGATTACCCCACACAATCAACATCGCATATCGGGCGGATTCGGCATAGAAGAAACGGTGCCAAACCAGCGAAATGGGCGACTAACGCGGCAACAAAATCCCCGACTGTTGCGAACACTGTTGAACGCGGCATCGCGCCCGGCCGAATGCGAGGCGAACGCGGTGCGCAAGATCGTACGGCTGGTGGCACGCACCGGCTGCCGCACGCATATTCTGCACGTGTCCAGCGGTCTGAGCGTGGACGTGCTGCGGCGGGCGAAGGCCGAAGGACTGCCGGTCAGCGCGGAGACCTGTCCGCATTACCTCACGTTGGATTGCGACCATATTCCCGACAACGCCACCGCGGTCAAATGCTGTCCGCCGATTCGTGATCTGCATGAGCAGGACGCGCTATGGGCGGGGCTTGCCGACGGCACGTTGGATGGTGTCGTCACCGATCATTCCCCGGCCAGCGCGGATATGAAAGCCGGCACGCTCGCCACCGCGTGGGGTGGCGTTTCCAGTCTGCAGGTCGGATTCCGCGCGGTGTTGACGGGTGCGATGCGGCGCGGCTTGAGTTTGGCCGACGTCGTGCGGTGGATGTCGTGCAACACCGCACGGCTTGTGGGACTTGACGATCGTGGCGATATAACGCCGGTATTGCGGGCCGATTTGGCGATTATTCGCCCGTACGAACGGTTTGTTGTGGATGCTACCGCTTTGGAAAGCCGCAATCCGATCTGCGCCTGCGATGGCATGACGCTTAACGGCGTCGTCACGCGCACGTTTGTAGCGGGGCGGGACGCGCTCTCCGGAGTGCGGGAGGGGAATCTTATCGTTCGTCCGTGAATCGGAATCCGTAAATCAACCATTCAACAAAAATCCCCAACCCGCCGACGGCCGGATGTCATTCGATGTCGGCAGATTGGGGACGGACGAGAATCAGGTCTCAGCCCAGGTAGGCGGCCGGGTTCTGGGCGAACTTGTCGGCGCAACCGGGGTTGCAGAAGTAGTAGGTGACGCCGCCGTATTCGCGGGTCGCGGCCGCGGTGGCCGGATCGACGCTCATGCCGCAAACCGGATCCTTCGCAACGTTCGCCGCGGAATCGCCCATATTCGAAGCCATGCCGTGGCCGTCATGACCGCCGCAGCAGTGTCCGGCGCCCATCGCACCCATGTTCTCGGCTTCATTCTTGGCCTTGTGATCGCTGAACAGTCCCATGATCGTTCCTTTCCGACTGTGCTGGTTGCCATTATTCTTGCTCGGATCGGGCTTGCGTACCCGATACGTCTTGTTTTTCGCCGCCTCCGCGTCCGGATCGAACAGGCGCAGCCGGCTTGCGTTCGTCACCACGCACAACGACGAGAACGCCATCGCGGCGCCGGCGATCATCGGATTCAGCAGCGTTCCGGTGAACGGATACAGCACGCCGGCCGCGATCGCGATGCCGATGCTGTTGTAGCCGAGTGCGAAGCCGAGGTTCTGCGCGATGTTGCGCATGGCGGCATGCGTCAGGTCGAGCGCGTGCACGAGTCCCATCAGCGATCCGCCCATCAGTGTCACGTCGGCGGATTGGATGGCCACGTCGGTGCCGGTGCCGATGGCGAATCCGACGTTGGCTCGGGCGAGGGCGGGCGCGTCGTTGATGCCGTCGCCGACCATCGCCACCGTATAGCCTTGCGATTGGAGTTTTGCGATTTCGTCGGCCTTGCGTTCCGGCCGCACGCCGGCGATCACATGACGTTCGTCGATACCGACCTGGCTTGCGATGGCGCGTGCGGTGGTCGGATTGTCTCCCGTGAGCATGACGGCTTCGACGCCACGTTTGCGGAGCAGCTCGACGGCTTGGCGCGAGTCGGCTTTCGGCACGTCGGCGACGGCGACGATGCCGGCGAGATGGCCGTCGATGGCCGCTAGGATCGGCGTTTTGCCTTGCTGCGACAGGAGTTCCATGTCGGCGATGATGGCGTCGAGGTTCGTATCGTGGATGGTCTCGGAGGCAATTTCGGAGGTATCGGACGTAACGTCGGGCATGTCGACGTCAAGGTCGTCGATCAGGTCGGTGTTGCCGACGGCGACGGTGTGCGGCAGGCCGCGGAAGGTGACGCGCGCGGTGACGCCACGGCCGGCAATCGCCTGAAAATCGGTGGTTTGCGCGAGTTCCGCAACGTCCGCGACGTCGGCTTTTTCCGCAGCTGCGGCAACGATCGCAGCAGCGAGCGGGTGTTCGGAATCGCGTTCGGCGGCGGCGACAATCGTCAGCAAATCATCGGGACGCCGATGCCACACGCCCAACGGCAGCACATCGGTAAGGGTGGGTTTGCCGGCGGTGATCGTGCCGGTCTTATCCAATACGACGGCATTGACTTTACCGCACGTTTCCAACGCTTCGGCGGAACGGACCAGCACTCCCATACGGGCCGCGCGGCCAGTCGAGACCGTCACCGACAACGGAGTCGCCAGTCCGAGCGCGCACGGGCAGGCGACCAGCAGCACCGACACCGCGGCGACCAGCGCGTGCGTGACACGCGGCTCGGGGCCGAACGCGAACCACAGCGCGCACGACCATACGGCGATGAGTACCACGGCCGGCACGAAAACGCCGGAGATACGGTCCGCCAATCGTTGCACGGGGGCTTTCGAGCTTTGTGCGGCGGCCACCATGCCGATGATCTGCGCGAGCACGGTGTCCTTGCCGACTTTCGTGGCGCGGTACCGCAGCGAGCCACCACCGTTGATGGTGGCACCCGTCACTTCGCTGCCCTCGGTTTTGGCGACCGGCATGGCTTCGCCGGTGATCATCGATTCGTCCACGGTGGAGGTGCCGGATATGACGATGCCGTCGACCGGCAGCTGCTCGCCGGGACGGATGGCGATGATGTCGCCGACGCGCACGTCATCGATGGCGATGCTGGTTTCCTTGCCGTCTCGCACCACGCGGGCGGTTTTCGGTTGCAGACCCGCCAATGCGCGCATGGCTTCACCGGTGCCTTTGCGGGCGCGCGCTTCGAGCAGCTGGCCGACAAGCATAAGCGTGACGACCACACCGACCGCTTCGAAATACGGTTCGCGCGCGTTCTCGGGCAGGACGTTCGGTGCGAAGGTGACCACGCAGGAGTAGGCGAATGCGGCCAGCGCACCAAGGCTGACGAGCGCGTTCATCTCCGGCGAGCGGTGGGCGATCGCGGCGAAACCGCTGCGGAAAATCGGCAATGCCGCATAGCCGACGATTGGCAGCATCAGCAGGAACTGCAGCCAGTTCGGCATCGGATACAGCATGAGCATGGTGGAGCCGAATACCGGAATCGTGCAGACGGCCGCCACGATAAGACGGGTGATGAGGGCGCGAATTTCCGATTCCGATCCGCGCGATTTGCCCGAATCACCCGAACCGGACGTTTGGACGGCGCCTTTTTGCGCGCATTGCACGCCTGTTTCCGCGGAACCGGATGCGTGGGCACCGTCAGCAGTCGCGCGAATGTCCGAATCGCCGGAATCGGACATACTGGCGCCGACGGAACCAACCGCGGAACCGGCGGCGGCACCGACACTTGCATGCTTTCCCGGCAGTATGCGCAACGTGCCGTGCAGCATGTTCATACCGCATGCGAAGGGATACTCGCCCGGCTGGTCGGGATGAAGCGTCAGCGTGGTCGTGCGGAAGGCGGGCAACGCAAGATCGACCCCGAAATCGGAGAACACGACATGCGACGAGCATTCGCCGTCTTCCTTGCGATCGAAGATCAGCCGCAACGGCATGCCCGCTTCAGCTTCGATGACGGCTGGGTTATACCCGCCTTTGACTTCGACGACCGCTTCCTGCACGCCGTCGCGCAACGGCGCACGATACGCTTTGCGCGGTGCGAAGAAGAACCACAGCACGCCCGCCGTGACGAGCAGCGCCATAATAAGCGCGATTGCGATGTGCATATTCCAGCCGCCTTCCGTCCGTGATTGGCCTTCGATTTCGGCAAACACCATCACAATATACCCCTATAGGGTATATTGGCAAGAGGGACGAGCAACCTTCAGCCGTAGATAAAATTTTCAGCGCAGCGAGGAGGACGATATGAACGTCACACAACACGGGTACGCAAGCGACCAGAAGAGGATCATCGCACGATTGAATCGCATCGAAGGGCAGGTGCGAGGCATTCGGCAGATGACGGAAAACGGCGAATACTGCATCGACATTCTGACGCAGATTTCCGCAGCGGACAGCGCGCTGAAGTCGGTGGCGCTACTGCTGCTCGACGACCATCTGCACCATTGCGTCGCCAAAGCCGCGGCGGAGGGCGGTACCGTTGCCGACGAAAAGCTGGCGGAAGTCAGCGCCGCCATCGCACGCCTTGCCAAGTAATCGGAACAGATCCGCCATAAAAAACTGCCGACGGAAGACACATGCACCCGTCGGCAGTTTGAAAAAAGAATTACGGTTACAGGTCGAGGAAGTGGTCGAGGCCGACAGTCAGACCCGGGTAGGTTCCGGTGGAGACCTTGCGCACGGCCAGCAGCACGCCCGGCATGAAGGAGATGCGGTCGAAGCTGTCGGCGCGGATGGTCAGCTGTTCGCCGGAGTTGCCGAACAGCACCTCCTCGTGGGCGTTGAGGCCGCGAAGACGCACGGCGTGCACGTGGATGCCGTCCACCACCTGGCCGCGGGAGCCGCCGTCGGTTTCGGTGGCGTCCGGAACCGGGCCGAGACCGGCCGCCTTGCGCGCTTCGGCGATGCCCTGCGCAGTGTGGAAAGCGGTGCCGGACGGAGCGTCCACCTTGGTCGGGTGGTGCAGTTCGATGACTTCCGCGGATTCGAAATACGGCGCCGCGACCTTTGCGAAATGGTCGGCGAGCACCGCGGAAATGGCGAAGTTCGGCGCGATGAACACGCTCTGGCCCTCACGCGGAGCTGCTGCGAGCGCGGCACGCACCTGGTCGAGCTTCTCTTCGGTCCAGCCGGTGGTGCCGACCACCACGTCGACGCCCTGCTTGACGAGGGCGAGCACATTGCCCAGCGACACGCTCGGCACGGTGAACTCCACCACGACGTCGGTGTTTTCGGGGGTGATGGCGGCCAGGTCGTCGCCTGCGTCGAGCGCGAGCGCGAGTTCGGTGTCGGCGGCGGCATTGACGGCGTCGACCACATGCGAGCCCATACGGCCCTTGGCGCCGACTACGGAAACCTTGATCATTGCAGCTCCTTGATGTTTTCGCGGACGCGCATGTTGCGCATGTCGTACGTTTGCCGTGCGCATGTGTTCGAAATCGCGTGTCCGCGTCCATAACGTGTTCCACTTATGAATCTAAAGAGACGCTTCGACGCGGAGGCAGGCGGCTATGACGCTTGACGATCGAACGTCGGTCAGCCGCGGCGGCGCACCAGCACCCAGCCGAACAGCGCGAACGGAATCGAACAGCCCACGAACACGGCGGGCAGGCTCAATCCCGCGCTTGGATTGAAATGGTCGAGCACGATGCCGGTGATCATGGAGCCGAACGACGCGCCCATCGTGCCGGCGGTGCTCACCCAGGACAGGCCTTCGGTGAGCGATTCCTCGGGCACGGTCTCCTTGACGACGAGGTTGCCGGAGGCGAACACCGGCGAAATGGTCAGACCGGTGAGGATCTCCACCAGTCCCATCACGATCAGGTTGCCCTGGCACAGGTGGATCACCACAAAGCCGACGGTCATCAACGCGAGGAACATGATCATGTGACGCCAACGGGAGCCTTTGAGCTCGCGCGAGCCGAAGACCAGCGCGCCCATGCAGGAGCCGACGGCCAGCATGGCCAGCTGCACGCCCAGCACGGAGTCGAGGTGCAGCGATTTCATGACGGCGGTCATGGACGTGTCAAACGCGGTGAACGCCATGTTGAACACGATGAACACGGCGAGAAGCGGCAGCACACCCGCATAGGTGAGCACATTGCGCTTGTTGCGGTCGCGATCGCCCGTCTTGAGCCGATCCAAATCGAAACGGTCCGCGGAAACCGCGGCACCGCCGGCCGCCAATCGCACGTCAGCATCGTCCGTATCGGCCGCGACGACCGTGATTTCGCGCAATACCGGCGGTTGAGTGTCACGCAATGCGAAGAACACGGCACCGCCGAATGCGCAGGCGAGGGTCGGCACGAACAGCTGTGATACGGGATGCACGGACGCGGCCAGGAAAGCCGCCAGAATCGGCCCGAAGATGAACACGATCTCGTCGATGGCGGATTCGAGCGCATACGCGGTGTTGAGCAGGTCCTCCTTGTCGGCGCGGTCGAGCACGTACGCCCAACGGGTGCGCACAAGCGCGCCGAACGAGAACTGCGTCATGCCCATGACCACGGCAAGCACGAACAGCAGCGGAATCGGCACGCGCATCAGCGCGGCGAACGCGAAGCCCAGCATGACGATGATCTGCACCGTCAGGATCACCGGACCGACCTTGCGCTGGCCGAACCGGTCGAACAGGCGCGCGTACAGCGGCGTGACCGCGGCGGTGGCGAGCACGTACGCGGCGCTCATCACGCCGGCGATCGTCCAATTGTCATACATGTGGTTGAGCGCGAGCACGATACCGAGGCCCATCATGGACATCGGCAGTCGCGCGATGGCTCCGGACACGCAGAACGCCTTCGTGCCGGGAATGCGGAAAAGCTGCGCGTATGGCGATTGCGTTTTCTGCGATTCGTGCGGTTCGTGCGATTGCGATTGCGGTTTCGCGCCCGTCACGCCGTCACCTTTCCCCGGTAGATGAACATGTCGTCGAACAGTGGCGGCACTTCGCCGTCGGCACTGCCGCCGAGCCGGGCGACCGTCTCGCTTGCCGTGCGGTGCGCGATGCAGTCCAACCCCTTGTGGTCGTAGAAGCTCACGTCGCAGTCGGAATCGGTGTGCAGGTAGAACGCGGGCACGTCCCATGCGGCGAAATGCTCCTGCATGCGTCTCCAAAGCCGCCCGCCCACACCGTGGCCGCGCACGTCGGGATTGACGATGAACAGTTCCAGCTCGCCCATGGTGGTTTCGTTGGCGCGCCCTTCGCGTTCCAGATCGAGTTCCACCGAGAAGCCGGATTTCAGCGCCGCCATATGCTTGGCGGCCTCCGGATCGGCGTCGATGCGGCGTTCCAAGGCCTTCATTTCCTCGCCGACTTCGATTTCGTCGAGCTGCGGCGCCTCGCCGGCGACGCGGATGAACGTGACGCCCGCGAGTGTGCCGTCGGCGGCGAACGCGCCGTTGGCGAACGTGGTCGGCAGCAGGTAGTGCAGCACGAAATATCGGGAGATCAGCCGCGACATGTCCGCGCCGACCTTGTCCACATCCTGCGGCCAGGTACGGTCGAACAGGTCGACCACCGCGTCCAGATCGCCCCAGACGATGGGACGGAAGACGATTGCCGATGCGTTGTTTGTTCCGGCACCCATGCCGGCGTTCGGGATTGCGGTTGCGCTGTTCGCAGCCATATCAAACACTCCTTAACTGTCGTTGCGTCCGGCATGTGCGCCCGCCCACACATGCTGCACGAGGGTAGCGGCGTTCCTCCACAACGCTGCCTGCATAGCGGTTTCTCCCGCAGGCAGGCCGGAAAGCGCCGCTCCCCCGCTTTCTTCGGTCAAGGAGCCATTGCGCACCGGCACTAGTCGTTGTCGGATTGCTGCGGAATTCCGTAGCTCAACTCGGCAAGGATCTCTTCTTCTGTTTTGTCGAGGGCGTCAAGCTCCCGATCGGCCTCGTGAGGCTCACTCACATAGTAGAGACAGGCGTCGATTGCATCCAACGGCACCCCTTCCATCGCCGCGAGCAGCAGGCGGTACAGGTCGAGCTGTGCGAGCTTCTCCTTGATTTCGTCCGGTTTGCGTGGTTTTACGCCGGTTTTCCAATCGACCACGGTGTAGCGTTTCGTCTCGTCCGTTTCGTCGAGACCGCCGAAGAACACCGCGTCGAGTTTGCCGTTGACGATGGTGCCGAGCTGGGACATGTCGACAACGAGCTGGCGTTCCGCCCATGCTGGACGTCGTTTTGCCCACGGCGAAGCGACGAGACGACGCTGCCAAGCGGCCAGTTTCCGTTCGTCTCGCAATTGGGCGTCCTGCGATGGTGCGTCCTGCGATTGCACGCCGCCGTTGTCCGCGTCGACTTGCGTATCACCTATCAATGCGATCAGTTCCGCACGCGACTGCGCGGCCATACCGGCAGCACCTTCCGTACCACCGATGCCGTCGACGTCCGCATCCGCCATGATGAAACGCTCAGCCCATGCGTGGAACCGCGTGCCGAGCTGTGCCGCCGGCGAGGCGACGTGCGGAATCGGACGGACCAGACCACGCCAGTAGGCGCGGGAGTCACGCTCGCCCATGGAGCCGGCGCGCGCTTGCAGCGAGGTGACGTTTTGGCGGCCGGCAGCAAGGATACGTTCGCCTTTGGCACGCACGGCCTCGTCGAAGGCGTCCTGCGATTCGCCTGCGTCAGCCGCGTCCGGTTCCGGCATGAGATGTTCGTCGGCGACGAGCAGTTTGGCGAGACGCAGCAGTGAGTTTCCGGTTTCCGGCGATGGCGTGGCGGATTCATCGGCAACGTCGCCCTGCGTTCCCGTGGATTCAGCGATATTCGGTTCGTCGGATTCGACGGCACGTACCTGTTCGGCCGCGGCACGCAGCTTGTCGGCGACATCGGCGCTCAGATCGCACGGCCAAGGCAAAGTATGGTCGTCCGAGACCGGTTCGAGCGGCGTGTTCCACGCATCGCCCACCACGGCATTCTCGAAATCGCGGGCGTGTTCGCCTACGAAATAGCCGTCGGGCAGGTCAAGTCCCAGCGTGTGCGGGGAGCCGTCCACATCGTCGGACAGGTTGTCCGGTTCGCGTACCGCGGTGACGATTCCGTTCATCGAATCGCGCGTCTCCAGCCAGAAATTCGACGGCGCGGCGCTTTTCTTTCCCTCCGCCAGGCGGGAGTCGCGGCTCGTCTCGTTGCATCCGCTGTATACGAGCAGCGCCTCGTAGCGGGCGCGCGTCAACGCCACGTAGGCGAGACGGCGTTCGTCGGCGTGCAGTCGGCGGCCGTATTCCTCCTGTTGCGTCAGGTACAGGCTTGCCGGATCCATTCCTTCCATATCGTCGACGGCCATGGTTCGCAAGGTGCCGAACACCTCGTCGTCGATCACTTCCGCATCGTCCAATCCGTCGAGCGATTCCACGGGATTGCCCCCGATGGGCGCGTCGTGCGGGAATCGTGGCAGGATATCCGCGTCGGCGCGCACCGGAACCGGCACCGCGGACGGGTCTTCCAGCCAAGTGTGGGCTTTTTCGAAGTATTCCGGCGGCTCCCATACGCCGTCGCGCCGACCGCCCGGATGGTCTTCGTCCGTTTTGACGCTCAGGTGGTCGCCTTGACTGGACGGGAAGGTGCCGTCGCGCATGCCGACCACGGCCACGGCGTCCCATTCCAGGCCTTTCGACTGGTGCACGGTCATGAGCACCACATCGACGGGGGTATCTGGTGCGGTGGCGTTGTCGTCGGACGCGTCACGCAGCGAATCCACCCACGAGATGAACGCGCGCAGGCTTGGCGTGCCCTGCGCGGCGATTTCCTGCAAGTAGGTGTCCACCAGAGACAGCATCGCGTCGAGTGACGAAGCGGCATGCGATGTGGCACGATTGCCGGCATCCGGATGCCGCATCCGTTCGGCGAGCAGCAGGTCGATGTCCAGTCCGAGCGCGGTGATGGCCGTGCGTACCACTTCCGGCAACGGATGGCCGGCCGTGCGCTGCACCTGTTGGATGACGCGACCGGCGTGGATGACGCTCGCGGCTCCCGTACGGCTCAATACGCCGTCGACGAGGTGCCGCAGATCGCCGCGCAGCAGCACGTCGATCAGGAAGACGGCGTTGGGCACTTGGTCGCGGTAGGCGCGCACGGTGGCGCGGATGTCGGCGTCGGACGGATTCGCATCCGCCTCCACGATGCCGGCCGACACGAGCGCGCGGTAGCGTTGCGCGGTGTTGAGCCGTTCGGCGATGCCGGCGAGCGCCTGCAGATCGTCGGCGGACAGACCGAATCGTGGCGTGGCGAGCAGCCGCATGAGCGCGGCGCTGTCGGTGTGGTCGCATACGACGTGCAGCAGGGCGAGGATGTCTTTGATTTCGGGACGTTCCAGGAGTGCGGCCTGGCCGACGACGAGTGTGGTGAGGCCGGCTTGTTCCAGTGCGTCCTCGTAGGCTGGCATCTGCGTTTTGGAGCGGAACAGGAGCGCCACGTGCGGACGGTTGTCTTTGGCTCCGTCGGCGAGCTCGTTTTCGGTTGGCGTGTGCAGTGCGATCGCTTGTTTGGCGAAGCGTACGATGGCGTCGATTTCCTGGCCGAATGTGGCGTAGCCGAGCACGCCGAGCGTACCTTCGGGGGCATTGTCGATATTGGCGAGCGGGGGCACGTCCACTTCGCGCATAAGCGAACTGCCGCGACGTCTGGCGGGCAGGCGCAATGGTTTCGTCAGATTGTTGGCCGCTTCGAGCACCATGCGCGAGTTACGTCGGGTGACGGTCAGCGTGTAGGGCTTGTCGGTGGCGTCGTGGCCGAAGTCGTGTTGCAGCATGCGGAATGCGCCGGGGCTGGCTCCTCGCCATGCGTAGATCGATTGGAAGGGGTCGCCGACGGCATTCACCGCGCTGCGATGGGTGGAATCGGCGTGGAACAGTGCGGTCAGGAGGGCCGCCTGCGTGGTGGAGGTGTCTTGGTATTCGTCGAGCAGCACGTGCGTGTAGCGTTTGCGGTAGGTGGCTCCGATGGAGGGGAATCGGGTGACGAGTTGGAATGCGGCGATGGTGAAGTCGCTGAATTCGGCCATGTTGAGGGCGCGTTTTTCGGCGTGGTAGTCGGCCACGAGGTCGAGTAGCAGGTCGCGTTTGCGGGCCGTGCCGGCCAATTGCGCGGTCTTGTAGACGCAGAGTTGGTGGCATTGGGCGCGGTATTCGCGCATGCGGGTTTCGAAGGCGGTGTCGGATTCCTTTTTCTTCTGTTTCGGAGCCTTGCCCACTTTCGGCTCGTCATCGGGAACGTCCTCGTCTTCAAGCGCTTTGGCCACTTGCGCCACGAACGCCTTATCCCATGCGCGCACGCGTTCCACGGCTTCGTCGAAGCTGGTGCAGTCGCTGCCGATCATGGCTCCTGCGATGGCGTTGGATAGGGTGAACACGTTGCCGGCGATGGTGGAGAATTTGCCGAGTTCGTCGCCGCCTTGGTCGAAGGCCATGAGCTGGTCCATGTGCTTGTCGAGCACGGTGTGGATGAGCTGCAGCGCTCCGGCTTCGCTCAATGGCTGCGTGTTTTGGTCGAAGCCGACGAGCAGGCCGTATTGGCGCACGATGGTTTGGAAGAACGCGTCATAGGTGGAGACTTCCGGTTTGAGGAAGGCGACGCGTGTACCGCGTCCGGCTTGGTTGCGCGTCACGGCAGCGGAGACGCGCGAAAGCAGTTCGGAGGCGGCTTTGCGTGTGAAGGTCAGGCCCAGAATCTTCTCGGGACTGATGCCCTGGTCGATGAGGGTGATGATGCGGCGGGTCATGGTGTAGGTTTTGCCGGAGCCGGCGCCCGCCACCACGACCACGTCCTCGTATGAGGGGGCTTGGATGACGGCGGCCTGTTCCGGACTGTCGGTGAATTTCGGCGTGGCGGCCGGCACAGTGCCCATCGCATCGCCCTTTGCTGTGGCCCCGTTCGTTGACATGCTTCCGTTCATACCGTTACTCCCGTTCATGCCACGGTCCTTTCGAATACGGTGTTCTGCTCGCCTTGGCAGGCCGGGCAGACCCCACTGCCGTACGTTCTGCAGTATCCGACGTGTTCCACGGTCGGACGCGCGGTGATGCGGGTGGCCCGGCTCGCCGCGGCCGCATAGAAGACGCGGGCGATCATGGTCAGCGACCATACCGTCATCTTCGACCGCGATTCCAGAAGTTGCTTCCAATGTTCTTCGCTGACCTGCGCCGGCCGTTCGACGTCGTCGAGGCCGCTGGTGAAGACGCTGGCCATTTTGGGCACGTATTTGCGGGGTATGAAATCGCCCGCGTTGATGCTTCCGCCGGCGAACAGCGCCTGCTGGTGGTACGCTTCGTCGCCTTGCCCTTTGCGTGGCGCGGGTGCCGCGTATTCCATGACGTGGAACAGGGCGCTTTGGGTGATGTCCGGCATGGCTGCGATCGCCTGCGCGCCGCGTTTTCCGCCGTGTTCCGGGAATGCGAGGCCCAGCTGGTAGCAGACGAGCTGCAGGTCGCTGAACAGGGAGCGTCCGTTCGGCACTTTGCCGGTTTTGTAGTCGATCAGCCGTACCTGTTCGCGGCCGTCTGCGGTACGGCGGTGTTCAAGACGGTCGATTCTGCCCGACAGGCGTACGGTGAGCCGGTCGCTCATGCCGGTTTCCGGCCAGCCGTCGACGAGCGCGCCCATGATGGCGATGAGTTCGTCGCGGGAGATCGGAGCGTTGCCGTCGATGGCGTTGTAGGCGTCGAGGATGTCGTCGAAGTCGAATCGCGCGGCGAACTGCCGTTCCGCTTCGGCATGGTCCAATGTTCCCACGGTGATGTTTTCGGTGTTGTTCGACGGGTATCCCGTACGGTTCGACTTGACGAAATATGTGGCGATGTTGCGCAATGCGACCGACGCCTTCGCGTCCTTGCCGAGCGCCTTGTACCGTTCCTCGGGGTCGTCGATGGCGTTGAGGTCGCCACGTAGGGTCTTGTATCGGCTGATCATCCATTGGGCGATTTCGTCGATGTTGTCCTCGTCGCTTACCGCGGTGTGGTTTTGGGGCAGGTCGAGGCCGGCTTCGGTGGCCTGTTGCGCGACGGCGTGGATGAGCGAGCCGAAGCTGGTGGCCGCGCTGCCCATGCGTGGGCCGGCGAAACGGTTCTCCAGCATCCAGCACACCGGGCACGCCCACAAACTGTCCACGGCGGATGGAGAAAGGGTGACCACGTCGGATTGGCCGTCTGTTTTTTCGATGGATTCCGGTTGTTCGATAAGCTTCGCCTTGTCGGCATGCTCCGTTTTTCCGTCAGATTCCATCTTGCCGTCGATTTCCGTCATATCGTCGGCTCCCGCATGTTCCGTAAGGAACGCCCAATTGTCGGGATTCGCGGCGGCGATGCCATGCGATGCCAACAACGCCAAGGCTTGCGCGGCATCGCGCGCTTGGGGGGAATCGGTCGGCGCATGGGCCAGCACGCTTCGCGCGGCGGCGACCAGGCCACGTGGGCCGGCCTCCAGTCCCGCGTATTCGCCGGCCTCGCCGACCGCCGTGTACACGCGTGTTTCCGCATCGGCATCCCGGTCGCGGTCGAACCATTCCGGCAGGTAGCCGTAGAGGAAGTCGGACGGCACATGGTCTTCGTTGAGGACCGCGCTTACCGTCACGCGCTCATCGGCGCGGGTGAGCGCCACAAGGAGGCTTTTCTGTTCGGAGGCGAGCACCGCGGCGAGCTGCGCGTTTTCGCGGCCTGCGGAAGTGACGATGTCGTCGGACAGTCGTCCATGCAGCATGATGTCGGCGAGTTCCTCCCCGCCGAACAGGGTGTTGCGCGGCGCGAGGTTCGGCCATTGGCCTTGTTGGAACGCAGGCATGAACACGAGTTTCCAATGTTTTCCGGCAGCTCCGGCGGGCGTGGTGAGCGTCACGGCCTGATCGATCGGCGCGGTGTGCGCCAGGGAGTCGGCTTCGATGGCGAGCGCGCGGACCTGTTCGATGAACGCGTCGATGGTGTGCGCTGCCGTCACGCCGTTCGATTCGCCGCCGGACGCGTAGCTGAACAGGCGCATCGCGGTGTCGAGCCGGTCGTTGGCCGCGCGGCCTTCGGCGTTGTTGCGCAACGCCGTTTTCTGCCAGATTTCGGCTTTGCCGAACGCCTGCCATGCACAGTCGAGCATGTATTGCGGTTCGTGGGATGTCAGGCGTGCCTCCGACCGCAGGGTATCGTCAAGCGTTTTCCACAGGCGTGCGAAGGCTTGCGCTTGGGGGTCTTTGCGGCCCAGTACGGAGGCGATCGCGTCGAGCACGCGGTCGGTGTCGCCTTCCAATAGCAGGATGTACAGCGCGTTCATGCCGAAGGATGGTTCGTCCGCGTCCTCAGCGGCACGCTCTCCCGTCATCAGCCGGTCGTCGGTGTCGATTGCCGGCAGGCCCATGTCGGCAGCGTTTTCCGCGTCCGACGCCGATGCCGCCACGCGTGCGGTGTGGAAGGTTTCGACGTAATCGTTCCAATCGTCGATCAGCTGTGGCAGCAGCGCGCGTCCGGACGTGTCGGACGTGGTCGGATCGGCTGTATCGTCATGCAAAACCGTGGCCAGCGAGCCGAGCGCGTTCATCGCCGATTCGACCACGCACAGCCGAGCCGGACGTTCGCCGGGGGTGGTGATCAGCGGCGAGTTCATAATCGATGCGACGCGTGAGCGCACGTATGCGCCGGCCGTGTCGAGGTTCATGGACGAGGTGGCGATGCCTTGCCGTTTCAGTTCGGCCAGTTCGATCATGGAGAACAGGCCCTGCACGAACGGTTCGTCCTTGAGGGGGCGGGTCACGCTCGAATAGCGTACGGGCACGCCGTCGGCGCGTAGCCGTTCGCCGAACGTGCGCACGGTGGCGTTGTCGTGGGCGATCACGGCCATGTCGTTCCAGTCGCGGCCGTGTTCGAGATGTTCGGTTTTGATTTTCCACACCACGTCGTCGAGTTCTTCGACGGTGGAACGGTACATCGCGGCTTCAAGACTGCCGTCGCGCGTCTCCGGTATGGCGATGGCCGGCATTTTGCCGGGGCGGTTCGCCAGCGCGTCGTCGGTCGATTCCGTGCTGGCGATGGTCAGGCTCACGCGGCTCGCCACCGCGGCCAGGTCCGTACCTTCGGCCATATGGGACGGTTCCAGCCGTACCAGTCGCGCGCCCAATCGCGATTGCGCCATGTTGAACAGATATTCAGGGTACGATCCGCGGAACGTCTGCACCGCCTCGTCGGGGTTGCCGACGAGCAACAGACGCACGCCACGGTTGCGCAATGCGGTGAGAAAGTCGAAGCCGGCGAGTGTGGCGTCCTGGAAATCGTCGACGATGACGAGTTTCGGCAGGTCGGACGTTTCGGCTTCGTTCACGGCGGCCGCGGCGTCGATCATGAGCTGCGAGGCGTCGAGACGGTATTGGTCCGGATATGCCTCGTTGATGGCCTGGTTGTATTCGGCACGCAGCGCGAAGGCGAGCCGCCATTGCACGCGCAGTCGTTCGCGTCGTTCGTCAAGCGTGCCGTGTTCGTCGGCAGCGCGGGAAATCAGCGCGTCTTCGAGTTCCGGTTTCGCGCCGATCTCGTTCATGCGGGCAAGCATGTCGCGCAGCTGGTTGGCGAAGGCGTCGGTGGCGTCGTCCACCACCATGCCCGACCAGTCGGCGACCACGAAGTAGGTGCGCAATAGCGCGCAGGTGGAGCATTCGTCGCCGTGCTCGGCATGTTCGGCATGCCTGGCGAGCACACGGCGGATGACCACGTCCTGTTCGGCCCCGTTGAGCAGTTTCGGCAGGGGTTGTCCGGCATGCGATCGCACGGCGGTCATGATGCGGAACGCGACGGCTGGCAGGGTGGTGACGGGGCGTGCCTGCGAGATCGCGGACAGTTCGCGGATCACGGTGTCGCCGAGCCGGTCGGCCACCTGTCTGCCGGAGACCGTCATCACGGCGTACGCGTCGCCATGCCGCTTCATCGCGGCGACCAGCATGTCCAGCGCGAACCGGGTCTTGCCGCTGCGGGGTGCCCCCGCAACCAATGTCACGTCATCGAGATCGTCCACATCCATCATGTCTCCCCAGCTTAGCCGAACGGTCCGGCCACGAATCGCATATCATCGTCCGAAGCCGTCCTGAAAACGTCATCGTGGACACCGCCATCTTTATATATGGACATCGATACCCTCTACAAAGTTTTTCGGACACCGCCACCAATAAGATTGACTAGCGGCGCAGCCCGGGAAGGTTCAACAGCGAACAGACGGCCTGCCCATGACGACGAGTACGGTCGAAGCATAGACGCAACGCACGGAACCGGGCAGGAACTACAAGAAAGAGGAAGCATGGAAGCCTCAAGGAGCATTCCCCCTCAGATTCCCGGCTACACACTGATCAAACGGCTGGGCTCCGGTTCCGAAGCCGACGTGTACCTGTACCAGCAGCTTTCCCCGGCCCGTCAGGTGGCCATCAAAATCAGCAAGAACACGCTCGACCCACGTGCCGCGGTCCGCTTCCGTTCCGAAGCGAATTTCATGGGGCAGATCTCCACACACCCCTACATTCTTTCCGTCTATGAGAACGGCGTGACCGTCAACGGGCGCGGCTACACCGTGTTCGAATACGCTCCGGGCGGCAATTACAAGACGTTCCTCGAGCATGGCCGTCTCACCGCCGACCAGATGCTCACCGTCGGCATCGATCTGGCGAGCGCGCTGTTCACCGCGCATCGCAAAGGCATCATCCATCGAGACATCAAGCCCAGCAATATTCTCATCAACGCGCACAATATGCCCATGCTCGCCGATTTCGGCATCGCCGGGACCGTCTATGGGCGTCCGGGTGTCGGCTTCACCATCGCGTGGGCCGCGCCGGAGGTGCTTGCCCAAGGCGGTGGCGGTAATGAATCGTCCGATATCTATTCGCTTGGCGCCACGCTGTTCGCCATGCTGATCGGCCAATCGCCGTACGAGTATTTCTACGCCGATGTGCTGGGCGATTCCCAACGGCAGGTGCGGGCCGAACGGCTCAAGTCCGTCATTCTCAACAATCCGCTGCCCAAGCTCAACCGTCCCGACGTGCCGGCCGAAGTGGAACGGGTGTTGCGTAAGGCCTTGAGCCGTACGCCCGAGGATCGTTACTATTCCGCGTTGGAGCTCGCGCGCGACATGCAGCGCGTGCAACAGGCCTTGTATGGCCGTGCCGTGCAGACCACCGTCGAGGGTGTGCCGGATTATCCGCAGAACATGTACGCGCAGACTTCCACATTCGACCAGTCCGCCCCGGTTGCGAAACAGCATGCCCGGTGGGTGAAGCCGTTGGCCGTCACGGTTGCTGCGGCGGCCGCCGTGGTCGTGATGGCGTTGGCGTTCGTCACCGTCGTCATGCCGAATATGGATGCGGCTTCCGACAACAGCAAGGTGCAGGTGCAGAACCATGGCACCCAGAACCATGCCGAGAACGATCCCGATTCGGCGATCACGTCGGGCAGTGTGCCGAGCGTGCAGGATCTTACGGGCGAATACACCGCCGACGGCAAAGTGCGGTTCACGTGGGTCAATCCTTCTCCGAAGGATGGCGATTCGTACGCGTGGTCGCTGGTCGGCGATTCGGGAACCGACCCGAACGCGCAGGGCACCACCACGGAGTCGACGCGTATCGAAATCGATCCGGCCGACGGCGCGCAGACGTGCGTGCAGGTGAGTCTGGTTCGCGCGGACCGGCAGATGTCCGAGAATCCCATGATTGCGTGCGCGGCCAAGCCGTGAGTTTGCGGCCGGATGCGGGTGACATGAACCGATACGAACCAATACAGCCCGGCATGCATGCGGGCAAACAGGTAGGCGCATGCGGTCGGATGCGCGGTCAAGCAAAGTTTGGGCACAATCAGGGAAGAGCCAGTCGATGAGCAAGCATAGGAACGCCGAGAACCAGTCGGCGCAATCGTACGAACGGCAGTTGCGATTCGGGTCGATGCTGCGCAAGCTGCTGCCTTCCGGCAGTCGCCGGTGGATCACGCCGATCGTCATGCTGCTGCTGTTGCTGGGCATCGTCGCCGGAGCCGTCATCGTCAGTTCGGTGACGCAACGTCACGTGCAGCTCGACGATGGCACCGTGTGGGTCACTTCGCTCAAAGACCGCAAGGCCGCCCGTTTCAACGTGCGCAACCGGGACGCCGACGCGGGCGTCGCCTCCACTGCGGCCCGGTTCGACGTGGCCCAGCATGATGGCTCCACCGTGATCTCCGAAGGTACGAAGGCCAGCAGCATCGAGGCCTCCACCGTCAGCGAAAACGGCAACACCACCATCAAATCGGATACGCGGACCGTCGTCGGAGGCAACACCGCGGCGTTCATCAACGTCAAGACGGGCAATGTGTGGGTCGGGTCCGCCGATGATGTGAAATCCATGAATCCGACCACCGATTCGCCGAAGATGAAGCTGGGGTCGGGTGGCCGTATCGCGGTGACGCATGACGGTGTCGTCTACGGCTACCGCACGTCCGACGGCGCGGTGCTCAGTGTCGACGGACCTCAGGGAACGCCCGGCAAGGATGCGACGATCAAGGGCGCCACGAATGTCGAATCGTTCACCGTGGTCGGCAAGACGCCGGTCGTAGCCGGTGCCGGCAAGGTGTTCTGGCCGAAGGGCAGCGCGGATATCGGCCTGCAGGGTCAGGCGACGTTGCAGGCGCCATCCACGGATGGCAGGCAGACTGGCTGGGTGGCGGTTTCCACGCCGCGGGGCATCGCCATGGTCGATTTGGGCAGCAAAAAGGTCACGCAGCTGCCGAACGCCGGCAAGGGCGATGCCGCGCAGCCGGTGTCCACCAATGGCTGCGTGTTCGCCGCGTGGGCGCAGAAGGCCAACAATTACATCAGGGTGTGCGCGGCGAACGACAAGGACGCACAGTTTTCCTCGTTGGAAGATGTCAATCCCACCTCGCAGCTCGTGTTCCGCACCAACCATCGTCTGGTGGTGCTCAACGACGTGGTCAACGGCAATGTGTGGAATCCGCAGGAGTCCACCAAGGTCATCAAAATCCAGTGGAACAAGGTGGAGACCAAGCAGTCGAAGCAACAGCAGCAAAACAACGACAGCGCCAACAACCAGCACAATTTCAGCAAGAACTGTTCGGCGCAGTCGGGGCAGATCAAGGCCGTGGACGATTCGTTCGGCGCGCGCGTGGGATCGCAGCAGATTCTCGACGTGTTGCGCAACGACGAGCAGACCGACTGTTCCGTGCTGCGCATCACGTCGGTGAGCGCTCCGGATGGCGCGAACATCACCGTCTCCCCCGTGTATGACGGCCGGTATCTGCAGCTCGACGCCTCCGGTGCCGCCGCGGGCAACGTGTCCTTCAGCTATGAGATTTCCGACGGACGCGGGCAGACGTCCAGCGCCACCGTGTCGCTCACGCTGGCCGGCGGCGACGACCATGCGCCGCTGCAGAGCGACACTCCGCCGGAAATCGACGTGGAGCAGGGTGCTTCGTACACCGCGAACGCGTTGGGCAGCTTCTCCGACCCCGACGGCGATCCGCTGACCTTGGTGTCGGCATCGCCGCAGAACACCGATCAGGTGACGGTGTCCACGCGAGCCGACGGACAATTGGTCTTCAACGCCGGTTCGATGTCGTCCGGCAGGGCGGGCATCGAGGTCACGGTGTCCGACGGCCAGCAGACCGGCACCGGCATGATCTACTTCTCCGTGAAACCGGCGAACACGCTGGGCGCGGTCATCGACCCCGTGGTCAAACAGACCACGCCCGACACCCGCACCACCATCGCGCTCAAACCGTACGTGCACGGCACGTCCGTCGAACCGGCCGAATTGACCGCGGTGGAGACGCCGTCCGGCGCGGCCACCACCATGAACGCCACTGACATGTCGATCACGTTCACCGCCTCCAATCCCGGCACCTACTATGTGCCGTACACCATCACGCAGGGTTCCATTCCGTCGACCGGTCTGGCTCGTGTGGAGGTGCAGGCGGTGGCCGGAGACGCCGCCAAGCCGATCGCGGCGAACGATGTGGCGCTGCTCGGTGCGGACAATACCGCGATCGTGGAGCCGCTTGCCAACGACGTCGACCCGATGGGCGGCGTGCTGTCGGTGACCAGCGTCACCGCGGACGCGCAAAGCGGCATCAAAACCGGTGTGGTGAGCAACAAGCGCGTCTATATCACCGCGCGTCAGGTGCCTACCGAGCCGGTGCGGATCTCCTACACCGTGGCCAACGCGGCCGGATCGTCGACCGGCGTCATCGTCCTGCAGCCGCCGGCGCTGACCACGTCGAATTCCGTGCCGAAGGCCGAGAACATCACCACACAGGTGCGCACCGAAGGCATCGTGTCCGTGGACGTGCTCGACCATGTCACGTATTCCGACGGCACCACGGTGAGCCTGCAGAACGACTTGCAGTATGACAAGAACACGTTCAAGGGTCTGGTGTTCGTGTCCGGCGACACCGTGCGCTATCAGGCCACCAGACAAACCGGCTCCTTCCCCGTCACCTACACGGTGAAGGACAATCTCGGCAACGCGGCCTCGGCCACCATCACCATCAACGTGCATCAGAAGGACGCGTCCAACAAGGCGGCTCCGACACCGTCCGACGTCGAGGCGCAGGTGGCGGCCGGTCAGAAGGTGCAGATTCCGATCACGCTCACCGGCATCGACGCTGACGGCGATGACGTGCAGCTGCTCGGCTTGGGCAACAAAGCGCCGGAACTGGGCCGTATCAGCGAGGTGGGCGCCACGTATCTGGTGTATGAGGCGTATGCCGATTCGTCCGGAACGGACACCTTCTCCTACGCCGTGGAGGATTGGACCGGTCAGAGGGCCACCGCGCAGGTGCGTGTGGGCGTGTTCAAATCCGGAGCCGATTCGGGTGTGTACGCGCGCGACGACGAGATCACGCTGCGTCCGAACACCGCGGCCACCGTGCCGGTGGCGCAGAACGACATTTCCGGGGACAATACTGATCTGACCGTGTCCAAGGACGTGGAATCGCAAGGCATCGGCGGCATTCAGGTCGTCGACAACATGCTGTCGTTCACCACGCCGAAGCAGGCGGGCACGTATTACGTGGTCTACACCGTCAAGGACAAGGCCGGCCTGTCCGATTCGGCGACGTTGACGGTGAATGTCGACGAGAACGCCGCCATCGACCCGCCGACCGCGTACGATTACCGTGTTCCGGCCGCCGCCACGATCGACAAGAAATCCGTGGACGTGGACGTTTCGCAGTGGATCGCCAATCCGTCCGGCACCGCCGACGAGCTTCAGGTGGGCGTGGATCCTTCCGCGACCGACCATGCGCATGTCAAGGGCGGCAAGGATTCCACCATCATCACCGTTGATCTGACCGACGAGGCGCGCGCGGTGCCGTACACCGTCACGAACACGACGTACGGCATCACGTCCACCGCGTTCATCCAAGTGCCCGCATATGGCGTGTTTCCGCCGGTTCTACGTCCGAAGGCGCCGGCGTTGAAGGTCAATGCGCGTGAGACCATCACCATCAACATCGCCGACTACGTGCGTGTGGGCGCGGGCAAGACCGCGTATGTGGACGGCGCCGATTCGGTGAGCGCCACGAAGGCCGCGGACGGCGACCTGTACGTCAACGACCAGACGTTGAGGTTCACCGCGCCGAAGGATTACGCGGGTCCCGCGTCCATCACCTTCACCGCGGTGGACGGCAAGCGAGACAAGAACGACAAGGTGAAGATCGTCAATTCGGCGGTGCTCACGCTTCCGATCACGGTGATCGGACGTGAGGTTCCGCCGCCGACGTTCTCATCCTCCACCGTCGATGTGGTGGCCGGCGAGAAGGCCACTACCATCGATCTGACGGCGCTGACCCATTCGGCGTCGGGCCTGTACGAGGATGAGAAGCAGTACTCGTATTCCGGCGGCGTGAATTCCGGCAGTGTGGATGCCAGAGTGTCTCCCTCCGGCACGTTGACCGTGTCCGCGGACAAGACGGCCACGCCGGACACCACAGTGAGCGTGCCCGTCTCGATCAAATATGCGAAGGGTACGGTGAGCGCCGGTATGACCGTGCGCGTCACCGCGTCCAACAGGCCGCTCGCCCGTGTCACCGAGAAGACCGTGAAAATCAAGGCCGGTTCCAGCGAGCAGGTGAATCTGCTGTCCGACGCGTACAATCCGTTCCCCGACACTCCGCTGACGGTGACCGGATGCACGTCCGATGGCGCGTCGAAGCTGACGGTGGATTGCCCGTCCAACGGCGTGGTGTCCATCAGGGCGGCTTCCGACATCGGCGCGAACACCAACAAGGTGGTCGTCACCGTGCGCGACGCCACCAAAACAAAGGAACGTGAGGTGACCGGCACCATCAGCGTTTCGGTGATGGACAAGCCTGATGCGCCGCTGCTTTCCGCGGTGTCCGGCGACCCGCAGGATGGCGCCGTGAATCTGAGCTGGACGGCCGGTTCGGCCAACGGCAGCCCGATCACCGAATACAAGGTGATGTGGGGCGGAGACGCGTCCGGCGAGCGCTCGTGCGGGCAGAAAACCTCCTGTCTCATCGACGGGTTGAAGAACGGCAAGACCTACTCGTTCAAGGTGCAGGCCAGGAACGAGGTCGGCTGGTCCAAGGATTCCAACGCCGTCGAGGGCACGCCGGACAAGCTGCCTGATGCGCCGACAGATGTGACGGCCAGTGTGAAGGGCAACACGGTGAGCGTCACGTGGAAGGCTCCGGACGGCAATTTCTCGTCGGTGAACAATTACGAGGTGACTTTGTCCGGCAGGAACGCACCGTCCAAGCAGACGACAAATTCCACCGGAATCGATTTTGTTTTCGATAACAACGCGATTTCCGACGGCGACTCGTACACGGCTACGGTACGCGCCCACAACAAGGTGAATTGGAGCCAACCGTCCAAGGCGTCCGACGCGGTCAAGCCGTGGGGCAAGCCCGATGCGCCGAAGATCTCCGTGACGAACGACGACACCACGGGAACCGTCACCGTCGAATCCGTGGGCAACACCCGCAACGCGGGATGCAAGGCCGTCGAGATTTCCGGAGATGTCAGCGCAAGCATCGACGGATGTTCCGGATCCTACGATTTCAAGATTCCGGACCATGATCTCAACACCAGGGAATACACCATCAAGGCGGCGGTGGTCGGCAAGGAGAAAACGACCAGCGACGATTCGACCGTGCGTTTCACACCGAAATACGCGGTGAAGGCGCCCGAATCGGTCAGCGTCAAGGGGCATGACGACGTGTGCGTAGTCAATTGGAAGGAGAACGGCCACGCCGACGGGTTCACGGTGAGCGCGGACGGACTCGGCTCCTACCATGCCGGTGCTTCCGAACGATCGCACGATTTCCCGCTCAAGGAATGGCAGTCCTGTTCCTCGGGCTCCGTCACGCAGCATTTCAATGGCGCGGCAAGCACCTCCAAGTCCGGCAGGGCCGATCCGGCATACGTCCGCAAGGTGAAGGCCGCCGTCAAGGCGCCGATGCTGACGTGGGACGCCAATGATCCGAACATCATCAAGGTCAGCGGCGGATCGGTGAACATGTACGGCCAGCCCGGCAAAACCGTGATCACCTTCACCGCGGACGGCAAATCCTATGACGTCGCCTGGGCATTGGGCTCCGACAAACTGAACGTCAAGGACGTGCTGCCGACCGGAGCCGATTACGCGTGGAAGGCGAAGGTGGTGGGCACCGACACCGCGCTCAACAACGAGGACAATGGCGGCACACTGCTGGACCATGACAGGTACAAGACTCCCACGCCGAAACCCGAACCGTCGGAACCTTCAGAACCATCAAAACCGTCGGAGCCATCGGATTCTGACGCGTCCACGGAAGGCGAAGCGGCCACGCGGAATGACCGGCCTGTGGCATCCTCCGTCGCCCTGTCCACCGTCGACGGCGCATCCAAGCCTTGGATCCGCGGCCTGGCCTACTACGCCAGATGGTGAAACGGACGATCACAGCAATCGCAAACACAACGAACCATCCACACGAGCAACACAACAAGCAAGGAGCAACCCATGAGCAACGATTTCGATGATGCCACCCAGCTGGGTTCCATCGGCCATAATCCAAGCGTTCCCAGCCAACCCGGCCAGCAGCAGCCGGCGTTCCACACGCCGAATCTGCCGGAGCAGCCGCAAGCCGATGAGGATCCGGAGGGCACGCTGCTGAGCGCGCACGGCACCGCCCAACCGGCGTTGCCGCAACAGTCCGCCCCGGCAACGCCGAACCAGCCGCGGTTCCGTCAGCCGATGCCGCAGAACCTTCGCCAACCGGCCGCCAATCCGGCAGTCGCAATGCCCGCGCAGCAGCCCGTCCAGCCAACCCAACCCGTCCAGCCCAGCCAGCCTGTACAGCCCAGCCAGCCTGTACAGCCCGTCAAACAATCCCAGCCGGTCGTCGACACGTCCATGATGACCGCACCCAGCAAAGACATCACCGAATTCCATGAGAAGTTCGCCAAGCTCGTAGACAACGTCTCCCAGGTCGTGGTCGGCAAGGAAGCACCCATCCGCCAATGCGCCACAGCCATGGTGGTCGGCGGGCACATCCTGCTCGAAGACAACCCGGGCACCGGCAAAACCCAGCTGGCGCGAGGCCTTGCCAACTCCATCGACATGTCGTTCAAACGTATCCAGTTCACCCCGGACCTGCTGCCGTCCGACGTGGTCGGCGTCACCTACTACGACCAGAAGCGCGGCGAATTCGAATACCGCGAAGGCCCGATCTTCGCGTCCATCGTGCTCGCCGACGAAATCAACCGCGCCTCACCGAAAACACAGTCCGCACTACTCGAAGTCATGGAAGAGCAGAAGGTCACCGTCGACGGCGTCACCCACCCGGTGCCGCAGCCGTTCATGGTCATCGCCACCCAGAACCCGATCGAACAGCTCGGCACCTACAAGCTGCCGGAAGCGCAGATGGACCGTTTCCTCATCAAAACCACCATCGGCTATCCAAGCCACGACGTGAGCGTCAACATCCTGAAACAGGTCAACGTCACCGACCGCGCCGCCACCGTGCATCCGGTGCTCACCGGCGAAGACGTGCTGCGCATGCGCAACATCAGCGAAACCGTGCATCTCGACGACGCGATCCTCGAATACATCGTGCGACTGGTGGAAGCCACCCGCCACAACGAACGCATCCAAGTCGGCTCCTCCATGCGAGGCGCGCTCGCCTTGACCCGCTGCGCGCGCGTATGGGCCGCCTCCGACAACCGCGGCTACGTAGTGCCCGACGACGTCAAAAACCTCGCCGTACCCGTGCTCGCGCACCGCATCACCCTCACCGCCGAAGCCACCTTCGCCGGAAACACCCCCGAACAGATGATCGGCCAGATCCTCGAAGACGTGCCGGCCCCAACCCTGGGCGCCAACGCCTGAAACACAATCCACCCCGGCATACGCACCACACAATCCGAAAGGTCAAGGAATGCGGCATTCGCACACAGTGCAGCGCAGACGGACCATCCAACGATCCCTACGCCGCCTCAAACATCGCATCAAGCGACTGGCCACCTCATACGTGTCGCCGCTTGGCTGGGCGGTGGCGGCGCTCGCCGTCGCCTCGCTGGTGGCGTTCGTCCTGCTGGGGTGGCATGAGCTGCTGGCCATGGCGGTGGTGTTCGCGGTCATGCTGGCCGCGGCGGTCATGCTTTCCCTTGGCAACACCTCGTTCCAAGCCACCATCGACGTGTCCAGCAGACGCGTCACGGTGTCAGACACGGTGAAAGTCGACGTCTGCGTGGACAATCCGGGCCGCACCCCCACCACGTCGGCGCGCGGCGACCTGCCCATCGGAGACAACCACGAACGGTTCGCCATTCCCATGCTCGCCGCAGGCCAGTCACGCCAGACGACTGTGGAATTCACCGCCGTCAGCCGCGCGGTGCTGCCCATCGGCCCGCTATCCATCCGCAAAGGCGACCCGTTCGGTCTGATCCGCCACGAAAAGAAACTCGTGGACCAGATCAACGTGTTCATTCATCCGCAGACCGTGCTGCTCAGCACCCTGAACGCCGGCATTCCACGCGATTTGGAAGGTCAGCCAAGCGGCGAAATCGTCGACGACGACCTCGACTTCTACGGCCTGCGCGAATACGAGCCCGGCGATGACGTACGCAACGTGCATTGGCTCAGCTCCGCGAAAACCGGATCGCTTATGATCCGCCAATACGAAGCCACCCGCCGTACCGACACCGCTCTGACCATCAGCGTGAACCCGGATGATTACATCGATTCCCAGGAATTCGAACTGGCCGTATCCGTCCACGCCTCCATCGGCGTGCAATGCCTGCAGCAGAACCGGCCAGTCACCGCGCATGCCGGTTCCACGCACGCCATTCCGCGCAACGCCACGGAATTTCTCGATGGCTGCAGCGGCATCGACCCTGACATCGACGACAATCCCAACCTCGCGCAAACCACTCTCGAACATGCCCCCGACGCATCCTTCTACTTCTTCACCGTCGGCAGGCTCAAAACCATCGACGACATCAAACACATGGTCCTCGCACTCCCCCGCTCCGCAACCTGCGTGGTGCTTCAAGCCGCAACCGGCCAACCGCGCGCCATCAAACGCTACTCCGACTTCACCTTGGCAACCGTGGGAGACCTCAACGACCTCCCCATGATCATGGGGGTGCTGGCATGAGCACCACATTCACCAACACCGGCAATTTCACCGGCAACCTCACCGGCACAGGCACCAACTCCGCCAACACCAACACTGGCATGGCGACCGGCACAGGCACCGGCTCATGGGCGAACTCCACCCACTCCGTCATCTGGATGTCCCGCAGCGGCAAGTCCCCAGCCATGCCCAACACCAACCAGCCACACGCCGCGCAATACGCAAGCCTCACGGTCGCCGCCCTGCTGACCATCGCCGCAGCCAGCAACCTCATCGACGTATACGGCTCCGCCCTGTCTTGGACGAGCGCCGCAATCCCCGCCACCATCATCGGCTCGCTCGTGGCGCTTGCCGGTCTCGTTCCCGCGTTGCGCCTGTGGTGGCAGATGCTGTTCATGGCGTGTGCGCAGCTGGTGGTCGGCCCGGTCATCTTCCTGAATGGCACCACCATCGCCCATGTCATTCCCACATTGCGCACGTTGACGCAGGGGTGGATGCGGATGCTCGGCTCGTTCAAATACCTGCTGGCCATCGACCCGCCGACCGGCACCGGCGACGGCTCGCTGCTCGCCGTGTGGACGATCTGCCTGTGGGCCGCGCTGCTGGCCGGTATCTTCGCGGTTGCGGAGGATGGCCGGCTTACGATGGTCGCGGTCGTTCCCGTCGTGGCGAATCTTGCGATCTGCGCGCTGCTTGGCACGTCGAGCGGCTTCTACCGTATGGCGATCGGCACGATTATGGCGGTCGTGCTGGTGGTTTGGGTCAGCGCGCGTTGGAAACTGTTGGAATTGGGCCGTTGGCTCAGTTCCGTAGTCATCGTGCTGCTGGCTTCGGCTGTGGCGATCGGCGGATGCTTGGTGGTCGGGCAAAACCGCACCATTCTGCGCGACCATTATGATCCGCCGCTGAGCCCGTACGATTACACCAGCCCGTTGAGCGGCATGCGTTCGTATATCAAGAACCATAAGGACGATGTGCTGCTGACCGTCGACGATCTGCCGGCCGGTTCCACGGTGCGTTTGGCGGTTATGGACCGTTTCGACGGCAATGTGTGGAACCTGTCCGATTCCACCATGGCTTCGGATTCCTCCAACTACCATCGTGTGGGCGATTCCATCACAAACAACGCCACCGGCAAGCGGTTCACCGCGAAATTCACGGTCGATGACGGTTTGAGCGACTATTGGCTGCCGATGGCCGGCGCGGCTTCCAGCGTGAAGTTCGCCACATCGTCGGACGCCGATTCGTTCTACTACAACACCGACACCATGTCGGCGATCTACCCTTCGCGCACCTCTCCGGGATTGTCCTATACGGAAACCGGCGTCATTCCACGGACGCCGACGGATAAGGAGATCGCCAAGGCGAATGCTTCCTCCATCAGCCAGCCCAAGGCGGAGGATGTGCCCGATTGCGTGGATAAGCTGGCCACCGCGATTGCGGGCGGCCAGTCCAAGGGCGGCGAGGCCGCGCAGTCTCTTGCCGACAAGCTCAGGGAATCCGGCTGGTTCTCCCATGGTTTGAATGGCGATTACCCATCCAGAGCCGGTCACGGCAACTATCGTATCGACCAGCTGCTCGCCGGCAGTGCGATGGTTGGAGACAGCGAGCAATACGCTTCCGCGATGGCGCTTATGGCCCGCAGTCTCGGCTTGCCGAGCCGCGTGGTGCTGGGCTTCCTGCCGAAGAACGACGAGGGCGAGATCAGTGACAGCCGCACCGAGAAGCATGGCAAAACCACCACCACGAAATTCACCGGCAACGATGTGACCGCTTGGGTGGAGATCAAGCTGGACGGTTACGGATGGGTGGCGTTCTACCCGACACCGAAGGAAACGAAGGTTCCCGACGAGAACCAGAATCTCACTCCGCCCAATCCGCAGACCTTGGTGCGTCAGCCTCCGGTGCCGCTTACCGATCCGCTGCGTGACGACAACCAAGCCAAGGGCAAAACGTCGCTTGGCGGCAGCATGGCCGACGAGACGCCGACGAGCCTGTTCTGGCAGCGTTTCGGCAGAATCGTCAGAAAAGTCGCCATCTACGGCAGCCCTCTGTGGACGGTGCTCATCGTCTGCGGCCTGCTGCTCGCCATCAAGGCGATCGCCCTGGCTCGGGCTCGCAGGCATGGCAGCGCATCGCAACGCGTCGCTGCCGGATGGCAGGCGGTCGCGGCGCTTGCCCGGCAAAGCGGCCTTGACGTCCAAGGCACCAGAAACGAGCAGGCGCAGGCCATCGCCGAACAGATGGGCTTCGATGCCAATACACTGCTCGAGCTGGGCAGGGAGGCTGATTACGCGGCCTTCTCCGGAGGCGATGTCACGCAGGAGCATGCGGAACGCTACTGGCATGACATCGCCGAAGAACGAAAGTTCATGCTCGGCTCGCTGCCGACGTTCCGCAGGTGGCGGGCGAAACTATCGCTTGCGGACGTGTTCCACTTCCGGAAAATCCGCTTGCGGAAAATCGGTGTGAAAGGGCGGGACTCATGAACGTCAAACATATTGAGGTCGGTCTGAACAGCAATATCGGCTTTCGTAGGAAAGACAACCAGGACAGCGCCTGCGCAGGCAACGGCGTGTATGTGGTGTGCGACGGCATGGGTGGCGGCAAGGGCGGCAAGCAGGCCAGTTCCGATGTTGCGGAACGGTTCGCGCGTTTGGCCGAACTGCCGACGCGCGATCTTGACGCGATTGACGAAACGCTGATCCTTGCCCAACAGGAGGTGCTCCGTCTGGGTGAGCAGCTCGGCGGCGTTGCGGGCACTACCATCAGCGGCGTGCTGCTGCCGACGCGTGTCGGCGATGACGCGATATGTTCCGATGAACGGTGTTACATCGTCAATGTGGGCGATTCCCGCACGTACCATATGCGCGCCGACGGCAATGGCGCGTGGCTGGCGGATTCGCTGACGTGCATCACCCGCGACCATTCGGAACGGCAGAACGCCATCGATTCGGGGCAGATGCTGCCCGATGAGGCGAGCCGTTGCATTCCGCGCAACATCATCACGCAATGTGTCGGCGCGCCTGCCGGCATCCAGCCTGACTGGTACGCCGCGCGTGCGGACGGACGGTTCATCATCTGTTCCGATGGGCTGCATGCGCAGATCGGCCGTGAGCAGCTTGCCGAGATCGCGGCGGCGTACGCCGACCCGCAGATGGCCGCGGACATGCTGGTACATGCCGCGCTGAACGCCGGCGGCCGCGACAACATCACCGTCATCGTGGTGGACATGCGTTCCGATATGCCGTGCGACGAGGATTGGAACGTCAGCAAAATCGGCGATGACGAGGATATCGACGATGTGCTGGACGGTACGTTGCAAACGTTACGAGCCATTCAATAAGATGGTTACAGACCACGAGACAAGGAGATCATGATGGTCGATTTCGATGCCGCGGTGGCGGCCGTGCAGGATCCGAACGCCGATCCCGTGTTCCTGGCGAAAATCGCGTACGAGAATCCGGAATTCGGTGCGAATGTCGTTGCCAATCCGCGAGCGTACCCGGGTCTGAAGCGTTGGGTCGCCGAATTCGGCGATGAGCGCGCCCGCCAGCAGCTGGTGGCGATGGGCTGGCCGGTTCCGCAAAATGGCGTGCAGCCGCAGCCGATTGCCGAGCCGACGGCCCAGCCAATGGCCGAACCGGTTGCCGAACAGGTCCAGCCGGAACAGCAGTATCAGCCGGCAGTGGCGGAACAGTTCCAGCAGCAGCAGTATCAGCCGGAACAGCCGGTGAACCAGCAATACGGTCAGGACGCTGCCTATGCGGCGTCTAACGAGGCTTCGACCGAGTATGTCGACCCATACATAAATCCCGCCGATTTGTCCGAAGTGGCCGATTATTCATCGAGCCAGCCGCAGAACGAACCGGAACAGCAGTATGCCGAACAGCAGTATGCCGCGGCCCAGGAATCGCCGGCAGACGCGGGGTTCACCGCGGAACTGGCCATGACCACCACCGATCAGATGTTGATGGCCCGTATCGCCAGCGAAGCGCCGGAGCTTCGTCCGTGTCTTGCACGCAATCCGTACATCTATCCGGAATTGCTTGCCTGGCTTGGCCAGTTGAACGATTCGGCCATCAACGCGGCCATTCGTCTGCGCCAGCAGTGAGCTAACGCCGATTATCAGACTATTTGAAACATAAGGGGTTGTCGCGGGAATCTCCGTGACAACCCCTTATCGTCTTACCGCTAACCGTCCGCGCCGACGCTGTCAACACAAATCGTCAACGCAGTCCGTCAGCGTAATCGTGTCTTCACTAACAAACGCCCTCACTGTTTGCGGAATTGGAAGAACTGGTCGCCGATACGCACCGTGCATGGCGCCTCCAGCTGCATCGGCTTGTGTTCCACTTTGGTTTCGACATCGTCTTGGATGATGTACGTGCCGTTGAGCGAACCGTAATCCTCTATCCACAGCGTGCCATCCTGGTCGAAGCTGATCGCCGCATGGTTGCGTGAGATTGTGCGCGTCGGATCCTCCAGCTTGACCGATTTGGCGCCGGCGGGCACTTCGGCCGAAGGCTTGCGGCCAAGGAGCACGCCCATATCCACGATCACCTGCTGTCCGGTCTGCTCGTTGTCCAGCACGTACGTGTGCTTCGGCTGCTTCATGGTGAAGGCTTCGGAAAGCACGGTGCCGTCCCAGTCGATATCGTCCTCGTCCGAAACGGCAGCGTCGCCCTTCGCAACGGAAACATCCTGCATATCGTGGTCGTCCGATTCGTTCTGTGCGGCGAGCCGTTCGCGTGTTTCTAAGGAATCGGCGGCATTGTCGACGGGTTCGGCTGTGGGTTGCGCCATCACCGTGACGCCATCGTCATACCACCCTGGTTCGGGCGGCGGCGGGTAAGGTAGAAAACTCATATTCCCATTGTAGGAAGGTGGCGTCCATGCCGTCTGACGATACTCATTCTGCAATACGATGCTCGCATATTCCATCTCAAAATATTATGCTGTAACTCGTCAAAAGAGACGGACACGTCGATGTTTCCCTCCGTGTTCACGGATTCGACATTCAAAAAAGGAAAAAGGCTAAGAAGGACTTTTCTCACGGCGAACACTCCTCCGTATGGTCAACCGCAGAATGGTCAACCGCAGTATAACCAGCCTCCGCAGCCGCAGGCGCCAAACTACAGTCAGCCACAGCCGGGCGGGCCTCAATACGGACAGCCGCAACCGCCAATGCCCGGCAACTTTCCTTCCCAGCAAGCCGGCGCCGCGGCCAAAAATAAGCCGCCGGTCGCCATTATCATCGGCGCGGTGGCCGCAGTCGTCGTCATCGCGCTGGCAGCGGTGTTCTTCCTTACGAATCGCGTCAGCCGTTCCGATTACGAGGAAGTTCTGGTCCAAACGCAGGCGTTGGAAAGCAGCTATACAGCCATCAATGAGGAATTCAGCTCGGCGGCGAGCGCAACGGACAACGATTCATCCTCCGCTTATGACGAGGGCAAGAAGAAGTTGAAGACCTTCAAGCAGGACAGCGACAAGCTGGCTGCCATGAAGGCCGTGAAGAAAGACAAGGACGTCAAGGAGAAGTACGAGACGTTCGAGCGGGACCGTGCGAAATACGAGAGGTACATGAACGATCTGGCCCAGACCATGCCCGCGCTCATGAAGATGACGCATACCTGCACGAAGCTGCCGAAATTCGACTCCGCCGACATGTCTTCGTACTATCGCGATCTTTCCAAGGCGCTCGAAAGCTGTGCCGCCGACGCCGGCGATCTGGCCAAGGTTCCCATCAAGTCCTATGCCGAGTATGGCGCGGATATGCAGGAAAGCGTCAGCAAGAAGAAGGACATTGTGGATCAGATGGCCGATCTGAATCTCAACGATATCGAGTATGGGTCCGCCGATTACGAAAAGCTTCAGGATCTTCATGCGAAGATGTCCGACATCGATTCGCCGACCCTGGATCAGTCCGATTTGCAAAAGGCCGCGAAGGAGGCCGATCTCAGCGGTTCGTTGAAGGATCTGGAAACCACGCTTTCGGAGAAGATCAAGTAACGTCAAAAGACGACTGCGAAACCCTCCCCCGCGATTAATCCACAACCTCGCAATCCCACGACATATAGATATAGCGAAAGGCGGAACCGACCGGTATTGGTCGCTTCCGCCTTTCGCTATGTCAGATGATTCGTCTGTCGACTATCGTGAGGGGAATCTCACAGGGTGTCGCCCAGATCGGTCTGGCCGCCGTTGTCGTCCAGGAAGTCATCCGGGTTGAAGTCATCGCCCAGCTTCAGGTCGCCGAAGTCGATGTTGGAGAAGTCCACATCGGACAGGTCGGTGTCGCCGAAGGAGCTGTCGGTGCCTTCGCCGCCCAAACCGAAGTTCGGGTAGATGGTGTCGCGGATGGCCTTGTCGGGCTCCACCGTGGCGTTGCGGTAACGGGCGAGGCCGGTACCTGCCGGGATGAGCTTACCGATGATGACGTTCTCCTTGAGGCCCTTCAGGTCATCGACCTTCTGGTTCAGGGCGGCTTCGGTGAGCACGCGGGTGGTTTCCTGGAAGGAGGCCGCGGACAGCCAGGAATCGGTGGCCAGCGAAGCCTTGGTGATGCCCATCAGCTCCGGACGGCCGGCGGCCGGCTTGCCACCGTTCTTCACGGCTTCCATGTTGGCGGCCTTGAAGCGTGCCTTGTCCACGAGTTCGCCCGGCAGCAGGTCGGTGTCGCCGGAGTCGATCACGGTGATGCGACGCAGCATCTGGTGCACGATGACCTCGATGTGCTTGTCGTGGATATCCACGCCCTGGGAGCGGTACACGGTGTGCACTTCCTCCACGATGTTCACCTGTGCGGCGCGCGGGCCGAGGATGCGCAGGATCTTCTTCGGGTCGACGGAGCCTTCGATGAGCTGGGTGCCGGCTTCGACATGGTCGCCGTCCTTGACCAGCATCGGCGCACGACGGGTCACCGGGTAGACGATCGGCTCGACGGAGTCGTCATCCGGCTTCAGGGTGACCTGACGGCCGCGCTCGGTGTCTTCCACCTTGACCACGCCGGCGAACTCCGCGATCGGAGCCTCGCCCTTCGGGGTACGGGCTTCGAAAAGCTCGGTGACACGCGGAAGACCCTGGGTGATATCGGAAGCGGAAGCGACGCCGCCGGAGTGGAAGGAACGCAGCGTCAGCTGGGTACCAGGCTCACCGATGGACTGTGCTGCCACGATGCCGACGGCCTCGCCGACGTCCACCAGCTTGTTGGTGGCCAGGGACCAGCCGTAGCACTTGGCGCACACGCCACGCTTGGATTCGCAGGTCAGCACGGAACGGGCCTTGACCTCTTCCACGCCGTGGGCAACGAGATCGTTGAGCACGTCCATGGACAGGGCGTCGCCGGCCTTGTACAGCACGGTCTCGCCGTCGGCCGGGTCGATGACGTCGGCCGCGAGCAGACGGGAGTACGGGCCACCGTCGGCGGCCTTGACCAGGTGCAGGTTGCCTTCGGCATCGCGTTCGCCGACCTTCATGGTCAGGCCGCGCTTGGTGCCGCAGTCCTCCTCGCGCACGATCACGTCCTGGGAGACGTCCACCAGACGACGGGTCAGGTAGCCAGACTCTGCGGTACGCAGTGCGGTATCGGCCAGACCCTTACGCGCGCCGTGCTGGGAGATGAAGTATTCCAGCACGGACAGGCCCTTACGGTAGTTGGACTTGACCGGTCGAGGAATGATCTCGCCCTTCGGGTTTGCCACCAGGCCTCGCATACCTGCGATCTGGTTGATCTGCATCATGTTTCCTCGTGCACCGGACTGCACGATGATGGCCAGGTTGTTCTTGGAATCGAAGTGTTCCTCAACCGCCTCGGAGACCTCGCTGGTGCACTTGGTCCACAGGTCGACCAGTTCCTGACGACGCTCCTCTTCGGTGAGCATACCGATTTCGTAGTTCTCGTTAACCTTGTCGGCTTCGTCTTCGTACTTTTCGATGTACTCGTCCAGTTCCGGCGGCTGGATAACGTCGGAGAACGCGAAGGACACGCCGGACCACGGTGCGCGGGTGAAGCCCAGATCCTTCAGGGCGTCCAGCGTCGCGGCCACCTGAGCGGTGGAGTAACGGGTCGCGATGTCGTCGACGATCTTGCTCAGACGCTTCTTCGGCGCCTGCTCGTTGACGAACGGGTAGTCGACCGGCAAGGTGCCGTTGAACAGGATACGGCCGTAGGAGGTGGCGAACAGGACGGAGCCGTCATGGAAACGCTCCTCCTTGACCACGTCCGGGCTGCCCGGTTCCGGATCGACGACCTTGACCTCGCCCGGCTCCCAGTCCTTCGGCAGCACGAAGTCCCGCGGAAGGCGGATGAGCACCTTGGCCTGCATGTCGATCTCGTGCTTGTCGAGCGCCATTTCGGCCTCTTCCAGCGAGGAGAACACGCGGCCCTGGCCCTTGGCGCCGTCGATGACGGTGGTCAGGTAATACAGACCGAGGATCATGTCCTGGCTCGGCATGGTCACGGTGTGGCCGTCTGCCGGCTTCAGGATGTTGTCGGAAGCCATCATCAGGGAACGGGCCTCAGCCTGGGCTTCGGCGGACAGCGGCAGGTGGACTGCCATCTGATCGCCATCGAAGTCGGCGTTGAATGCGGCGCAGGCAAGCGGCGGCAGGTGGATGGCCTTGCCTTCCACCAGGATCGGCTCGAATGCCTGGATGCCCAGACGGTGCAGCGTAGGTGCACGGTTCAGGAGCACCGGATGCTCGGAGATGACCTCTTCGAGCACGCCCCACACTTCGGAGTCGGCGCGGTCCACGAGGCGCTTGGCGCTCTTCATGTTCTGCGCGAAGCCCTGGTCCACGAGGCGCTTGATGACGAACGGCTTGAACAGCTCGAGGGCCATCGGCTTCGGCAGACCGCACTGGTGCATGCGCAGGGACGGGCCGACCACGATCACGGAACGGCCAGAGTAATCCACACGCTTACCGAGCAGGTTCTGACGGAAACGGCCCTGCTTGCCCTTGAGCATGTCGCTCAGGGACTTGAGCGGACGGTTCGAAGCGCCGGTGACCGGACGGCCACGACGGCCGTTGTCGAACAGGGAGTCGACGGCTTCCTGGAGCATGCGCTTCTCGTTGTTGAGCATGATCTCCGGGGCGCCGAGCTCGATGAGGCGCTTCAGACGGTTGTTACGGTTGATCACACGACGGTAGAGGTCGTTGAGGTCGGAGGTGGCGAAACGGCCACCGTCGAGCTGCACCATCGGGCGCAGGTCCGGCGGGATGACCGGGATCACGTCGAGCACCATGGCCTCCGGCTTGTTGCCGGTGGTCAGGAACGCGTTGACGACCTTCAGACGCTTCAGGGCGCGGGCCTTGCGCTGGCCGGTGCCCGTGTCGATCTCTTCGCGCAGCTGCTTGGAGGCTGCCTCGAGGTCGAAGTCCTGCAGACGCTTCTTGATGGCTTCGGCGCCCATGCAGCCTTCGAAGTAATCGCCGTAGCGGTCTTCCATCTCACGCCACAGGTCGACGTCGCCTTCCATGTCTCCCGGCTTCAGGGTCTTGAAGCGGTCGAACACGGCGCTCAGACGCTGGATCTGCTCGTCGTAGCGGGTACGGATGGCGGCCATTTCACGCTCGGCGCTGTTGCGCAGCTTGGCGCGTGCGGAGCCCTTGGCTTCGCCTTCGGCTTCGAGCTCGGCCAAATCGGCTTCGACCTTCTTGGCGCGCTCCTCGATTTCGGCGTTGCGGCGCTTCTCGAGGTTGGCGATCTCGTTGTCGAACTCCTGCTGCAGGTCCGGCAGGTCCTGATGACGCTGCTCTTCGTCCACCTTGGTGACCATGTAGGCCGCGAAGTAGATGACCTTCTCGAGGTCCTTCGGCGCGATGTCCAGCAGGTAGCCCAGTCGGGACGGCACACCCTTGAAGAACCAGATGTGGGTCACCGGAGCGGCGAGCTCGATGTGGCCCATGCGCTCACGACGCACACGGCTCTTGGTGACTTCCACGCCGCAGCGTTCGCAGACGATGCCCTTGAAGCGCACGCGCTTGTACTTGCCGCAGGCGCATTCCCAGTCGCGGGTAGGTCCGAAGATCTGCTCGCCGAACAGGCCGTCTTTCTCCGGCTTCAGGGTACGGTAGTTGATGGTCTCCGGCTTCTTGACCTCGCCGTAGCTCCAGTTACGGATGTCGTCGGCGGTGGCCAGTCCGATCCTCAGTTTGTCAAATTCGTTGACGTCCAGCACTCTATTGTCCTGTCTATCGATTCTTAATGCTTATCACGTTGTTCGGGGATTGGCCGCGCTGCACGCTGTGCTGCAGCGCGGCCAATCCTTTCAATCACTGGAATTCGGGCTCCTCGGCAACCTGGTCTTCCTTGGCGGCGGCGTCAGGACGCGCACCGATGTTGAAGCCGAGGTCATCGGAGGAAGTGGACGGATCGTCATCCTCGTCCTTCATGTCGATGGCCACGCCTTCGGCGTTGAGCACTTCGACATTCAGGGACAGGGACTGCATTTCCTTAAGCAGCACCTTGAAGGACTCCGGGATGCCTGCCGGCGGCAGGTTCTCGCCCTTCACGATGGCGCCGTAGACGCGCACGCGGCCGTCGACGTCATCGGACTTGGTGGTCATCATTTCGTGCAGCGTGTAGGCGGCACCGTAGGCCTCGAGGGCCCACAC